>QQTW01002222.1_pt1 | contig 14009 bp, 8 predicted proteins | sample 1904831 | NCBI WGS metagenome assembly QQTW01 (sample SAMN09435610, study PRJNA476489) | Subsurface metagenome, whole genome shotgun sequencing project. | reverse complement strand
GCCAGCCCGTCCACACCGGCAGAAGTTCGTACGAGCACGGCGGGGGCAGGTCTCATCCGGATAACCAACAAGAGATGCCAAATCATCACTTACGTAACCACTCCTCAGGTAATGCTCTACTTGCTAATTCCCACCACCGCCAAGGTTAGCGTCATTCTTCTAGAAACTGAAGGGAACGACATTGAGCATAGAGACGCAAATCTCACCCGGCCTTCTGGACAGTCCAGAGGGTGATCCGGGCGAATACACAGGGGGTCACATCGGGTGGGGTCGAAACGGCCGTCGCCACTCAACACCGACTGCTTCTCCTTGTGAGACGTGGCTGGGGTAGGTGTAGGTACAGAAGCGCCCCGCAAGTGGCAGCAGGTTTCGCAGTCCTACGCAGGACCTCGTTAGTCGAATTGCTGTAAATCTCAGGGGGATAACCAGTTCGGATGGACCATGAAGAGAATGGACGAGAGCGAGCATCAAGCATTGAAACACCAAGTGGATTATCAACGGAATGATTGCTCTGCCTGCCCTCTGTTTCCTTATTCGATTTCTGCCATGGGGCATCTCACTCATTCAATCCTCCCAAGATCAACACTCCTTGACGTATCATCAGCGTTTGGTTTGACAATCTCTTCGTCAATTCAATCAACGAACGTAGGAATATATAAAATAAACAAAACTGTCACTCTTTCCAATTTTATTGAAGAAAATCCACGTTGAAAGGCCCTCCAAAACTCCTACCCTACCATACCTATTTACCCACTTACTAGGGCTGGTAGGTTTTTTTAAAATGTTATCCCTTCGTCCTTTCGGGCAATCCTCTCGTCGATTCAGACTACCATCAATCATTCTATCACATCCTATAACCAATCCAAATACCTATCTGAAGATCTCCCATCTATCCTTTGAATAGACTCAACCTTCGTCCTACCTGCGACGAAGATAAAAAGACGAGCTCGACAGAATCTTCATCTCCGTCGTCAGAGCGATGAGAAAGAGAAGTTCAATGACTTATTCATTGCCCGATACCACCAATCATAAAGTTTCGTACAGTGTCTAATGTTTCGGAGTGATTTTCATCTTTCACGTTGATCCATTCTGAAGTGTTACCCATTGTACGACGAGGTATTCATTCCATTGGGATTCATCAACCTAATAAAGGAGAGTGTCAACGGTGATAGGATCGTCGTTGTCGTTCGAGGAAGTGACCAACCGCTTTCATCATCATCATCATCAGTCGATGGAGAAGAAAAAGAGGTCAACGTCATCCTATGTACCGGACGATGACGAGCTCATCTGGATTTAATTGATTGTGCTCTCATTCTGTGGAAGTCAACGACGAACCAGCCCGTCTCCCGTCCCAGTAGCTCTCATTTCGAAGTTACTTTTAATTGATCCACTTTCCCCCGTCCAAACAATCAACTCACTTGAGAAAAAGGTCTCTGACTCAGTCCAATATCCTTCTTTCCCATCCAGCACAAGCTTAGCATAGCAAGTCATCATCAATCAACGGACGTTAGGAGACGAATGTAAATCGATCTAGATCCAGAAATAAGGGCTAGTACGAGCGTTGATGTATACCGATCAAAGTCGATGCCCAGCTGAAGGAGTTTGACCGTACGAAGTACAGGGAGGATTGATTGCTAATCGCCGTTTCGTCGAAGTTCCTTGGAAGTCCGTTGGAGATCTAATCGAGATCAGACAATACACTCTTCAGGACCTACGGTAGTCTAGTCCGTAGGTACTGTACATTGGTGTATACCCTGGTAGCTTCAAATTTGCTGATAGCGATCCAATTAAGCACACCTTTTCACTGAACATGGGAACCAACGGTCTTGTAAGACTTTGCTTGTAGTGTGCTGTACTGTACCCGATCTCACCGAGGAATTGAAGTTTCTTGATATTTTTTGGGTGAGTATAACCGGATTATTGGCCGCTTTATGGGAGGAAGGCTACCAGAAGGAAGAACAATAATTGCAAAACTTTACCACCATAAAACTCTGATTGGCAATGATTGGAATGACCTTCGTAGATTTGATTATCTAGCTACCTAGCGAGCCAACTGGCTAGTTGGCTAATACACCCTCCTCAACCCCCATCCTACCACCCTCACCCTCGCCGCCACGAAAAGTAAGAGGGCTGCGAGGTAGCATGCACCGGTGAAGGTGATAAGACTCCAGTATTTCTGTCCGGGAGTAGCGTTGAGGATCTCCCCGGCTATTGGGATGCCGCATAATGTTCTATCCATTCATTAGTTTCTCAAGGTTATTATCCAACACGAGGACGGTTTCGGGGTGATGAATAGAGGAGGAGCAGGCACGACGGTTGAATCAAACAGCAGATATCGGAGGAGAGTAGAACGACGAACAACAACAAAAGACGGGATCAACACAACATACCCAAAACTCACGACCGTATAACAAGTCGCATAAAACGTTCCATACCTCTCCGTCTCACATAGTTGTCCCACACAAACAGGGGTCAAACTGATATTACTCCCACTCGCGAACCCAAAGATGACAGCATACACGATGATCACAGCCAATGATTTCCCAGCAGGCAACCACAGACTCAACGTCGAGATCAAACACATCCCGATGGTGATGATCATGGTATTAAACCTGCCGACCTCATCCGCGACGTAACCCGGTAACCATCTCCCGAAGACACTTCCGGCATTGAAGATGGCGAGGAGCTGGTATGCGAAATCCTCCTCGAAGCCCTGTGCGATGGCATACGAGGGTAGAAAACTCAAGGGGACGAATAGTCCCATTTCTGTAAGGAAGACGGCAGCGGTGGTGAGACTGAAGGTGACGTCCCGGAAGATGCGAAAGTCGGGACGAGCCCCGCCCCCGCTGGTGGTGGCTTTCTTGGTGGTGGAGCGAGGTAATCGTGACCGAATGAGGAGATTGGCCATGAGGAGTAGGATTAAGGAAATGAAGGCCATGATTCGTGTGCTCCATCCCCACCCCAGACGAGGGAGGAGTGATTGCAGGGTTAAGGGGAAGATGATACCCCCGATGGAACCCCCCACGGCGGCGATCCCGGTCGCGGTTCCCCGTCGGACGAGGAAGAAATGACCGATGCTGGCCACGGCTGGGGTGAAGATTAAGGAAGTGCCTATCCCGCCGAGAATACCGAAGACGGTGAGGAAATGCCAGTATTCTTTTTGGACACCAATCATTTAGACTATCATTAGTGATTTTGTTTTTTGTCTTTTTGATTCATACGAAAATATGGCAGGGTAAACAAGGAAATTGTAGGAAGGATTGTGGAAAGATGGGCAAATGATAGATAAAAGTACGGGGGGAAGGGGATAACATGAAATGACGGCGGACGATGTTAATAATAATAATGAAGGGATGAACAAACCAGTACATAAAGCTAACAAAAACTGCGAAAGCAAAATGCAAACGCTCCCCGCCAACACCAACGCTCTAGGACCATGGGCATCGAACAACGGACCGATTTGAATGCCGCAGAAGAAGGACAAAAACACGTAAACGCTAAAGATCCAGCCGATGACGCCGGGGCTATGTTGTCGGAGTTGATGAGTACTTAGATATGCTTGAAACACACCGATCGTGTTCATCATCCCGAAACAGGAGACCATCCCGCTGAAGGAACCGAAGACGACGAGCCATGCTTGGAGACCTCCCTCTGGATAGGATGTGATGGTGGGGGATTGATTATGGGGGGTTTGGGAAGGAGAGTCGGGTCCGGCAGTTTCTAAGTCCGTGGTAGCCGGCGGTATTGTGGGTACTGCTCCTGGTGGTATTGTGGCGGTTGATGTAGGGCCTGGCATCCCCATTCCGGACGTCTGGTGCGATATGGCCTCAGATGAAGCAGGGCCGGATGATCCATGCTGATGGTTTTCTTCCGTGGAGATGTTGGTGGCGACGCCATTATCGATCATGCCTTGGGTATCAAATAATTCAGTGTGGTTGGAAGTCGCCTCAATTTTTGCCGATGCTGATATGATGAGAATGAACGCCAAGCTTCATTGTTTATGATGGAGTTAGGCGGGTGTTTGACCCTTGATGTCATGGGATGTCCTTGTCCCGCTGAGTCAGCGTCAAAGCAAGTCAGTTCGGTCCGTCGCATGACGGGCTTGCTCCCTCGTCGACTGCCCGTGCTCTTCCCGACTTATCCGGGTGCTCGTGAAGCGCGAGTGAAGCTCCCGGCGCTTATTTGACGATCCCGGCGATGCTACCCGTAACTTAGCTGAATAGGGCTCTGGTGGACGAGCTTGCCGAGCGGGAGGGGAGCTCGGTAGGAGCGTGCTTGTGCAGCTCCAGTGCAGAAGAGAAGGCGCGGATAACCGGACGAGGCTGACCGAGATATCTTCCGAGCCTTGTCTACCCGTTGGAGCGAATAATCTATCAGGGCGAAGCCCGCTATCGAGATCGAAGTCGGTAATAATATGTTTTCAACGCAAGGCTATTGGATTCAAGCTTCCTTGGCTCGCGACGAACGGGTGTTGGTACAGCAAAATGGCGGTGTTGGCTGCAGTAGGACAAGCACTATATAGACCTCAGCCGCACAGAAACATCATCAGCCACTCATATCTAATCAGATGAATTCCTCGCCTCACTTTGGTTCCGTCCAAGTACCTACGCCGGTACCCCTGCAGGACCTGAAGGATCGACACAATCTAGTTGGTTGGTGCCACCATAGCAACGTACAGTTGGGCATTCCTTTGTATGCAACCCTGAAGCATCGGTGGATGTACTACCGACCCGTAGACGGAAAGAAAGACGGTCAGATCAAACTCCGGTGCGGCGGATGGTGAACAGCCTGATCCAGTGATAACCAATCACTCGCGTCCGCCCTACCAGCCGCTGCCCAATGTCGTTTCGTTCCAGCCTCATTGGCTCTATTCGATAGAGTCCGGAGTATGGGTCCGTCTGTGTCCCTGGGCAACTTTTGGGTAGAGGTTTAGGCCCCATCAGGAAAAATGCGACGAATATCAGCGGTATACATTCAATCTTGATTGCGTGTTGCCAAGTCGAAATCATTCTCCCTTCGCGACGGATCTACCCGATCTTGCCAGTTCAGTATTTATATGCGTCGCGTGCATCTCGGCGCCAAGTGTGCGCCGCTGTACCGTCTCGAGGCTGCCATCATTTGGATGGTTGTGAATATGTGTTTTCGTTCTTCTGTGATCGATGCATGTCGCCCGCATAGTGTTTGTAGACTTCCTTGCACATCCGTAGTGGTTACTTGTTTGTGGCACACCCAGAGTGAATGAGAAACCCTGAAACCTTGAGTTAGTTATATCCAGCTGCAATCCTCCGGACCAGCAATGGACTCCATGTATGCTGCCATCCGCTCAATTCGTTCTGCTCTCGTTGATTGGTGTGTGTGGTTCTCGGATCGATGCCCCCTTTGGTTTGCAATGGCGCGCCTCCCATCTATTGCTCCTACCGCGCCCATAGGTGTGATATCGCCCGTCGTCATGACGGCCAACAACCTAAGCCATCATCGTCTTCTCCGTATTTACCGCCGAGCAAAACCCACCGTGAATCACCAGGACCGTTGCGGTCATCAGGATCACACGCGGACCAAAACTCCTCCGTAATCCTGGCCGACGACTTCTTCATCCACCCATGGCAGACAACCGACGCCGAAGCCGCCGAGTGCGTCGTCCGCCACTTCCTCAATCGCAATCTCGATCCTCGCCAGGTCGAGGCCGAACGCCGCTTGCTCCGCTTGCTGCTCTCGTCTCCGCTGCCCGAGCCGTCGCTGTTGGAGGTGGTTCGCTGTGCGGATATCCTCTTCTTCGAGGGTCTGCTCGGTCCGAACATCGATCTCCGCTGGTCATCTGGCGATGAGGTCGGTCAGCAGGCAAACTTGAACGGTGGAGGATGGGAGGGCGATATGCGAGGATCAGCGTTTCGATCGGCCAGCGGGCATGCACCGCATGGCCCGCGAAATGGCTTCGTCCCGGTGATCATCGGCACCACGGTGCTGCGCAGCACGAGGTCGGACGCCTTTGAAGCTCGCGTCATCCTCTCGGACTCGGTCCTCCAGAGCGGCTGGTTCGATCAGCGGCTCGTCCTCTCCACCATCCTGCACGAGACCATTCACGCCTACCTCTTCGTCAAACGCGGCCTGCCGGCCATGGCGTGCGGTGGACATACCACGGGCTTCAAAGCCATTGCACGCTTCCTGGATGAATGGATCGGGGACCCGGAATATCTGCGACTGTCCCACGACCAAGCAGACTTGAGAAAATTTCAAGTCCCCAGCGGCGACGACGGCGACTGGGACCAAGCAGTCGTGGAGAACTTTCGGGTCAAGAAATTCCACGGCGGTGGCTGGGACCCAAAAACCCGGGCATGGGGCCAAAAGGGCGTTGATTTCAAGTTGACCGATTCTAGACCAAACGATACGTAATCTGTGGAACATAACGTGTGGGACTGTATGTAATCATCTCGGAGAATATTTGCAACTTTTTCAGTGGGCTTTTGGGACGGCACATATGTGAAATAACCCGTACATAGAATTTGCTTCATCCTCGCTAATTATCAATTTCAACTTCCTTACCATTTCCCATACTTTCTAGACGCGGTCCTTCCACCCGCTCACCGCAACGTCTTGCGCTTCTTTCCCATGGGCTGGCCCTCCGTCGAAGCCGATGTTGAAGTCGACACCACCCCTGGCCTATTAGCACCCGTGTTGATGATACTTCCAATCAACGCGGCCGTCTCGGAGCAGACGAGATCGGTGGCTTCTTCGGGCTCCGCCTCCGCGCCGGAGGGGTTGGATACCTCGCGAAAGAGGGTGATCTCGAGGATCTGGGCTCGGCGAAAGAGGTAGTAGGCGGCCAGCTTGGAGAAGTCGCCGTCGCGCGGCGCCCGAGCGACGGAATCCTGGAAGAAGTTATTCAGCCGCTGAAGCCGGCGCTCCTTGTCTGCTGAGATGTCCGCTGGGGTGGGCAGCGGCGAGACCGTGGTGTCGGATTCCGTGGTCGCCTTGCGCTTCTTCGTCGAAGTGGTAGTGTTAGACTCGGTAATTGGCTCAGTCATAGTTCCGGTGGTGGTGAAGCTGCGTTTGGTGGGCGGCGGTTTCATTGTCGTTCTCGAGACGGTGCTTTCCTCAGGTGCTGACATCATCGTGTCGGTCATGTCGGACTGGGTGTTCGAAGAAGTTATGGCCGGGATAGTGGGGCTATTAAACTCAACTGCTGGCGGCGTCGCTGTCTTCGTGACGGTGCTATCCTCGGCTGCTGACATCGTCATGTTGGCTCTACCTGGCCTAACGGCTGACGCGCTCATCGTGGTGGGAATGGTGTTGTTGAACTCGGCAGCCGTGCCATTCCTGGTGGGGGTCGCGTTGCAATCGGCGGTCGCCGCCGTCGTCACGTCGTCCGTGGTACGCTCTTGGGCCGGCATCGATGTATTCTTGGTAGGGGTGGCGCCGAAGATATTGTTCGTGGCGGGCTTGTTGAACGAGAATGGCGTTGCCGTGAAACTCTTAGCGGACTCGGGGGCCAATTTCGCTGCAGTGCTCGTTGAGAATCCGCTAAACGTGTTCTTGGCGGGCGAGGCGTCGAAAGAGAACGACGTCGGTGCAGCGCTTGTGGTGGATTCAGACGTCGACGTTGTCGTGGTAGTAGTGGGAGCGAAGCTGAAAGGGCTCTTGGAAGCCGGCGCTGTAGCAGAGAACAATGAACTGCTGGTGTTGGTGGACGGCTCAGGGGCAGACGGCGGTGCGTCGTCGGTAGGCATAGATTCGCCAGGACTCTTTGTGGCCGACGCGCCAAACGAGAATGACGGCGGTGCCGTAGCCGTTGTAGTAGGTCCAGAGGCCGACGTCGTTGTGGTGGTATTGAAGATGGACTTGACAGGGCTTTTGGGAGCTGGGGCGCCAAAGGAGACCGAGGGCGTCGCAGTAATCGAGCTCGGCTCGATGGATGACGTCGCTGTATTGGTCGTGGGCGTGGAGCCAAAAATACTTTTAGTGGCCGGCGCGCCAAACGAGGACAAGGACGTCGCCGCAGTCGTAGTAGGCTCAGAGGTGGACGCGGTTGTATTGTTAGTAGGGACGGAACTGAAAAGGCTCTTGGTGGCCGGAGCTCCGAATGAGAATGATGGCGCTGTGGCGGTCGTCACAGGTTCGGACGCCGTTGCAGGCTCAGAAGCCGGTGTCGCCGCGTTATTGGTGGCCACGGAGCCGAAAATGCTCCCGGTGGGCGGCGCGCCGAACAAGGATGACGGCGCCGCGGCGGTCTTAGTTGGCTCAGCAGCCGTACCAGGCTCGGAAGCCGAGGTCGTCGTGTTGTTGGTGGCCATGGAGCCGAAGATACTCTTGGTGGCCGGCGTGCCGAATGAAAACGATGGCGCCGTGGTGGTCGTAGTAGACTCAGCGGTCGTAGCAGGCTCAGAGGCTGGCGTCGCTGTGTTGTTGGTGGCCATGGAGCCGAAAATACTCTTGGTGGCCGGCGTTCCGAACGAAAATGATGGCGCGGTGGTGGTCGTGGTAGGTTCAGAAGCTGATGTCCCTGTGTCGTTGGTCTGGTTGAGTCTGAAAGAGCTCTTGGTGGCCGGCGCTCCGAAGGAAAACAGCGGCGCCGCGGTCGTCGTTGGTTTGCTAGATGGGGTCGCTATGGTCTGAATGGAATTGACGCCGAATATATTCCCATTGGTCGGCGCGCCGAAAGAGAACGACGACGCTGTTGTTGTGCTGGCTTCAGTCGACGAAGCTGCAGTGGTGGTGGTGCTATTGACGCCGAAAATATTCCCATTGGCTGACGCACCGAAAGAGACTGAAGAGGCTGTGGTTGCGGCGGGTCCCGTTGCGCTGGTGGTATTAGCCGCGAAAATACTCCCGTCGGCCGGCGCGCCGAAAACAAAGGAAGGTGCCGTGTTCGCGGCAGATTCCGATGAGGAAGTTGCCGCGGTGGTATTGACGCCGAAAGGGTTTGTAGAGGCTGGCGCATTGAACGAGAATGACGGTGTGTTAGTCATGATGGGCTCCTGGGACGCGGGCCCCGTGGAGGCATTCGAATTGAAGCTGAAAGGGTTCTTTTGGGCCGGCGCGGTGAATGAGAACGCCGACGCGGGTGGATTCACGTTGAATGTATTAGTGTTGGGCGCTTGCGCACCGAAGGAGAATGACGAATTCGAGGGCGCAGCCAATGCGGACTGTTGCCCATCGGTAGCAGGTGAGGGAGCGAATTGAAAAGAGCTGGGTGTGAAGGCGGAAGCGGACGGATTGAACGATGGCAGTGACATCTGTGAGGTGGTAGCGGGCCCACCGAAACCGCCTGCCCGAGCCCCCTTGAGCGGACGAATCCTGTAGTTGCACGCGAGCTCAGTATCTCATTTTGCGTGTATGTGCGTGTGTATGTATGGGTACGTGAACATATATGTGTATGGATGTGTATCTGTACACATCGAACGGAACGGGAGGTTCGTAGGGGTTGGAAAGGGGAGAAAGATATGGAGTTTGAGTGTCGAGACGAGTCGATGGGAGAACAAGTTCCCCCATCAAAGAACGTGTCGTCGCGCTCGGGTGTGCAGGAGATGCGAGAGATCTGGTGAACAATGACTTACCTTCGCTGTGCCAGCTGAGCAGCTGTCGCTCGTCGAGCTGGTTCCGCCGGAGTCATCCTGTCGCTGCCATCACCAACGAAGTTCGACTGCCGACTGCTGCCCTGAACCTCGGATTGGCGCTTCATCTTGCTCGTCTACGTGTGTCGGCCTGATGAGATGCTTTGATCTCGCGGGATGTCGGGTTGGGTCGGGGATATTGTGATGTTGGTGATGCAAGGCGAACTCTTCAGGGACTGAAACGTGAGAGATACTTTCATGCAAAACGTATCATGCGTGTAATGGTGTGAAGCGTGAAGCTCCGTGCGAGTGTCACCGAATGCCCGGAGCTTGACGAGTGTGTCGAAGGCTGAAGGATGTAGAGACCGTGGGAACGTGTGGATGAAAGCTATGTGGACGTGACTCGGGGCGTTGATTTTTGAAGCGGGCAGAGCCGCATGACGCCGCAGAGCCCGCCATAGAGCCGCACCTTAATGTCACGACCAAGTCACATGCATATCACGTGCATATCCCCTGCAACTTGCCCACTCATCAGCATCATCCACATGGGATACATCATATCAAAAGTTATCGCTACACAAGAAGCATTAGAACCTGATTGTATCTCATGCTCCCGATACGATCGTCTATGCATGGAGTTGTTGCTGACACGACCCTTTTCAAGGCTTCACGAGCTTTCTCCGGCTCGCCAACACCAGGCGCTCTTTGCGAACAAATGCCAAGCAGCCCAGCCCGGTTTGTTCTCAACAGGAAATTATCTCCACAATATTCCAGAAAAGTCTCCAAGGAGTTAGATCAAAACATCTTCCGGCAAACTTGGGACAGGCAGAATGGACGACTGTCACGTGACTAACAAGGCACGATGCTTGTCGATATTGGACTATTCAACGCCAGACTGCAGAAAACACCTTACACAGTAAGACTTGCAAATAATGAATCCAACGGATAAAATAGCTTCATAAGAGATCCTCCACTCTCCTCCTCTACTTCCCTTACAGCTTGGAAGTGTTACGCGCCTTCTTCAGCACCGGCTCCGCCTTGGTGGCCTTCATCATATCCCCCTTGATCTTCAACCGACCGGACATGAACAGTTTCTGCGCATTCGCCTTGCCCTGGACCAGCTGACCGAAGTCTTCATCCGACAGAGACAGCGTGACTAAAATGTAGCCAACCTCATCAGCCATAATCCTCAAGCCCTCGGAAACAGCCTCGGGAGTTTGTTCAACACTCACCATCAGCCTTCTTCCCCGCCGGCGCCTCACCCTGGCCCACCTCGCCCGATTCCTTCAGGTCGATGTACCACGTCGCCGTCTGACCTTGCTGATTTTTGAGCGTGAATGCGAACACAGCGTTGCCTCGTTTCACGGCCGCTTTCCGCTCGGCCATATCGCCGGCCAGCGAGCTGGCGATGAGATCGAAGGCCGCCGAGGCGGGGAAGGCATCTGAACCGGACCATACAAGTCAGCTTATGATGTTCTGAGATGGCTTCTGGTGACATGAATGTACCATTCTTCAGACCCATGTTGAGTATGAGATCTCGGATACAGAAGCTTCGAATCAGAGAACTATATGGTGTTGTGAGACTGTCTGGAGCAAACTCGTCGTCAGATCCGTAGCGCTCGAAAGCGCAAGCTTGGGCGCCGCGCATGTGAACAATCTCCCCACAGCTCGGCTCCCAGGAGGTCCAAACATCCGAGGCTAAGCGGAAGATCGGACCTTCAATTCTCCGATCAGAAGCGCTCACGTGACCGCTTTGTCATGGATCCCGCCGATGCGGCTCAATCCTCGGCCCTAGCCCTAGCCCTATTTGCGTTTCCAAAAAGTGCGAGCAGTCTCACCTTCCAACGTCCGTCGTCCAAGTACCCACGTGAGCATCGCTCGTTAGAACCTCCCACCTCGACAGCGAGCTACTGTCACTCCCACCTCCACTCTTCTCACCATCAACATGTCGACCAAAGCAAAGTCAGGGACCGCCCGAGGCGGCAAGCCCGGCCGGTCCGCCATCGCCGACGTCGTCGCGAGAGAATACACCATCCACATGCACAAGCGGGTGAGTCTCGACGTCTAATTTCATCTTCACATCTTATCAATCCACTATATAACTCCTTCTCCATATACGATGCTAACGATGTGAATGCAGATCTTCGGCGTGACCTTCAAAAAGCGAGCTCCTCGGGCCATCAAAGAGATTCGACAATTCGCCTTTCGTGCCATGGTACGCCTCATCATATCCATCATCCAGCCCAGCTAGCATATTCACGATTCTCAAATCGAACTTGCATTTCTCATATTTGCATAATTGATATACATATATACGGAGGAGACTTGCTGATGGTGATCGTGGGTCATAGGGCACCCGAGACGTCCGAATCGATCCCGCGCTCAACAAGGAAGTCTGGGAAGGTGGTGTCAAAGGCGTGCCCTTCCGATTACGCGTCCGGATCTCCCGCAAACGCAACGACGAGGAGGGCGCCAAGGAGAAATTGTATAGTTTTGTGACGAAGGTGCCGGTGGAGTCAGCAAAGGGGTTGCAGACGATTGTTGTGGAAGAATCGTAAGAGGAATGGGGATGGGAGTGATGTTTTACTTTCTTTTCTCGACATCGTGAGCTTCGATTTCGTACGAAATGGAGAGATCGGCCTTGATTCTTCTATCAGTCGATGAATGAATGCGGTCGTCTAGTCTCTCAATATCGTCCATGTTCTCACGTGACATGCATTAAGATCGTCTGGTAAACAGGCACCGCGTTGTGATGCAAATGTATCTATGAGCCACGCTATGCTATGCTATGCTCTACCAGTGCCTAGCAACGGACCATACAAGCCAATGCTATGCCATGCAAGCCATCCTCTTCTGAACAAGAGCAATAGAACGAATCTCCAGGCAGATGCAGAAATCAAGTCCGAGCTTCTGACAGGCAAAAGATAATATGAACTCGAGATCGCTCTCTATCTATTTATCTATCCAGGGATATAAACTCCCTCTTTACACAGCACGACGACCTTCTTAAAGAATCTGCGCCACTCCAACGGATCGCCCTTGATCTTATCGAACCTGACTTCGAGGAGCCGTCCCTCGCCTTGTCCATCCCCATCCATGTCCATATCCATACCCTCATCTTCATCCTCAGGCACAGACAAGTAATAATTCGTCCTTTCTACGACGATGTAGCCCTTCAATTGACATTTCCTCTGATCAACCGTCTGGCATTTAATCACCACGCTCCCATCCCTGCCTTGAAGCGCGGAAGGATTCAATGGCGACACCGGCACCCCGAGACGATGCAGAGACTGGGAGAGAAGAGGGAGGAGTTGATTGTGTGGCTGATGGGACAAAAACCGGGTGAGGGAGTGCGAGGGGACGATGTCATGGAATTGACGCGCGCGTTGAGTCAGACTCAAAGGAACGCTGGGACAGGTTGAGAATTGGGACATGCTGGGGTCTTCGGAGAGAGTGGTGTCGAGCTGTTGTTGTCGATCGGTGAGACCGATGGTGGTGTTGGTGCGGGTGAGATGGCCATGAGTGGTCGGAGTAGTGGTAATAGGGTTGGAATGAATCGTAGATTGGTGATGGGTCGTGGGTTGACTGGCGCTGATGGGTTCCACCATACCTTTGAATGCGGGAAGTTCCCAATCGAAGGGCGTGTCATTGCTGGGTGTTTCCGGCTGAGTGGATGCGAATTGCTGTTGCCACGAGGCTGACGCAGACGTTGAGACAATCCCGCTCGATCGACTGGTGGTACTACCATCATCGTCGATCATCATTTCCGGATCGTTCTGGCTGGAGGGTACTGAAGATCGAGTCGATACCGGATCCTGCGCGAAATCGATGCGGAGATTCTCCAGCATCGTCGTCGCCAACGTAACAGGGCTCTTCATCTTTCCGTCCGCCGTCACGTACGGATTCGATCGGGTGAACCATGGATGACGTCGTACTTCCTCGAAGGTCCAGCGGTCGGTCGGATCCACTTTCATCATCCCTCTCAGCAACGAGATCGTCTCCGGTGTCACACGCTGCCAGAGCTCGTCCTCGCTGCGGCCCTTGCCGCGGACGTATTCGAGGTATTCCCAGCTTTGAGACGTCGGTTCGTCCCACGGGGTGTTTCCCACCAGTAACACGAACAAGACCACGGCGCAGGACCACACGTCGACGCGATCCGCGCGGTAGCTGACCCCCGTCGTCTTGCTCTGGCGGGGGTTCTTCACGCAGGTGACCACCTCCGGGGCGACGTATGGGGGACTCCCGCAGACGGTATTGCACAGTCGTTCCTCGCCATTGAAGGAGAATAAGGCGGCGAGACCGAAATCAGCTACCTTGAGCTGACCCGCTCCCGAGAGGAGGATGTTCTCGGGTTTGATGTCACGGTGCGCTACGCCCCGCGAATGCATGAAGCTGACCGCACTGACCAACTGGAGGAAGTAGCAATGCGCGACATCCTCCGGGACACCAACATCGGCTTCG
>QQTW01002221.1_pt1 | contig 14025 bp, 12 predicted proteins | sample 1904831 | NCBI WGS metagenome assembly QQTW01 (sample SAMN09435610, study PRJNA476489) | Subsurface metagenome, whole genome shotgun sequencing project. | reverse complement strand
TCGAGTGCGGGACCGTACGGCGATGTTGATCAGCCTGGTTTCTGATATCCTCTATATGAGCACCATGATTCCTCTTCTGTCCTTCTTCCCTTCCATAAGCTGTGTATATGTGTTTCTCTTGAACCAAACTTCCGTGAAACATTCAAGATGAACGCTCCACCCGATATGAGCGTGCCGTCTATCATCAGTCTGCACGACTTTGATGCCGTAGCGTGGAGTTTCTTCTCAGTCGCAGCCGTCACCACGATAGTTCGAACTCATACTCGAGCATTTGTGGTGCGAGCGTTTGGTGTGGATGATGTACTCATCGTCATTGGAACAGTGAGCATATTCTCTCTTTCAGAAGCTTTCTGATATTGCCTGCTCACTTCCCTTAGCTTGCCACCTTTGGCATGTGTTTCATGGGCCATTACCAAGCGCGTGCTCTGGCCGAGATATTTCGACAGACCTTGATAGTAGGACCAACATATATGCGGTCCCCGTCTGGGTTGGAATGGTGGAATCAAGTATTCCGCTACGCCTTTCTGACGGATGCCATCTATCTTCTGGCTTTGCCGTACGTTCCTTGCCGGCTTGTCCTCCGTCAGGATATGTGTTGACAGTTTTGCGTTTCAGGATCATAAAATGCTCGATTCTCGCATTCTACCGTCGTATTGCCGTCGCGAAGAAGCACTACTACATCATCTATATCGTCGGCTTCCTCATCCTCGGACAGGGTATCGCGAATCTCATCGTGAGTCGGCTCGAATGTCGAGTGTCGTAGAACATCTAATGACTGTTTCCAGGCGACCATCTTCGCGTTCGACCCTCCAGGCGCCATTTGGAACGTAATGACACGCCCCATTGCGAGACGGTACAGTAACGAGAAGCTGCAGACGGTCAACAGCTGCTTCCAGGTTGCTTTTGATGTCATCATCCTTCTGATGCCCATCCCGATCCTCGTGACCACCAAGATCAGACGGCGAGCCAAAGGTAAGCGGCACCAACCCATCTTGGCCATCTCTCCATCTCTTCCTTCACGAGACACTCGCTCACCGCACTCCCCCAGCCGGCCTGATCTTCATCTACTGCCTATCCTTCTTCAGCCTAGCCAGCACCATCGTCCGGCTCGTGCAAGCCCTGCAATTCCAGACCGAGACCTCCCCCCTCGTCGCAGCCAGCAAGCGAGCCACATACACCGTCTGGACGGCCATCGAAGTCACGACTGCGATCATGTGCGCGAACCTGCCCGCGCTGTCCTCGTTGCTGCGCCACGTCTCGCACACGCACAAGTCGCGCTCCGGCTCGGCGTCCGGCACGGTGCTCCACGTCCCGCAGTGGGTGCAGCACTCCTGGGCCCGCCTGCACAGCTCGCGCGGCAGCAGCGTCAAGAGCAGCACCACGTCGCACACCGCAGACGTCGAGAAGGACGGCGTGTACGCCGGCAACCCGCCGCCGCTGCACGATCTGCATTTTGCGAATGCGTACTCCGATGGCAATAAGCTGTCGACGTCGGACGATAGCACCCGCAACCTCGTCTCGCCGGCGTCGCAGAAGACATATTATCCGCGGGACCCGTCGCGGAGCATCTATCGGACTGATGAGTTCAGCACTGAAGTTGAAGGTGGTGCGCCGCTGTCGAGCTCCGCTGTCGAGCGGAAAGTGATCCCGGTTTCACTGAGGTTGCGGTGATTGAGCGCCTTTTGGCTGTTCGATCGTCTGTAAATATGTTTCTATATATATGTTCATGAAAGTTAGGTTTGTACGAGCGTCCACGGGTTGTCGGAGTTGTCCGGGTCATGGCGTGGTTTCTAAGCTAGTCTGAGCTGGTGAAGGGCATAGCTATGATGTTGGCGGATGTAGGCTGATGAACTTGAATGAAATCACTCAAGTACCTCATTTTCACCTCGCCTTGGACGTTTGTCGTTCGGTGAAATGCCTTGCCCAAGTCCAGTTAAAGTAGGCCGATTTCACTCCATACTGCGGGAAAATCCTCGGTGAAGACATCCAACTCAACTATCCGTCTAGAGAGTTTTTACCTTGATTAGTACCCGATTATGATCTGATGTTCTCTTCCTGCCGTATGGAACGAATTACGAAAGGATTCGAAGGCCTCTGGATACTATTGCTTGAGAAATAGACAAAGCTCTTCTCCCGTATCTCCAGACGGTAACGTTAAATCTCACAATCGTTCACGTTTATTTTTATCACATTTATGGCTAAATCACTACACGTCTGAAAAGCAATTCATTAAGGTATTACAACATTTCGTATTTACACGTACATTTTAGCTGATCATTCCCCTAGGAAAAAATCATGGCCAAAGTTGGAGTATCTGGCTAAATCAAGCAACCCAAAACACATCCAACGTCCCACGCTTACAGATTGGCGAAAGCAGCACCGGCACCGAAGAGCGCCGCAGCTCCGATCGCGCCGGTCATCATTGGGACCGCACCAGCAGAGGTGCTCGAAGCAGAGGCGGCCGAAGACACAGCACCCTGTCCGCCCATGGTGTTGATCATCGACGTGGGCGTGGGCTGTCCGCTCGTGAAGGGGGCCTCAGACACGCTGGACGCGCCGCTGAAGGCAGCAGCACCCGCTGTTGCGGAAGCCGAAGGGGCGGCGTCCCTCGATGCGGGGTTCAGGACGCTGATACAGCGTGTTAGCATGCCGCAATTGAAAGAGTAGGATATTGATATACGTACTGGTCAATGACGTGGACGACACCGTTGGCAACCAAGACGTTGGGAATGATCACTCGTGCGCCGTTGGCGAAGACGGTGCCGTTGTCGATGCTGATGGTGATTTCTTCGCCCTGCTCGGTCCGGATCTTCTGATCGTTGGTAAGATCGGTGCTGTAAGCGACGGTGCCCATGACGACGTGGTATGACAGGATGTCGGTGAGCTGCTCGGCCGACAGGTCGCCCAGAGCGGAGCCGATGGCCTGGAAAGCCTCGTTGGTCGGGGCGAAGATTGTGACGTCCTTGGCTGTGTCCAGCATGTCGCCAAGATTGGCCTCATCGATGGCACCGCTGAGCGAGATGAGCCCGGCCGCCGTGGCAGTTGTGGTCACGTTCTGGGGAATGGTGAGGACAGTGTCGATGACATGGATGACACCGCCGGTGAAGTTTAGGTCCTTTGTTCGTCAGCTATGATGACAAATGGAATGTGTATGGACAAGCGCTTACAGCCTGGGTAACCGTGGAGTTTGCCAACAAGCCGGAAAAGAAGAGCACTTTATCCTGCACGGCGACCGCCTCGACAACCTGGCCATCAGTCACGTTGGCGTAAGTCTCGTTCATGAGCATGGTGGGGATAAAGGCGCTCATGTTTGTGACGGAAGAGGCGGGAAAGGTGCCACTGAGGACATGGTACTGCAGGAGAGCCTGGATCATGCCGGTGTCGGACCGAATCATCTCTCCGGCATCGCCCTCCAGAAGCGCAGAGAAGGCCTCGTTAGAGGGGGCCAGGATCGTGATATTCTCGGCCTCATTGAGTTGGTTGAGGAGGTCAGGGAACATGCCAAGGAAGGTAGTGAGATTGCTCGTCGCCTCGTTGCCAGCGAGGGTATCCCTGAGGTTCTGCTGGGCGGCCGCGGCCGCGACGAACGCAGCGAGGGAAAGATGCTTCATCTGCATGATGGGCGAAAGAAGAGATTGGTAACGATTGAATTGTATACGGAAGCAATTGGGGAGAGCTTTTTGTACTGAGGATTTGACTGGAGGAACGGACAGCTCAGGAAGAGGAGAAGCGGGGCCGACTGCATTCATATACGGACGGTTTCACTCCACCATCTGCCTAGGAAGATGCCGGCGGCAACGCGGCAAGACAACGCAGGGGCGTGAGACATGTCGAGGCAAGAGAGAACCATCGGTTGACCAAGTAACTGAGCAGCAGCCTACCTGAGTAGAGTAGCGCACGGAGCTGTCCTGCCCCGGGCGGCATGGAAAGCAACCACAGCCCTCCAGGAGCGGGAACTAGGCCGGTGTGGACCAGCCATATGATGATCCCTCCAGACGCAGAGATCACCAAGTCAAGCTTGATGAGCTGGTGAGTGAAAAGAGAAACATGACGATGCGCCCAGCAGAAGGTCGAGTCAAGGTGTCAACCAGTACGAAGTTAGCAAGAACCCAAATCGAGAGCGTATCCTAGCAACCTGCGACCTCCTCGTCCGTTGATTGATGGGATCGGGCGGGCAGTGGGGGCGGGGAATTCCCTCGTCGTTCGATCATGGCTTGGCATACGTCCTTGACTTTCCCGGGCCAACAGGCCTTTCCTGCTGCCTGTCATGTTGGCTCGTGTGCTTGCTCGTCACTTGAAAGGCGGCCAAGCAACAACGTGCATGGAAGAATCAATAATAACAAAACATACACACAGATCGCACAGCTGCTCAAGTCGGCCCAGCACCGCCAGAGCACTGTTGTTTCTTGCGACATCACCGTGCGCATAGCTCTTCATCGGCGGAGGCACTCAATTGCATACTGTGAGCCGCAGTCCATACTCCGTCATCCGTACTCCGTACACTCCAGTGGAATTGGACCCTTCATATGTTTATCATGTGTTGGCCTCAAACACCACAGATGGTTCCATTCGTCCCTTAGCTCGGTGGGACATCGCGGCTTGCGCAGGAAAGTGCCCAGTGTGCCTTGCGAGAACGGATGGAGTCCACGGGTGGCGCAGTCCAGCATCGATTCGGTGGAACCTGTTCGGGGACCGGCGGCAGGACCGTGAGGGCATCACGAAACAGGCTTTTGTTCGCACTCGGTCCGGCCTTTGCCTGTTTCAAGCAATCCACATCGCCGCGCCAAGGCTGGGAGGCATCCATCACATCGTGGAGGACCGCCACACGATGCTCGATCACTCAGATGTTTCGTGTGCGTCCCTACAGAGAAGGTCTTCTTGAACTTTGTCCGGAGGGATTATTCTCGGTAGGCAGCCACGGCAAGAAGCCTTGAAGAGGGTCGGAGAGTCAGACTCGGAGTACGGAGCACGCAGCACGGAGCACCATAGCAGTTAAAGTGGGACGAGCGTCAGTTACGTCACTAGTGACTGCATCTCCACCACCCGCTGCAACAAACAACTGCCCCCCAAAATTAGGTACAAACACGTGCTCTTCTACTAACGTGCCTAACAACACTGCAGCGCGCTTGTCTCAAGCTTCATGCAGCAAGGTCAACAATAATAACATGAGTTCAGGCCCTTTCATAGCGCTTATCCCGCTAAGCGCAGTATCCAATCTGCACTGCCCTTCGGTGCTTTTCCCTCTACGGGGTACATCTGACATGGCACAAGCATTGAGAAAGAAGTTCCTCAGTCCAACTATGGCCTGTATATGTATGGTGTCTCTGTTTAGAAGAAGAATCAGACGCGCCTGGTAAAGCCCTAAGGGATGACCTACCCTCTTCTTACGACTATCATTCGCTAGCAAATGCATGTTCTGAACGAGCTAGGTCTGCCTTGATTTCTTTGGTGAGCAACAGCTCCTCTCAATTGCTATCTTACAATGCCCATTCGATCCTTTTTTCGATGGGCAAATAATTGGGGCCCCGCTTTTGCCCAGCTTCTGGATTTTTGTCAGTGAGCAAATTGAGCTCACATTGTTGAATAAGAGCGGTCTGCATCAGCACTTTGCAAAGTGTATCGATTGCCTTTGCGTTGAGGTTGCAAATCAGGGACGACTGGGTCGAGCATAGTAAAGTGTGGTTGTTTCCTAGTGGCGTCTGGGATGGGGTTTTAGCTGTCTGCACAATCCTAGCTGATAGAATCTGATACAGTTTGGTAATACCGTTAGGGAGACTTACAATAAGTTGTTCCAGGTTAGTTGAAGACTGTGAGCCACCCAGCTTTTTCAATGAGCTGGTCAGCGATCCCAGCTTTTTACTTCCTATCCTATCGCTGCGAAACAAGTGCACTTTGTGAGACACCTTCAACTTATCCTTTGCGCACAACACGTTCCCCCTGAGCTGTAAGGAGCTCTTCCTGTTCAATCCACCAAGTCTATTCTACAGTCGTGCTGCAATAATAAGCAACTGCAGTGTCTAGTAGTTCTGCGCCCCGACTGGGATCCGTGATTGCATTGATGCTACGCTGAGTCTTGTCATGTCACTACAGAAATGGTGGCGCTCAGTAGTGTCGTCGTCGGGCTGATCCGAACCGAACACGACATCTAGCGACGCAGAGTTGGGTTTCAATCTGCGGATCTTCCTGGCGTTTTCTAGACGTTTGTCTTCCAATGCTTTCTCGCAAACGTAGTCCTTGGCTGCACTCTCCTTCACGAGCTCCAACCCCTCTTCTCCGCTTCTCCCATCTCTCTGGTTAGGGCGTTCAGCGCTGTGCGCTTAACATGAAGTGGTCCTGACATAAATGGAGTCGCTAAACCAATCAGGATCTCCAGCTTTTCCTACTTGCATATGTGCCTTAACGGGTCCTCCGTTACTGGGTCTTGCGTGAGCTCACCGTTGACCTTAAAATGCACTGGATCGTCGATATAATTAGAGTGATGCTTCTTCGTATTTCGTGTTAACCGATGCTATAAGCCAGGAGAGGTCAACCTAAGCTTTTCAGGAGTGTACGACCGCAAAAGGCTGCCCACTCTAATCTCAACACGCTCGGTGAACTCTGTTAGGTGTTTTTCGTGGTATCATCCAGATTGCGTAACGACGCGGCAAAGGTTGACGGGTTCCCGAAGAGAATGGACCCAGGTTTGACGACTTGTGATTGCGAATTTGGATAATCGCCGCCACACAGAGGTCTTGAAAACTTGCAAGCCGCTCGTGGTTTCATCCGTTTTGATAATTGTGCTTGGCGACCTTGCGGTGGCGACACACCCGAGCTTGGTGTCTTCCGAAGCCAGATGATGCAAGCTTAGAAATCGATAATATGTATCCATAGAGGAGATAAGAATCCAACCGGAAAGATGCAGCTAGTTGCTCAACAGTCCCACTCCTCCTTGGGTAATAAGTGAGCCAAATGACTTATGCTGACAGCTCGTACGTTTGTGGTGGTTGGATGCCTAGAAAGAGGCATAGGGTTAGACGTTGTATCGTTCCTGATACCCAGATTAAGTGTCCCCTTACATGGTTTCCCCAGCCGTTGCGAACAGGGCGCCAATCCGGCATCTGCTTTTGCTTCATGAGACATCAAAGGAAATGCCGTGTTTCTGGCGAAGTTCGTCGGGCTGGGAGTATATTTGTGGCTGCAAATGATGGTGTCAATCATATCTTTTCCTTCATAGCCTTTATACTTCCGAAAGGGACATGGGGCCTGCTCTAGATATCTTCTATTTTCAACAACTTTGATCAGTATCGTCCGCAACAGGCTTCTAGTCGGGACTGGGATCGACTCCGTTCTGTTAAGAGCTCCCGATCGCTGTCGATGGAACTGTATTCGCCGCGCCGGGAGCAATCGACTCAGCTGTCGTGATCTCACTCGCAGTACGTCCCTCGCCATGGCTTTCTGCTTTTAACTTTAGCGCACATATTTATATATAGCAAGCCTTTGGTCCTTTTGATGCGACGGAGGTTGCATTTCCATCGTTTGGCGTTATCTTCCATGTCCTCGACTTCGAATAGCTAGCCGGCTCAGGAGGAAGATACCAGCGGTGTCTGGAGCCACGACTGCTATCCTTGAGCGACACACGATTCTGGAGTTGATTTTGCTGACCTTGCTATCGACCAATCACCAACTTCTTGTATCTTGTGAGAATGCATTCTGGCATCATTGTCTCTTGACCCAATCAGATGCGAGGTGGGCTAACAAAATTTCCGCCAAGCCCACACATGGAGAGTCAAATGCAAAGAGAGACGTAACACAGGTCGTAAGGTCCCTGTGGAAATTGTGAGAACATGATGGTTGGATCAGTGTCTTCAAGCGTCTTCGCAGGGCCACCAACTGTCGAATCAATACTTGAGCTGATCCTCTGCATACCCAGCTTTCCGAGCATTCTCACAATTCTACATCCCATAGATGTCATGGGAGAGTATTCTTAAAGTGCCACGTAAAGCTGTCCGTGTGTGAAGCATCAACAAATGCGGATGGCTGATTCACTCTTCGCTAGGGTGATACATATGGTGAAATCTTCCGCTCACTGGGTTGATCTCACTTGCCTGCGCAGTGGTATTTGGCCTCCAGCTAATCGTAGATTGCTTTTGATGTCGTTTCTTGAGTCCCCGCTACCATGCTATTCTCAATGTCGCTTCACCAAGCGAATCATTGGGTCGTCGTCCGCAGTTGCATCTCGATATTGTGGTAATAGTAGGCCCGCTGCCTGCCTGTCTATATCTCGCCACTGTTTTCTGACTTCATTAGCAGCATTGTCAGCTGGTCGTGAAATATCGCCTGAGACGTAGTCCTAGTATCCATAGAACTGGAAGTTTTTAAAGGGCTTCGGTGCTCCAATTTGTTCGCTTGGTTTTGGTCTTGAGCGCTTCGAGGCTGGGAAGCGCTGGTTTGATCGTTGTAGCCATCGCCATTCACGCGTTTTGGTGTCCCTTGGGGCTGTGTTGACGTCGTTGTTTCGATCGTCAGCTCGTTGATCCACTTCGCAGGGTAAGCGTCTCTCGGGTGCACCGTGAGGTAGCCACAGTTGAATCTGCAAGAGGCTCATAAACTATAAAAAATGATGCAGCTATACCTTGTTACGTAGATCAACTCCAACAACACATAGTGACTGGCCTTGTGTCTTGTTTTTCTAGTCATACTGAGGCTGAACCGAACAAGAACCGCATTCGCCTGAGAATACACGGCAAGTCTTGTGGTCTCGTAGATAGCTTGATCCGTGAGAAAACAACAATGAGATTCCCGTATATAGTCCCTCACGTTCATTGACCCTGTTTCAACGTATGAAGTCATTACACCGCGGAGTTGACCTTTTCTGCAGTGTCATGTCCTTCGAATTCGTCCTTCAAGGCTTCGTTGAAGGCTGATTGGCCGTAGAGTTCGCATAGCTTGTCATTTAGCTCTTTCGATGTGCCGATATGCTTCTCGAGCTCCTTAGTAAAGAGTGTCTCGTCAATCGCTCCTAGAAGGATGCCTCTCGCTTTGATGTCTGCTTCAGTCCGGGCTGCATCGCAGTCGCTTGCGGGCCTTTTCGACCCATGGACATATCCATGCAGGCCATAGGTTAATGGAGTTAGCTTGACGGCTCTCCACCATGTCGGCCCAATTTGTGCTCCTTTGAGCTTGGCGAGAGCTGGTCCCGTAAGCTGCAAGGCCTTCTCTGATGAGGATTGTCACCAGGTTAGTTCGAAATACGAACACCAGCCTGGAGTCGTAGCAGGCGAGTTGGCCGAGCCGGGTAGCTAATCACCGATATAACAGGCTTATGCTCCTAGAGAAAGAGGGCTCATAACCTGTTGGGTCTCCGGGTAATAGAACCCACGTGAGGCTCCCCGGAGCTACTATCTCCATCCAACAGCATGGCTGTCATACTATGAAAGCATTGGAGCAGATTAGTTGGAGACCGCAAGCAACCTGAATAGCGAAGGCCGGATTTGAGCCAATGATTCCTGGCGGTTGCATGTGTATATATTTAGTAGAACGAGTCTCGAAATGACTCAATACATCTGTTGTGATCGTTCCGTGACTCAAATAGCAGGCTTCATGCAAGAGTGATAACAGTGAAGATATTCTGCGTGAATCTGGTGGTGGTTTACATTCTGCTGCAAGCATTTTGTAAGGGCGACTTTCGCTAGCGGTCCGGCGCTACCTAGGTACCTATGTAGCGAATGTGCCGGAGTTACTCTCGGCCCGAACGTCGCCTAGCGAAATCTCACCTCACACATTCAAAAGATTTGACTGCAACCCTCTCATCGCGAGACACCACAACCAATCCTCAGTCGCGATGCCGAAAGAAGTCAAACAGAGGTCCGGCCTCATTCTCGGCTTGAATGCCGGGCATGTAAGTCTCAGACAGGCTTCTCTTCCTTGCCTTTGGACCAGTCGCACAATTTTGCACGTAAGACGGTCGCTGACAAGTTCAAAATCATAGAAAGTCACACCTCACCAGCCGAAGCCGAGAATCTCAAGCCGCAAGGGCCGCCTGAGCAAGAAAGCAGCGTTTGTGAGGGAGATTGTGAAGGAGGTGTCTGGGTACGTCGTGCGGGAGTGCCGAATGGCGACAACAATTTCCAAATCACTCGCTCGTGGTCCATTCTAGGCTGGCAGAGAGCTAACACAAAGTCGTGCCTACAGTCTCGCCCCCTACGAACGCCGAGTCGTCGAACTGTTGCGCAACAGCAAGGACAAGAGAGCGCGGAAGTTGGCCAAGAAGAGGGTTAGTTATTTTAACATTTGCGGTCGACGTTTTTGGAGTGTCTGGGAAGCTGACACGGCGTAGCTTGGGACTTTCGGACGTGCGAAGAGGAAAGTTGATGAGATGACGAAGGTCATCACCGAGTCACGGAGAGCGGGTCATTAGGCTCTGCGGATGGGACAAGCACCTTCGAGTTCTTTCGTGCTGCTGGCACGTTGATGGGAGACAATCAGTCAATTGCTCGGGATTATGTTTCATTATGGGACTTGAAAACCTTCTGCGTGCATCGGTAATATCAGACATGCTCAGTGCATTGTGATGATGAGTTTGATGCCAATTGCTGTCTACCAAGCCAGTTCTCACTACACAGCCAACTACCTGGCGATTCTAAAAGACACAAGTCCCAGTGCTCCAATGGACCCCTTCGCTATGATGCATGTTACACGTAAACCATCGTCAAACGACAACGAGGAGCGAGATGCCAGCAGAAGCTTGGTACGCCTTGCGAGCCAAGTCGCGCTGCAGAACTCATTTCTTCGACAGCCGCCCGAGAAACTTCTTCAACTTCGTTTCTTTATCTTGCCCACTCGTAGGCTCCTTGGCCGAAGTCCCTTCAGAGTCGGGTATGTTTGCCGCAATAGCTTCGCTCGCCAAGTTGTCCTCTGGCAGATCGACTTTGATGGGCTGCGCTTGCCTTTGGAACTCTTGCTTCAAAGCCGGTTGATTTCTAATCTGCACGTCCACGGTCTCAGCCCAGACAAAATTGACCAGAACGCGACCGCGCAGCTGCAAGTCTCCAACCAGCCTCTCCGTCCCATCCTTCATCGAAACCTGCTGACCTTTCGGACCCGTGTACCTCAACGTGAACTGCTGATCCTGAGCCCGCAAAACATCCCTCACGAACTTGTAAAGATTGCCGGTCGTGTCCAGATTATTGAATGTGCCCTGCACCTGAGTCTGGTCCGGCAGTCGGACGCGAACGGTGACCTCGCGGATCGAAGCCAACCTCGTGCTCTTCGCGTTCTCCTGTTCCGCCAGCTCTTTGTCTGAAGGCAGACGCTTGTTGCGGCTGCTCTCGGCGAGACGGGCCTGATGCAGTCTGGCAGACTCGATGGTGGTTTCGTAGTCGGCTGGGTTGAAGGGAACAGTGGCTGCTTGAGGCGTGTCGCTGGACGGTGGCGCGAAGATGGAGATGGGACGTTGGTCCGGTCCGACTGTGATGTTTCCTGGCAGTTCATCTGACTGCGTTTGGTCGGAAGTGGGTAGCAGCTCCGTGTTTGCCATGGTTGCATCCTCCTTAGAATCCTCAGATGTGTTCAGAGTCTGCTCCATAGGCACCGGCTCCGCCGGATTGACGTCCCCTGCAACATCTTGCGTCGCTCCCGCCTCCTCTGCAACCGGCACCGACCGCTCCCCTCCCACATTATGCGAATGCGCGCCGTGAGCATCCGAGCGCGGCTCAACACAATCCTCCTGTGCGTCAAAGTACTGCGAGATGGTCGCCATGGCCTCTTCGAGCGGCTGATCGGTGGCGCGAAAGTGGAGCCGGATCAGCGCCGAGCCGCCGTTAAGGCCGAGCTGCGCGAGCGTCTTCTGAAGGTCCGTGAAGCTCGCGAAGTCACGACCCATGATATGCACCACAGGCATCTCGTAGAAGAGCCGGCCGCTGCCCGAGGCCGCGCCGTCGTTGACCTGGGGCGTCGAGCGCTGCGTGAAGTTCAGGTTGCGCGAGGGTTGGTTGGAGGGCCCGCTGCCGGCGGCGCCGCTCTCGAAGCTTCGGAGGATTTGCCATAGGGTTGTGGTGCTGGGGAACTTGTCTGTGAGACGGACGCTGCCGTCGGATGGAGGGAGCTGGAGCGCGACGGAGACGACGGAGGGCGAGCGGGAGGCTTGGATCAGCTCGAGCTGGGCGTGGTTGGGTAGGTTGGCTAGACGGACGGTGAGGGAGAGGTCCAGAGGCTTGCTTTTATGTCTGTTTGCTCTCGTTAGTCCGGGTTATCTGGGGGTTCCAAGGTTTGTCGCGCCTTGCTCAAGGACGAGTCTGGGGCCAGCATACTTCAGCGTGTACTGATCGGGGTTGAGCCGCAAGGTCGCGCATGCGGCTTGAAGGACGTCGGTCAAAGCTTGATTGGCTTGTGTCTTGACGGTGGCCCTCCGACCATTCGAAGCCAGGACTACGAGTTGAGTAGCCATTGTTGACTCAGATCTTTTTGGACATGAGTCTGGTGAGATGGTTTTCCTCAGTTCCAGTTGATTGATACATATTTACTGCCACCTGCCTAGCGTCATGGCCCTTATCGATAAGGGTACGCGTTCACCGCCGCCTTCGGACTTCCAGAACCGTTGGAGTCTAGCCACCACGTGACAGTCTCCATTTCTCACTTCCATCTGCACACAGCATCGATATATGTGTAGTACATAATCTGGAACGGCGAGTGCACCTTAAGGCTGAGAGAAGCTCTATTTACCTACCTAGGTAGGTACTCTGCATTTTGACTAACATTCCCTTAACCGACACTGGTCGAGCTGCACCAGTTTCTCTACATCCGTGTATGCAGAGCTGTGGGTCATCCCTCTACCAGAGAGCGCTACTTGACAGCGAGATTTCCTGCCCAAAAAGCACCTCGGCCCCATGGTCTCTCGAAACAACGCCTCTTAACCTCCCCACGAGCCAGGAGAGCTGGTAGAGGTGATGCAATAGCTCTCAAGTGGCTTACTTGCCCGGCGCAGCTCCATCAGTTGAATAACAAGGGGCATTTCTGCTCTCGTTGTGAGCATCCATGCGCGGCCTCGTTCAGTCAATAAGACATTGAACGGCTCAGATGGCGGCTTGAGCTTTGGTGTCTAGGGCACCGGGTCGGGACGACGAGCGGTGTCGGACTACAATATCTGCCATCGAGCGTTGATCTGTTTGCGCCGAACCTGTGCATGTAAGCGAGAAGCCAATTGCTAATAGCCACAAATACATACCAGAGGAGCCACGAAAGTAACACCAACAGCCAGAGCAGCGACGGTCGCCAGCATTTGAAGCTTGTTAAACTCCTTGCCCAGGACGTCAAACGTCGAACTGGGACTGACTCTGGTGCCGAAAACGTCCAAGCCGTAAGCGAACACGAGGCCGGTGCTCTCCAGAGAAGAGGGACACGTCTTGATCTCCTTGATGCCCACGACCTCGCGCTTGTGGGTCAGATACGACCGCGCGTCGATGTCGAGAACGGGCGTGTACCTGATGAGACCTTCTGAGGCCTCGGCGGCCGTGGGATCTCTGCCGACAGGCCGTCGGGGATCGATGATGGTTCGCGAGATTCCCGCGATGGCTTTGGATTCTGGCAGCGCGACGAGGAGCTGACGGGTCGTTATGCCCTGTCTTGTCTGGGTGACGGTCATGTAAGAGATCTCCTCTGGGATGTGGTAGGACTGGGAGATCAGATGCGGCTTCGCAATCTCCCCGGACGTCGAAGTGACGTCCAGACTCGAGTAGTTCGCGGAAGACCCGAGCGGACCGCGGTCGTTGGGCAAGGTAGACTCGTACAAGTCTGCCACCACGAGCTGTGTTCCGCGCGACTGGTGCGTGGAAGAAGCAGCGCTGAATGTGTATGCGAACCAGTTCTCGGAGATGGTGGATGTCATCGGACGGCTGGTGTCCACGCTCGCATGCGTGACCGAGTAGAGAGTGGCGCCAGATACCGCATCCACGAGATGCACCGACATTGTGTTCTTCGTATCTGAGACGGTTGTCACGACGAGGACGTTGGGATTCAGATACTTGTACAGCACCCGTCGGTCTCCGAGAA
>QQTW01002220.1_pt1 | contig 14026 bp, 11 predicted proteins | sample 1904831 | NCBI WGS metagenome assembly QQTW01 (sample SAMN09435610, study PRJNA476489) | Subsurface metagenome, whole genome shotgun sequencing project. | reverse complement strand
GGGATCTTCCGGCACGAGGGAGGCGCTGGGCAGGATTTTGTGTCCCCTTTGGGCGTAGAAGTCGAGGAATTTTTGGCGAATTTCGCTACCGCTGAGGTGCTGGACAATAGAAGGCATGGGCGTTTAAAAGTTTTGAGCTTTGTACAGACGCGTCTTGATTTTTGAATTGAGTTGCATGGAGCGTCTATCTTCTATTTTTGCATTTTGTTCTTAGCTTTGTTGCCATACCGATTTTGTGGGTGGTAGGGCTTTTGCCAAAATCTGCCTATGATCAGACTGAAACGGTGTCCCTCACTGGTTGCCGTTAGAACCCTAAAATGAAAGACTGAGAACAATTTCTTTGCACACTCACTTAAGTTTACTATGGCACTCAAACTCAAAGTTCCGAATATCGTCTGCGATGGCTGTGCAGAGACTATTACTGGATCCATTACTACCATGGAACCCGATGCCAAGGTGGAGGTGGATGTAAAAGCTAAGACAGTGACAGTGGAATCCGCAGCTTCTGAAGAGACAATCAAACAAGCGATTACAGCTGCGGGTTACACAATTGAAGGTTATTAATAACCATTGCTGGACAACCTCAAGCCTAAATGAGTAGCTAGCTGAATATAGCGTAGCCCAATAACACTAGCAGGCTTGCCCTAGTTCGTCTGCGCGTAGCCTGCGGCATGCCGCAGGCAGTGCTTTTATAAATATCAATACAGAATTTCAATTTTCTAGACCGTTACATTAAAGAATACCAAGACAAATTCAGTTTTAATAACTAAAAATAATTGTATTTAATATTACATCTATTTTGGTTTTATTACGGTTATACTGTGAGCCAACTTAGACAATAGCAAGTTTCAGGGTAGTATCTATGATATTAAGCACACCTGCGTTGCTGTTAAAGATGATACCAAAAGTGAACTTGAGCAGCCTTGGTAAGTAGGGTCAGTTTGTCTGAAGGTGAGTTAGAGGGTAAACCAAATCTCCGACTTTAATTAACCAGTGTATAGTGCCTGAAGGTTGTTAAAAATTATACTGAGGAGCTATTTAAGCAGCCCTGTAAGGAGGATAAGTGTGTTTCGTAGTTCTGAAAACGTCAAGAAGCGCGGATACTTGGAGCGAGATTTAGGACTGAGGTTTGTCCTTAGGCAGTTGATGAATACATACATTCTTATCAGATTTAGGAAAATTTTATCATGCAAGGAGATAGAACAGATCTTCAAATTTTAGTAGTTGAAGATGAAATTCTCATAGCGGAATATATAAAGCGTTGCTTAGAAAAATTAGGATATAGTGTTCCTGCTGTTGCCAGCTCTGGAGAAGAAGCTATTAAAAAAGCTACAGAAATTTCTCCAAAATTAGTGTTAATGGATATTAGGTTAAAAGGCGATATGGATGGGGTGCAGGCTGCCGAAACCATTTGGAATTTCCTCCAAATTCCAATAGTGTATTCTACTGGTTATGCCGATAAAGATACCGTGGAACGTGCAAAGATAAGTGGAGCATTTGGATACATACTCAAACCGTTTGCTAAAAAAGATTTATATGTTGTAATTGAAACTGCTCTACAGCGGTATCAATTGGAAATGAATTTAAAAGAGAGGGTTGGGTGGTTTGCAACAATTTTTAGAAGTATAGGTGACGCTATAATTGTTACCGATTCTAAGGAGTGCATAAAGCTTCTAAATCCTGTTGCTGAACTTATGACAGGCTGGAAACAGGACGATGCTCTAGGCAGAGATTTGAAAGAAGTATTTAATATCGTCAATCAAGAAACACGTGTATCTGTTGAAAGCCCTGTAACAGAGGCGCTGGAAAATGGCGTTACTGTCTATCTGCCAGATCAAATAAAACTTATTTCTAAGCACGGCATAGAAATACTAATTGATAACAGCGTTGCGCCTATCAAAGTTGACAACGGAGAGATTACTGGCGCTGTTCTCGTCTTCCGAGATATTACCAAGCGTAGACAGGCGCAGTCGCCTCAGTTGTTGCTGGAGCAATCCAAGCAGTTACAAGCGCAAATTGGAGAACTCCAAAGGCTTAACCAGCTTAAAGATGACTTCTTAAATACCGTTGCCCACGAATTGCGCACCCCTTTGGCTAATATAACAACAGCGATCCAAATGTTGGAAATTGTCCTGGAGCGGCAAGGTAAATTGTTCTCTGAGCCGACCCTGGAGACTACACCAACGGCTCGCTATCTCCATATCTTGCGCGATCAGTGTGAGCAAGAACTCAGCTTGCTCAATGATTTATTGGATTTACAAAGGCTGGATGGAGACACTCACCCTTTAACACTGACCACTATTAATTTGCAAGACTGGCTCCTGCATCTATTGGAGACTTACCAAGACCGCGCCCAGACTAACCAACAAAGCCTACAGGTTAATATCTCTCCTGAATTGCTTCCTATTGTGACTGATTTATCTAGCCTGACTCGCATCCTCAGAGAGTTACTACACAATGCTTTTAAGTACACCCCTCCAGGTGAACAGATCACTATTACAGCCCACCCTCAAATGAACCATGTTCATTTGAGGGTGAGTAATTCCGGTATTGAGATTTCTGCTGATGAACTGCCTCGTGTATTTGACAAGTTCTACCGCATTCCTAATGCTGACCCCTGGAAGCAAGGTGGGACTGGGCTAGGATTGGCGTTGGTTAAAAAACTAGTAGAACAATTAGGCGGTCAAATTTCAGTTGACAGTCAAGCAGGTCAGACTACTTTTACGGTAGATTTGCCTCAGGAAACTATAGGGAGTAAGGTATGAAGGGCAGAGGAGCACAGGAGAAGTTAACTCAACATTCCCCCCCATCCCCGCTGCCTCAACAACCCAGATCACTTCTTCGGGGATATGAGCATCATCATATTTTTCCCTTCTTTTTTGGGCGCTTGCTGCACCTCACCAAGTTCCTGTAGATCCGTTGCCATCCGCTTGAGCAGAGTCTCTGCTAAGTCGCTGTGTTGAATCTCCCGACCTCGGAACATCACAGTCGCTTTCACCTTGTCGCCGTCCTTGAGAAATCGTTCGGCTTGATTGATGCGCACTTGATAGTCATGCTCCTCAATTTTGTAGCGCATCTTAACTTCCTTGACGTCAGCGGTGTGCTGCTTTTTCCGGGCTTCCCGCGCTTTCTTCTCTAGCTCGAACTTATATTTGCCATAGTCCATAATCCGGCAAACAGGTGGCTCAGCCTTATCACTAAGCAGAACTAGATCGAGGTTCTTTTCCTCTGCTAATTGCAGAGCCTCTTGCGGAGTCAGGATACCCAGCTGGGCTCCGTCAGTATCAATGACCCGAATTGTCGGGAAGCGAATTCTTTCGTTAATTTGGGGTAGATCGCGAGTTCTTTTTTTCTCAATCACAGGTGTTAAGAATCAATGGCAACTGGAGGAATCAAGTAATGAGCGTTTTTATGGGCAAGATTACTTGGCACTTCTGGCTTAAGGTATACTTGACTGCTTACCGTTTACTTCCCCAAGACTTGACAGCCTGAAGGAAAAAGTAGCAGCACTCTGCGTCGTTAATCCATAGTAAGCAGATAGCTATTTTTGTACTAACATTCACTTTAGCAAATTTTCTGACTGAATCGGGGTGGGGAAATTTCTCCATTTACGAACAATGTGATGGCGTTATTCGCTTGGAAACGTTGGTGCTTGCCCACTATCCACCAAAGCCCGCACTCACAAAGCCACTGTCGGGTCTAGATACAAATCGTTATAATGTTAAAACAATACTTCGTAAATCTTTTTAAATAAAAGGCAAGCGTGATTACGTCCCAGCACTGGCAGCAACGGGTAGGCAGTCAAAGAGACTGGGTCTGGCGCGGTTGGCAAACTCGCTACACCTACATACGCCCAACACTTCCGTTCCAAAAGACTACACCACTCATACTCCTGCATGGGTTTGGCACCTCGATTGGGCACTGGCGACAAAATTTAGCGGTAATAGGCGAACATCACACTGTTTACGCGCTAGATATGCTGGGTTTTGGCGCTTCCGAGAAAGCCTCAGTAAGCTATAACGTGGATCTTTGGGTAGAGCAGGTTTACGACTTCTGGCTCACGTTCATCCGGCAACCTGTGGTGTTGGTCGGCAATTCGATTGGCTCACTGGTTTCCTTAGCAGCAGCGGCAAAGCATCCGGATATGGTGCAAGGTGTTGTGATGATGAGTCTGCCTGATCCGTCATTGGAGGAAGAGGCAATACCCGAGTTCCTGCGACCAGTTGTCGCAGCAATCAAATCCCTTATTGCTTCTCCACCCGTACTCAAAACTTTGTTTCGGGTGCTTCGCAGACCGTCGATGGTGCGCCGCTGGGCTGGGCTTGCCTACGCCAACTCTGATGCTGTTACCGATGAACTGGTGGAAATTTTAGTGGGACCTGCCCAGGACCGGGGGTCTGCCCAAGCTTTTTCTGCCATTCTTAAAGCCATGATCAGCGCTCAATTTAGCCCTAGTGTCAAAGTAGCGCTGGCAAACCTAGAGATTCCTATGCTCCTAATTTGGGGGCAACAAGACCGGATGGTTCCCTCGCCAGCATTCGCCCGTCAGATTGCTGAGAATAACCCGAATTTGCAGCTTCTGGGCCTAGATAATGCCGGACACTGTCCTCACGATGAATGTCCAGAACAGGTGAATCAGGTAATTTTGGACTGGCTCGACAGATGTCTTACCGATACCAATAGTTCCACTTCCCCCACTCCTTACTCCTTACTCCCTACTCCCTGACGCTTTGCGCGCCAAGCAACAACTCTCTACTGGCTTTGAGCAGAGAGTTGTTGGTCACAACTTGTTTTGAGCTTTATGAGAAAAATTGCCTAGCCAATTCTGTGATTTTGTGGACAGTGCCCACAAATTGCAAGGCAGGTAGGCACAGCAACCCTACTAGAGGCTTAGCCAATTGTGACTTGATCGGCATCAACATCGGTTGCGCCATTAACCCCTCGCGCCGCAGAAATCATTTTATTCAGAATTTGCTGGCTAGGAGCCTTGCCTTTCAACACTACGACACTGCCGGTTTGAGCGACGTAAAGAGTATCAATATCATCTAGCTGCGGGTCTTCATCGAACGCCAGAGCAACACGCTTTGCTAGTCCACTTTGGTCATATTCCCCGCTCAATCCCATACGCTCTGGAGGAATTGACTCGGTAGTGGCTCCAGCTTGAGCCGCTGGCTGCGGACTGGAAGCTGGAGCAGGACTGGAAGCAGATTGAGTGTTTTGAGGTTTTTCAAGTCCAAAAAGTCGTTTTAACCAGCCCATAGACGTTTTTTCTCCTAGTGATTCTACCTCAGCTTAAATTAAAGCTGGTTCATGACATAAGAACATCTGCCTAAAAAAAGATGTAATGTTTTCTAGTTGATAACCCAATAGGAGTAGACACGATACAATAAAGGGCTAAACTGGTGCTGCTTTGTAGGGCTGCGCGATGGGGGAACTCGGTGAGGATACTTCCGTGCGGTGAGACAGTCCCTACGGTGATCCTCCGTAGGGGACTGCGATCCCGTTGGGGGCTTCTACCCCTAAGAGCGCGATCGCAGTTCAGAGCGCCCTAGCCTGTAATAGAAAAAATGAAACACACCCTTTCAGTTCTAGTGGAAGATGAAGCGGGAGTTCTCACCCGCATTGCTGGTTTATTTGCCCGTCGCGGCTTTAACATTGAGAGTCTTGCCGTTGGTCCAGCAGAGCAGGCAGGAGTCTCTCGAATTACGATGGTTGTTCCCGGTGATGACAGGGTAATTGAACAACTCACCAAGCAACTCTACAAGCTAGTCAACGTTCTCAAGGTGCAGGACATTACTGAAATTCCTTGCGTAGAGCGAGAATTAATGCTGCTGAAGGTAAATGCAACCAGCTCCTCCCGCTCGGAAATTGTGGAACTGGCTCAGATTTTCCGGGCGCGGGTGGTAGATGTGGCAGAGGATTCGCTCACCTTAGAGGTAGTCGGCGATCCGGGCAAGATGGTCGCCATTGTGCAGGTGTTGCAAAAATTTGGGCTGCGCGAAGTTGCCCGTACCGGCAAAGTCGCCCTCACCCGCGAGTCAGGTGTGAATACAGAGTTGCTCAAGTCCCTAGAGGCAAAAGTTTAGCTGGCATCTTGCAGTTAAAAATCCCTTATTTCCCAAGCTGCATCGGTGTTGGCGAGCAGGACAATTGCTTAGTTTCTCGTTTCAGAAACCCTCAACGGTCTGAGCTTAGCCGTCAAGTCTTGACTCGAAGACTTGCTGTACAAGGCGCTACGAGGTACTACCCGCAAGACTTCTTCTACTGTAGTCAACCCGGTTGTTACTTTTTCAATCGCCGCCACACGAAACGAAGCAAAATTGATTTCCCCCAGATACCGATGCAAATGGGTCATGGTACCTTCGTAGATGATCTCCCGCACCGTATCATCGATATCGAGCAACTCTACCAGCGCTTCCCGCCCCAGGTAGCCAGAATTGAAACACGCTTTACAGCCGCGACCCCGCCGCCATGTACCTGGTTGAATCTGCTGACCACCCAGACCAAGCACCTTTAAATCCGCCTCGCTGGGCGTATACGGTTCTGCACAGTGGAGGCAGACCCGGCGCACCAGACGCTGTGCCACAATCCCCAGTAGGGCGTCACTTAAAAGACCGGGGTCGGGGCCAATATCTTTGAGACGGGGAATCGCACCAACGGCGTCATTCGTGTGCAGGGTGGTAAACACCAAATGCCCAGTCAGCGCTGCCCGGACTGCTGTCTCAGCTGTTTCATTGTCCCGGATTTCCCCTACCATGATAATATCTGGGTCTTGGCGTAGAATCGCTCGTAAGCCCGCAGCAAAGGTCATGCCAGCTGCCTCATGCACCTGGGTTTGAGTAATGGCAGGCAAAACGTACTCCACCGGGTCTTCTACCGTCACCACATTGACGTGTTCCTTTGCCACGGTTTGCAGACTGGTGTAAAGCGTGCTGGTTTTACCAGACCCGGTGGGACCGGTGAGGATAATCATTCCTTGGGGCTGCTGTAACCAGGTTTTATAAACGGGCAACGTTTCTTTTGAAAATCCCAAGTTTTCGATGTTAGAAAAGGGATTCTGCCTCGGCAGCAAGCGAATCACAGCTTTCTCCCCGTTCACGCAGGGAAGGGTACTGACTCGCATGTCCATTCCCATTTCTCCGTGTTCACCAGACGCATATTTTTCTCCAATCCGCCCATCCTGGGGACGACGGTTTTCGGAGATGTCCATCTTAGACATGACTTTGAGGGCGACAACCACCCGGCGGCTCAAATCTCCTGGTAAGGTGGTAATCTCTCGCAGAACGCCATCAATGCGATAACGGACTCTTAAGCCATCTGGCATCGGTTCAAGATGAATATCGCTGGCGCGGTTGCGTAAGGCACCGGAAAGCAGGGTTTTAATTCTATCAATCTGGTCAGCTGCTTTTGAGAGGTATAGGGTTGTGGTTTCACTGATATCTTCTTGCTCCTGCTCACCGGTGATCGGATTCACTAGAGGGACAGAGCTGATGCGGTCAAGATTAAGGTTCTGAGTGTGAAACCAGGCGCGATAGCTCTTATCAGTGATAGGTATAATTTTAATCTCGCTACCAGTGCGCTCGGCAAGGTTCGCAATCGCTTCTGGCGATAAAGTGACTGGGCTTCCCAGGTAATAGCAACCACGCCACAGTAGTAAGGGAATTGCTGGGGGCAAAGAACTTTTATCGGGAAAGTGCCGCAAAAATCTACAACTAACATCCCGGTCGAGCAGAGCCTGGTTGACAGTTCCTTGTTCGTCTACCAGAAGTTTCAGAGCTTCAGAACAACTGATTTCCTTGTTTTTCAGCCGTTGCCAAGTCGAGGTAGTAGTAGGTAAATTCTGCATGTTTGTGCAATATGCAAATGTAGGAAAGTTGCTAAATTATACAAGTAAAACTTCTGAGGAAACTAGGAAGTGCTTTATAAAGTCAATGTTTTAATGTAGCCTTATTTCAATATTATATAAAATAAATTTAGCGTTACCTCTACTTTGTATCCAAGAGAAATTTTACGTAACTTTAGTATAAAATTTTAATTTTTATAACTTAATTCAGTAAATTTACAGGGTCTATATTGTCCCACAATTCTCAAAGGTTTCTTCATTAGCCCAGAAATCCAGTCAAAAAAGACTTGGTGCCATTAAGCCCCCAAGTCTTGGATTGAATTATTTGTAATCAGTACTCCGGGCTATAGTGTCAAAGCTTGAGCATTCTTCTCAATCAACTTCGCCAACTCTTGCATGAAAGCTGCAGCAGTGGCACCGTAGATAATTCTGTGGTCACAGGTGATATTAGCCTGCATCTGTTGGCGCACTCCCATCAGCCCGTCAGATGTTGCCACAACTTGAGGCCGGGAAGCACCGATCGCCAGGATGGAACCCTGACCTGGTGGCAAGATAGCATCAAACCGGTCTACCCCAAACATCCCCAAATTCGACAGAGTAAAGGTGCCGCTGTTGTACTCCTCCGGTTGCAGTTGTTTGGCTCTGGCGCGGTCTACCAACGCCTTCCAATTACGGGACAGGGAATAAATATCTACCTGATCCGCATTCTGCAACACTGGTGTAATCAGTCCTCCGTCATCCATCGCTACCGCCACAGCAATATTGATGCCAGCACGGTACTGAATTCCCTGCTCTGAGTAGCTGGCATTCAGCAGTGGATGTTTCTGCAACGTCAACGCCACTGCTTTCGCCAGTAGCGCCGTCATCGTAACGCCCTTCGACTTAATCTGCTTGTAAAGCTTGTCTAGCTCGTCAGTGGTAATCGTATAACCCACATGGAAGGTAGGTACTCCTAGGCTAGCTACCATGTTCCGCACCACTGCATTTTGCAGCGTTGTCAGAGGCACCACTTGACCAGTCGCGGCAGCGACGGGGGCTTTTGTGGGTGCTGGTGCTGGCACGAAAGCGGGGGAAGCGGGTGGAGGTGCGACCGGCTTCATCTCTGGTGCAGCAGGTGGAGGCGCTAGGGGGGCTGTTTTTTCCGGTGACGCTGTTTTGTCGGGTTGTTTGCCCTTGTTAGCAACTGCCTCCACATCCTCTGCCACGATTCGACCGTGGGGACCACTCCCTTTCAGGGTACTCAAATCAACTTTCAGTTCCTTCGCCAACTTCCGGGCGCGGGGTGAAACCATTATTCGTCCATCTCCCCTGTTCGCACCATTTGGAGACTCAGCTAGTACAGGGGTGTCTAAGTCAGGTGTTTCTACCGTGGCTGAGATATCCGCCATCTGTCCTGGAGAGGTAGTAACATCTTTTGGACTGGATTGGGCAGCGCCGCCAGAGTTGGCTTGTTGCTGCGCAATTTCTATTTCGGCTTCCGTTTCTGCTACCAGGGCGATCGCCGCGCCAACGGGAGCGGCTTCACCAGATGGAACGAGGATGGTGGCGACATAGCCCTCGTAGAAGGACTCTACATCCATATCTGCCTTATCTGACTCGACAACCACCACTGTTTCACCTTTTTCCACTTTGTCACCAGGTGATTTGACCCAGGACACAATTTTGCCTTCGGTCATGGTGGAACTAAGAGCAGGCATGAATACTTCGTGAATCATAAGGTGGGTTCTGAGTCAATAATCAATTAATTTTAAGAGCAATGCCACATCTTAATTGTATTTTGAGGCAGAGCTCAGAGAAGAAAGTAGGGGGAGCAGGGGGAGAAGGGGGAGATTTAGATGTCGCCGCGAATTTCTTCCACCACACCATCGCGCAGGAGAATTTCGACCTGCATTTTGCTAATCAAGTTATCGCCCAGTTCAACGCTGAAAAAGCCTTCCATCTGGGATAGGTTGACTTCCTGGTCAAAGTCTAGTGTTTGCACTTGCTGGAGGTTTTGCAGACTCTGATTTTTCTCCTCTAACAGTTCACTTTTCTTTTGATTGACCTGGAGCTGGATATTTTCAATCTGTTGTAAGGTCTGCGGACCAGGGGGTTGCAGGCTCTGCTTTTGAATTTCTGCGATCGCCCGCTGCCCTTGCATGTCCAGCTGTTGCAATTGACCGTCAATTTGGTTGATTTGGGCTTGTAGTTGCTGCTGAACTTCTTCCTTCCAGCGGGGAGTGACAATTGCCTTAATGTTAACGGCTCTCTTCAAGAGCAGTTGGGGTTTAAAGACATCCATAAGCGTTTCTTTAAGCAAGTGCTTTCTTTAAGTGTGGAATCAAGCGAACATCCCGTTAATGATATCGTGATAGCGTTCCATCACAACGGCGCGCCGGATCTTCAGCGTTTGGGTCATCATGCCATTTTCAATCGAAAACGGTTCCAAAATTAATTTGAAGGGACCGATGCGATCATCGGCGCGGTAGCCCGGTCGATTTTGTACTTCCCGATTCAATTCTTGCCGAAATAGATCTTGTACGCTCTTACTCTCAAGGTCAATTTCTTGGTTGACAGTAGACGCTCGGCTTTCTGTATTTTCCCCATCTCTCCTAGCCCACTGCTGCAAGGCTTCCAAATTTGGGACGATCAAGGCTCCAAGCGATCGCTGATCCTGTCCCACCAGCATAATTTGGTCTATATACGGACTACGCAGACAGGCATCCTCAATAGCTTGTGGTTCAATATTTTCTCCATTGGTTAAGACAATCGTATCCTTCGCCCGTCCAGTTACCACCAAGTCATTCTCAGACGTCAACCAACCCAAATCGCCCGTATTAAACCAGCCTTCGGAGTTAATCGCTTTGGCAGTTGCTTCGGGGTTTTGGCAGTAGCCTTGCATAACCTGTGGTCCCGTAGCCAAGATCAGGCCGCGTTGTCCTGATGGTAGGGGTTGATGAGTTTCTAAATCGACAATCCGAATGGCTGTTCCAGGAATGGGCTGCCCTGATGAAAAACGCAGGTTACGACAGGGGCGGCGAACTGTGAGCACAGGCGAGGTTTCTGTCAGACCGTAGCCTACTATGATTTCAATTCCCACTATTTCAAAAAAGTTTTCCAAATGCCTGGCGAGAGAGCCACCGCCGCTAATCCATTGCTTTAGCTCACCCCCTGTTGCTGCGCGTACTTGTTGATAAATCAGTCGATCTGCCAGAGCATGGATAGGCCATAGCGCTGCTGTTTGCATCCCTGCAACTAGACGTTCATTGATAGAAGGGCTTTGTCGTTCTAGACTCAATCCCTGCACAATCCGGCGGGCTTCGATGTAGCGCTGACTGATATTTAAAAGCGAGTCAATTAATCGCTGCTTACTGGGAGGTTGCTCTCGGAATTGCTTCTGTGCGCTCTCGTAGATTGATTCCCAAAGACGAGGAACGCCAGCCATGTAATTGGGTTTAAATGCTTTGAGGTCTTGCTTAACATAACGTATATTGGTATAAATTTGAGTGCAACCTTGGGAGAGCAGGTAGTACTCAGGGGTACGTTCGTAGCTGTGCCAAATTGGCAAGATGCTCAAAGCGCGATCGCCAACCTGCGGCTGTAGCACTGTTCCAAAAGCCACAACTTGGTGCAACAGGTTCCCATGACTAAGCATCACTCCTTTAGGCTTGCCACCCGTTCCAGACGTATATAACAGAGTTGCTAATGCCTCCCGATCTTGGTTAACGGGCTGCAGCGGCTGGTTTGAACCAGCTGCCATCAACTGAGGGAAGTTCAGCACCTTCAGGCTTCCGTCCGCTGGAACTTCATCTGAGAGCAAGATTACCAGCGGTAGCGAGAGTGAGTCTAAGCTAGGCAACAGTTTGTTTAGGGTTTTACAGTCTTCCACCACCAGCGCTGTGCTGCCACTATCTGCCAGAATGAACAGCAGTTCATCTTTGTCGGTTTGGGAACCACGCACAACATCTACTGCCCCAGCTGTCATAATTCCTTGATCCGCAATCAACCAGCGGGGGCTATTGTCAGCAAATAGGGCGACGCGAGCAGTATGTTTTACACCCATTGCCTGTAACCCAGCTGCAAACTGCTGAATCTGTTGATACAACTGGGTATAGGTTAGAACTACTTCTGGCTGAGCGTGGGGGTCAATGAGTGCAACGGTTTCACCAAATCGCTCTTGCGCTCTGGGCCAAATTTCCGGCAGAGACTGCACCGAAGAGTAATCTACCAAATGCTTTAATTTGGAACGTTCTTGCTCAGTAAAGTTGAAGGAAGGGTTAGAGGTAGGGTGGGTTTTTAGCATAACTCAATCGCCTGAAAAGTCAATTGGTTGTTTTTATACCATACTCTATTGGTGGAAGAAAATATCCATCCTGTATGGACAGAATCGCTTCTGTCTGGTGAGCCTCAATATGACCTGAATCTGGAACAGTTTATCTCCAAGAGTCAGTTCTCAGGGTTGATGAGTGACCCGATGAGTCGCATGACTGTGCGATAGTGATTTTGAACCGAGAGGAGCGAAACATATATAAGTCACAACGAGAAAAAAAATTTATACTATCAACATAACGCTGGCAAAAGCTTGCGAGTCGTCGAGAGCAAAAACGCTTGGCAAAAGCTAAAACAGTGAACGTCTAATTTTGTGCAGTTCGGCAGCAAGTAATGATACTGTTCGGTTCATATACAACAATTTTATAGGTACAGCAACTGCTGAACAAAGACAATCCCAAATGGAATTTATTATAATTACCATCTACTTAATCGTTATTGCCTTCGCTGTAATTGCTGGTCTCGGTTTCATAGAGACCAAGGGATTATTATCGCGCTTAACTTATCTGCTGTTCTTTGTATGCGGATTTGTTACAGGGGTAGTTATTTTCTATATTTTCGGTATCCTATGCGCTCTACTCGTTAACCCACCGATGTTGACAGTAGATTGGGGACCATTAATTTTTTTATTCATAGCACCCATTGGCGGAGTACTCGGTTACGTCACTGCTTCTGTGCTTACTCTGACACTAAGGCGATATTTTAGAACAGCAAGTGCAGTATGTGTCACTGGTTGTTTACTTCTGCGTTGACCTGCTGTTTAAGACCGCAGTTATGTACTCGAAGCATCCGAGCAACTCTGCGCGAGATTCTGTCTTTATACTTCTCGTTTTCGGATTTCCGCTACTTTGGCTCGGTGGTCTCTGGATGTGGAGGTTCAAAAGGGCAAAAACAGCAAGCTAACAAGGCGCTACTGCCTACCAAAGGTAGATTTAATAACAAATTTAAGCGCTCTGTTGCGCTTGCTATAACTCAGATATTGCACCATTCTCTATAAGCATCGTTGCCACCATTACTTGTACGTCATCTCGAATGAAGCGGGTTTGATTCGCCGCCCGTTCTTCGTCACCTAAACCGGCATGGTAAGGCAGCGCTTTAACTCCGTCTTTTTGCAGCTTGAACGTGATTTCATCTACTTTGCGGCGACTAAGGCAATAGACAATCCCTGAGCCTTCTGCTCGGATTAGTTGCAGCAGTTGGGAATAGCTCTGCTTCCGCTTGGGCTGGACTTCGTAGTAGAGATTGGGAGACCACTAGCTTAATCGATAGGGATTCTAAGCGATCGCGCAATTTTTTCAGGGTCTTCAAGTCTTCCACCACCAGCATTTTGCTACCGCTGTCTGCCAGGATAAACAGCAGTTCTTCTTGCTCTGCCTGGGCGCTACGCACGACATCCACCGCCCCAGCTGTGATCTTGGTCAGCAATCAACCAGCGGGGGCTATTGTTAGCAAATAGGGCGACGCGATTAGCCGGTTGCACCCCTAACGCCTGCAAACCAGCTGCAAACTGCTGAATCTGTTGACACAGCTGGGCGTAGGTTAGAATCACCTCTGGCTGGGCGTGAGGATCTTTAAGTGCAACGGTTTGACCAAATCGCTGTTGCGCTCTGGGTCATATTTCTGGTAGCGACTGTTCCATCTCTAAATTGCATATAATTAGGTATGCAATTGAGTTCATACATCTTTGCTCATGCCAGCCAGAGGATTTTTGGCTCCATCTCAGAGAGAGAAGTTGCAAGCAGCCTTAAAGGAGAGCGACTGAACCACCTGCGAGCAATTCAGTTTCGTTCAGCAGGCTGATGCGCTCGGTGTGGGCTGCTATCTGGGCTTGGAGCGCTACCACTTGGGATTCTAGGGCGCTGACTTCTGGCTGGC
>QQTW01002219.1_pt1 | contig 14034 bp, 11 predicted proteins | sample 1904831 | NCBI WGS metagenome assembly QQTW01 (sample SAMN09435610, study PRJNA476489) | Subsurface metagenome, whole genome shotgun sequencing project. | reverse complement strand
AAAATTTTCTGTCCCATAGCCGCCACAACTTCGGTATCAACACCGCTATAGGTAGCAAAGAAAGCTTGAGCCGCCGCCAAGGATTCATCAGGAAAAGCAGATGTTAGGCGTTGAATTAAAGGCTGCTGCAACTGACGCATCGGATCGGCAACGGGAAGACTCGCGCAACGATGCAGTACATCAATTCTGACTAAGGGATCGGGATGTTGTAATAGTCTTGCAAGTAGAGTTAATAATTTTGCTTGTGTTGGGGTAGAAAAGGAATTGCTAGGAATCCTCGTTACCATTGTGGCAATCGCACTTTAAACTCTATTTAGGACAAATACGCTACCTTCATTACCTCGCCCAATCCGCATATCGCTATCTAGGTAAGTGATATCTAACCACCCTTGTTGTTCGCGGCTATTAAGAGCAAAATCAAGGGCTATAAACTTTTGACTTTGTTCAATTTGTTGAATAAAACTAGCAGGCGATTGATAGTTTATTAGGCGTTGCAAACCCAAAATCGAGCGTTGAAATTTAACCTGTACCCGTTGCCCGGAAAGAGGTTCAAATTCTGCCGCCACGCTGACTAAGCCTTCTAAGTAGGGCAAACCGTAAATCTCGGCAATATTGTAAACACTGCTAGTTTTAACCCGAATCGATTGATAGATTTGACCGAGTTTTAATAAGGGAAATCGATCGATATTTAATAAGCCGGAACTTGTCGTATAGAGTAGCCGCCAGTCGCCATCTAGTAGCTCAGAAGCCTCTACAGGGCGCGGCGTGGGGTTGCGCTCCTCTAAGGTGGCGATCGCAATTAATATCGCCTGCTTCTCTGACTCGGTGGCTAGTAAACCGCGATTTTTTCCGGCGATCGCTTCTATGAGTGCTGATTTTCCAAACATCGCCTTAATAATAATTCTGCTTTTCCTACGCTAACTATTATCCTCTTTTCCACCTAATAAGCTGAACCCTTGAAAAATAATGAACCTCTAAATAATGCTAGACTTTGTACTATAATTGAAGCCGTTTATTTAAACATTTCCCTATGCCCAACTCGCCCCTACAAGAACAGCCCCGCAATCGAGTAGCATCGGTAATTCCTGCCAAAAACGAGTTGTCAATCTTAGACTGGTTAAGAGCTAGTGGTAGATTAGTGGCACGCGATCGCACCGAAGCTGAAATAGCTCAAGGCGAACCTCTGTCTGACATTGCCGATATTATCGATCCTGACGATCCTAGCTATGATGACGATTTTGAAGAAAGTGATGAGCCAGCCGAAGAAGAAGTTGGTTAACTGTTATTAGGCACGAGTTTAGTTATTAGTAAGAAGCTTTGAGAACATACTTAGAGCTTCTTACTTGCTAATATACGGGTATAAAAAATATTGTGGAAGCTAAATCATCTCCTCGCTCTTTATTCCATCTTTCGGGAATTAGCTTACTGATAACTCTCGGTATAGTGCTAGGTGCGGGGGCAATAACGAGCGATATTGTAGCAGAGCGCTTATTTTGGCAGCAAAATTCTCTAACTCTACCATTGGTGCTATGTGCGATCGCTACAGCCGCACTGGGGTATTGGGTAATACCAATGTTAGTGAGCCTAAAAACTGGGCAAATTGTGAGAGAAGACGGACCGCAAGCTCATTTAAAAAAAGCTGGTACTCCAACCATGGGCGGAGTATTTTTTGTGCCTGTAGCAATTTCTTTATCGCTGTTGCTGTCTAGCTGGAGTAAAGATGTAGTTGCGGTATCGGCGTTGACAATCGGTTATGCACTAATTGGCTGGCTAGATGACTGGCAGATTTTGCGCTACAAATCCAACAAAGGTATTTCTCCTAAAATGAAACTAGCTCTGCAAATTGGCTTTGGAGTGCTGTTTTGTTTGTGGCTGGCTTGGAGTCAAGCAAGTAGTATTACGAGCGTTGCTTTGCCTTTCAATTTTGTGTTGCCTTTAGGTTTGTTATTTTGGCTCTTAGCAGTGTTTGTATTAGTAGCAGAAAGTAACGCGACTAACCTTACAGATGGCGTTGATGGTTTAGCTTCAGGAACCGCCGCGATCGCACTATTGGGTTTGGGTGTATTGGTTGCGCCAAGTTCCTTAATGATTTTCTGTGCTTGTATGAGCGGTAGTTGTTTGGGGTTTCTCGTCCACAATCGCAACCCGGCGCGGGTTTTTATGGGAGACACGGGTTCTTTAGCATTGGGAGGTGCTTTAGCCTCGGTAGCACTGCTGACTAATACCTTGTGGGCGCTATTTGTACTAAGTGGGATATTTTTGGTCGAAACTCTTTCTGTAATGGCACAGGTAACTTATTATAAAGCCACAAAAGGTGAGGATGGAGTAGGCAAACGTTTATTCAAAATGGCTCCCTTACACCATCATCTAGAACTTTCTGGCTGGTCAGAAACTCAAGTAGTAGCTACCTTTTACGGAATTAGCGGTATTTTGGTGCTGCTGTGTTTAGTAACAGTTGCCAACAGTTAGTTTAATTAGTTTTTTATCTAGGCGGGGGCTTAGAAGCTAGACAGATGGCTTTACGGCTTGCTTAGGCACGTAAAAATCGTACCTAGCAGCCTTTAGGGTTGAGATAAGCTCGGCACGATCGCGCGATCGCTACCATCGATGCAAGTATTCATTGCCTGAATGGCAGGGACAGCAATTTCTCGGCGTAAACCTACTACACACTCGGCAAAGCGTACGGGCAATAAGCTTAGACGACAATAATCAAGAACTTCGGGAATTGTTTCTTCTGGGCTATTAATACTAATTCCGACTACGCAAGTTGCCAATTCATTGGGCTGCCTAACTTGCCTGCAAGTAGTTAAAGCATCGGTTGCCGAGATTTTGGTTTGCCTTTGGATGTCGTAGACGCAAGTAGATAGGGTTTTGGGAAACAAGGCGGTAGCACAGGCATTCGATACTGCATCGGCAGAAATATTGAGAGCTAGTAAGCGGGCAGCGCAAAAGCGATAATCATTGAGGTAGGAAGAAGGCACTGATGCCGCCATAGCCGGATTTAGCGCTAATCCAGACATCACCAAAGGAGTAGTTGCTAAATGCAACCAATGAGACTTACGATTATTTTGCTTGGGACTAAACATATTACTCAGAGTTACTTGAGAAAATTTTAAGGCTAAATAGCTGATTTCTGGCGATCGCTAATTAAATTAGTCACAGCTTTTAAAACTTCCCCATCTATATAGGGCTTAGTTAGGTAAGCATTAGCACCTAATTCTAGGGCAATTTGTTGGTATTTTTCGCTGCTGCGAGAAGTAAGCATAACCACAGGAATTTGTTGCAGTACAGAGTCTTGCAACCGATGGCTTAAAAACTTAAATCCATTCATACCAGGCATTTCGACATCAGAAATTATCAAGTTGATAGTTGGGTGCAAATTATAAAGCGCGATCGCTTCAGTGCCATCACTAGCTTGTAAGACTTGATAGCCAGCTTTTTGCAGCATCACGGCTAAGTTATGACGCACGGTAACTGAATCGTCTATCAGCAAAATTTGGGATTTGCGATCGCTCTCAAAAGAGATCTCTTTATTTATAACCACGGTGGGCAACTGGTCGATTAACGCTGTACTGTCAAGCATCAAACTTAAACGCCCGTCCGCTAATACACAACATCCCAATACATAATTGGGTGGAGTAATTAGTTTACCTACAGGCTTGATTACTAATTCTTGTTCGCCTAAAACCCGATCGACTTCTAGACCCACCAATTCCGTGCCTTGACGAACTAAAAGTACGGGCAATTGCTCGGAAACTAAAAGATTTTCTCCAAACTGCAAAATGGTTGATAATTTGCGAATCGGGACTATTTGCCCATTTCCTGCTAGTTGACAAACTTTTTGACCATTATGCCACTGTTTGATTTGGTCAGGTAGAGGCAAGATAATTTGCTCAACAGCTTCAGTAACAAAACCACAAACGCGATCGCCAACTTCAATTACCAAGACTTTGGCAATTTTGAGACTAATGGGAATTTGTAGTAAAAACGTTGTGCCTTGCTGCGCTTGCGATCGCACGGTAATTGTTCCTTGCAAGGCTTCAATTTGCGTGCGAACTACATCTAAACCAATTCCGCGCCCCGATAAATCGCTCACTTGGGAGGCGGTAGTAAATCCGGGCGTAAATAGCAAGTCAATTAGCTTATCTTCGGTAATGCTTTGGGCTTGTTCGGGTGCAATGAGGTTAAATTCTAGAGCGCGATCACCAATTTTCTCAAAATCTAAACCTTTGCCATCATCGCTCACGGCGATCGCTGTCCAGCGCTCTTGCTGGTAGGCTTGAATTGAGATTTCGCCAATTTCTGATTTGCCAGCCATAGAGCGGGCTTCAGCACTTTCAAGACCATGATCGAAAGCATTGCGAACTAGGTGCAAAAGCGGATCGTAGAGCTTTTCGGCGATCGCTTTATCGACCAAAACTTCCGTGCCTTTAATTTCTAGTTGTGCCTGTTTTTTATGTCCGGTGACTAATTGTTGCACTACTCGATGGAAGCGGTTAAATATTTCTCCTAAAGGTAACATTTGAGCCGAGAGCAGATCGTCGCGGACGTTGGTTAATAACCTTTGTTGTTTTTCGAGAATTTGACTAGAAGAAAGGCTAAATAAATTTACTTCCTCAATTGTTTCAGCAATCTGCACCGTATCATCCCACGCCGAATCTAATAGCGGTTGAAACTCATTATAAGTATCTGCTGGCAAGGCAGTAGCAGGAGTTGTCTGGGGGTCTACCATCAGATCTGACCAATACTCGCGGATGCGGTTCAGGTTTTTTTGATGTTGTTCTAACTGCTGCTGCAATAAATAAATAATTTCTTGGATTTTTTCATCTGCTGCGACGTGACGATTTTGATTGGTGAGCATTTCGCCAGAGAGATAATTAAGGCGTTGAAGTTTGGCAAGTTCAACGCGGATTTGAGTAGAGGGTGCAGCAAGGGATTCTTTGGAGTGCTCCGTTGACGATTTGACGCTATCATCGGTTTGGTCTGGGGAGTAGATCGCTTCTTTGTCTGACTCTGTTGGGGCAATAATTTCATTTTGGGCTTCAAGCAAGCTACCAAATACCCCATCCATGGAAACTCCTAAATATTCTTCGCCAAAGTCCCAGTACTCGGAATTAGCGATCGCCATTGGTTCCTCTACGTCTCCACCCAGCAACTGGTCTAAGAAGGCAGGATCGGGCAAAATCTCTGATTCTAGTCCAGATTGGTTGCCCTCCCTTGCTAATTCTTGCAAAGCCAAAGAAACTTCGCCCCCCACAGATCGATCGCCATTTAGTACCGCTTCTTGCCCTTGTTTAAAATCTGCTAAGGCAAGACGAGCAATAGTTATAGCTTCTTCAGGACGAGAATTAAGAGCGATTAAAGTGGTAGACGCGATCGCGCCAAAGCCTGGTAAACCCAAAGATTCAGCTAGTCCAATAAATACTGTCGCTTGTTCTTGCAATAGCACTGCTATGCTTTCTAATTCAGGATTTTCTAAAGCTGCAGCTAATTGGTTTAACCTTTTGCTGACTCCGGTTGAAAAAATTGATTGGGTAATATCAAAGCCTAATTCTGCCGATGTTGGCATCACCACTTCGTCATTGAAAAAGTCGCCTAACTTTCCTTGCAATCCAGCAAATACGGCGGCAGCGCGATTGAGAATATCAGCTTCATCAATAGTATTACCTGTAAGTTCGGCAGTTAGCGGTAGGCGCAAGCACTCATAAATTTGAAATAGCAAGGCTTCTAATTCCGAATCAATCTCCACAGCAGGATTATAAAGTGTTCTAAATACGTCTTCTAAATAATGCGCCACAGTTTTGATTGTCTCTAACCCCGCACAAGCTGCCGAGCCTTTGAGGGTATGAGTCATTCTCAGCAGATTATGTACCTTAGCAGGGCTGCGATCTTCACTGAGGCTATACAAGTCGCGCTCGATATTTTCTAACAGTTCTGGCGCTTCGATTAAAAATAAATTACGAGTTTCGTCGTTGATATTGTAGTTGGTGGTCATTGGGGTTGGGGGACAATAAATTTCTTGCGAAAGCTAAGAGTATTTCAAATCTTTTTATGCTCAAAACTTCAGAAATCCCATCACCCTCCTTAAAAAGGGGAAATAAAGCACTTTTTAAAGGGGGAATGATTGGTTTATTCACTGCGTAAGTCCTAATCTAAATTAGGACACACAATTGCCGTGTGTCCGCATTTATTACCGGGATAGCTACTAACTAACTTTGAATCGCTCGACACTAGATTGGAGGTTTTGAGCCGTGACAAGTAACTCTTGGAAAGAGTTGGAAATTTGCACCGATCCCTCTGATGTTCTATTTGCAACTACTGCTAAATCGGCAATTGTTTGAGTTACAGCTTGAGATTGTTGAGTTTGTGCCAGAGTTGATACTGTAATTCCCTGCACTAACTGACCAATTTGCTCAGTAGAATCAATGATCGCATTTAGGCTTTGGCGCGTCTGGTTGACTAAATCCGTTCCTTGCACTACTTGTTCTATTCCAGTTTCCATGGCGGCGGCGACATCAATAGTTTCTGCTTGAATTTCCTGCACCAATTTCTCAATTTCGGTAGTTGCTTTTGCTGACTGACGAGCTAAAGAACGCACTTCATCGGCTACTACCGCAAACCCCCGCCCGTACTCCCCCGCTCGCGTGGCTTCAATGGCTGCATTTAATGCTAGTAGTTGGGTCTGAGTTGAAAAATTACCGATCAAACTTACTACTCTAGAAATTTTTTGTGACGATTCGCTGAGGCGCTTGATCTTTTTGCCCGTATCGGTGACAGTTTTTTTGATTGCCAAAATGCCGTCTACAGTGCGACTCATCGCCGCATTACCAGTTTGGACGGTTTGATTTGCTTGTTGCAAAGCTATTTCTACTTGTTGGGCGTGGTGGCTGACAACTTGAGTAACATTAACCATTTCCTGAATTTGCTCTAGGGTGTCGGTGAGTTCTTCAACTTGATACTGCGATTGCGTTGCCAGGTTGACAATTGCCGACTCGCTACTATTAGACGTTAGAGCTACTTTATCCGCCGCATTTTTGACTTGAATTACTAGCTTGCGGAGACTTTGAATTGTGTTGTTATAAGCATCGGCGATCGTGCCTAATTCATCTTCTGTTATGGGCGCTCTTACGGTCAAATCTCCATCTAGGGCGGGTCTAACCGCAATCAGCAATTGAACGGCAGTTTGTTGGAGTTTTTCTTTGGCAGCTTTTTCGCGTTTGCCTGCATCCAGCAGTTTTTGCGCTTGCATTTGGACTTTTTCTAAGGTAGCGGCTTGTTGTATCGCTATCCCAAACTGAATGCCAATTTGATTTACTAACTTTTCCTCGGATTCTTCCCACTGACGCGGGGCGGAATTTTGATAGGTTGATAGCAAACCCCACAGTTGTTCTCCCGCAAAAATTGGGATAGTAATGTAAGCTCTTGCTTCAAAGCGCTCTAAGCTTTGAATGTAACAAGGCGAAAAGCCTGCCTCGTAAATATCATTAACCCTAAAGCCTTCCTTATCTTGACGATATCTCCCGCCTTGATTTTCTTTGAGGTAGGTGTCTTCATATCGCCCGTTTCCCTTGCCTAAACCGCGCACGCTATCGCAGTCCGTAACATCGCTGTTGAGCTTTTGGGCAGCTAAGGGTGTCCAGCCAGCGCCTACTGATTCACATACAAATTCACCGCTCCAATCAGAATTGAACCGATAGACGGCGACGCGATCGGCAGCTAATAGCTTACGTACCTCTTGGGTGGTAGTTCTGAAGATTGCGTCTAGGTCAAGAGACTTACGGATTTTATCAATAACTCTAGCTACCGTGCGTTCTTGCTCGGCTATTTGCGTTAATTGCTTAGTTTTTGTTTCTACTTGTTGTAAATACTCCGCTTGCTGTAAGGCAATGCCAAATTGAGTACCGATTTGAGTTAGCAATTTTTCCTCGAATTTTTGCCACTGGCGCGGTGCGGAGTTTTGATAAGTTGCTAGTAACCCCCAAAGCTTGTCGCCGACAAAAATGGAAGTGGTTAGATAGGCTTTGGCTTCTATCTGTTCCATTGATTCTAAGTATTGAGCCGAAAATCCAACTTCAGAAATATCATCAACAGAAAATGATTGTCTATTGCGATCTTGAGCCACTAAACCTTGTTGTTGATAAATAGAGGTATTACCAGGTTTGAGGCTCTGCAAGCCAGCACAATCGCCTACTTTTTCTTGAAATCCTTTACTGAGTACCGAAGTCCAACCCGGTGCTACAGATTCGGCGACAAATTCGCCGCTCCAATCGGCGTTGAAGCGATAAACTACTACTCGATCTACTTTCAGTAGTTGACGGACTTCTTGAGTAGTTGTGTTGAATACGACATTGATATCTAAGGATTTACGAATTTTATCGATAATTTTGGCTACAGTGCGTTCTTGCTGGGCTATTTGGGCTAATTCTTCGGTTTTGGCATTGACTTGTTGCAAATACTCCGCCTGACGCAAGGCAACACCTAGTTGCGTAGCTACTTGAGCTAAGGCATTTACGTCTACTTCTTCCCACTGACGCGGCGCAGAATTTTGGTAAGCCGCTAGTAACCCCCACAAATCACCGCCAAAGAAAATCGGCGCGATCGCGTAGGCTCTAATTTGAAATTCTTCCAAAATATTAATGTGATAAGGTGCGTACCCAGCTTTGTACACATCATCTACGGCATAGGTTTCGTTTTGCCGATACCTACCACCTTGAGTATCTTGCAGGTGACTATCTTCCCAGACAGTCCTAATGCCGGGTCCCACCATGGGAACCCACCCCGGAGCAACGGCTTCGGAGATAAATTCGCCACTCCAATCAGGGTTAAATTTATACACGGCGACGCGATCAGCTTTTAATAGTTGTAGGAGTTCGCTTGTAGTAGTACCAAACACCCTATCTATATCAAAGGCGCGACGAATTTTGTCCATTACCTTAGCGGCTACTTGAGTAGAGGTGCGGTTAAACTCAGCTTGGCGATGTAGTTTGAGGCGAAATTCTACTGCTTGTACTGTTAGGGTTAGCTCAAGTCCCAGTCGCTCTAATAAACTAACTTCTAATTCTTCCCAATAACGCGGGCTGGAACATTGTTGGACAACGAGCAATCCCCAAATTTCCCGTTCTACTAATATAGCCAAGCTCAAACTAGACTTAACTTGAAAACGTTCTAATAATTGTTGTTGGTAGGGTGTGGTATTAGCATCACCAGCTATTTCGACAATTTGCTTACTGAAATAGGTATTGGCTTCATCCTCCCCAAACCAGGTAGCGGGAAGTTTTTCGCCTAGGGTAGGTGTCCATTCTCTACCGATAGATTCTGCTACTACTACTCCGTGAGTGTTGGACTCAAAGCGATATATTAGAACTCGATCTGCTTGCAAGTTATTGCGAATTTCGCTGACTGTAGTTTCAAACAATGACTCTAAATTGGGCGACTGGTGCATTTGTCCAGTAATCGCCAAGAGATTTTGGCGTTGGGTTCTCAACGCGCCTTGAATTGCACCTTGGCTGCTACGGACATTATTTTGTACTGGTACGTCGGTTTTTGAATGTGGGGAATTTTGAGAGAGCGCCAAGGGTTGTGAAATACTCGGTTTGTCGCTGTTGCGATCTTCAGAACGAGAAGAAAATACTTTAATCATTGTGGGGTTAAAAGTTTGAATAAGGGTGAGTAAGTGAGTTTTTACGCAAGTTGCCTAATTTTGGGCGATCGCGCGATCGCCTGCGGATCGAGAATAATTGTGCCAGAATCGCTCAAATACCCCTGCATAAACTGTAGTAATTGGGCTGGAAATAACTGCGCTTTGGGGGATTGAATCAACTCTAGTTCATGCCATTCAATATCATTTACTCGGTCAACTACTAGCCCTAAGTATTGATTGTCAATGACTGTTACTACTAATGCCATAGTAGAGACGGAGGACGGATCTAGTCGATCGATAGACGCTAATCCCAGTAAATTATTTAACGCGATCGCCCATAGCATTTCGCCACGCCAGTTGTGGATACCCAGTACGCACGGGGGCATTTGCGGGATTGGCAATATACCGCTTTGGGGTATTTGCAGTACCTCTGCAATGTCTTCAACTTTTAACAAAGCTGCTAAATCTTTATTCAAGTTAAGGTGTAAAAACTTTTGTCCTGGAGTAAGGTCTATTGCCCGATCTAAGGTGCTTATGAACGCTGGATCTATGGGTATCATCAAGACTATTCCTAATTTTTCATTAGCTGTTGCACCAGTTGAATTAATTCAAGCCGATCTACAGGTTTAGGTAAGTAAGCATCCGCACCTAGCATATTGCCCCACATTTTATCTACTTCAGTACCTTTAGTCGAACAAATCACTACCGGAATTTGACGAGTGTGGGGGTCAGTTTTTAGTTCGCGGCACAACTCAAAACCACTTTGACCTGGTAAGATAACATCTAAAATAATTAAGTCTGGTTTGCACTGAATTAATTTATCTTGAGCCTCCTCGCCACTAGGAACGCTAATTACATCTAAGCCTGCTTGCTGTAGATAACGAGTCAATAGTTGAGCTTGGAGTAAGCTATCTTCAACAATTAGGATAGTACGCATGAATCCACCTGAAAAATAAACTTTGAATTAAGGCAGAAGGCAGGAATTGAATTACCTTTTATAGATTACTTTAACCACTGTAGAGTAGGTGCTACGCGATCGCTGCGGGTAGCTTCAGACCAATCTTAAACGTCTATTTTCTAGTTAGAGCAATTAAACGTACTCTTTGCGGTACTGGCGAAGGATTAACTATCCTCACGATCCCCCATTTACTATAAGTATCCTGTATTTTGGCTGGGAAATCTTTTAGGTATTGCTTTTTGGGCGTTACTCCGTCACAAAGTTGGAACAGACAACAAGCCGCTTTTGGGGAGATTTACTTTTGCTGTGGTGCTGGCTTTTGAATCGTTAATTTCGTCTTACTTTGCTTGATACAGAAAATATAGACTGCTTTGAATTTATCTACCTACTTTTAATAGCCTGCATTGCTAGTAATGCCGTACCGTAAGCGGCGGCGGTATTGAGAGGAGAAAGCATTGGCACTTGCAAACAAAATTGGCGTATTCTCGTCCAAACACTATTTTTTGCACCACCTCCCGCCGTGTAAACGCAAGTTAATTGATCCGCGCCTAATTGCTGCAAAAGCTTGTAGCCTTTAGCTTCTATTCGTGCCATACTTTCAAGTAAACCATGCAAAAACTCTACATCATTATCTGGGCGCGGTTCTAGTCGTGGTGGTAAGAGGGGATCGTTAATTGGAAAGCGATCGCCCATTTTTAACAAGGGATAATAATCAAGGGTGGTTGTATCTGTATTAATTTGGCTGCTAAGGCTTGCCAACTCTGCATCAGTAAAAAAATGCTTTAATACCGCACCACCTGTATTAGAAGCACCGCCAGTTAGCCACAAATCCCCCAATCGATGGCTATAGATTCCAAATTCTGCATTTTCTACACGAGTACGACTCAATAGCTTAAGTACGAGAGTAGATCCTAAAGAAGTTACTGCTTCTCCAGGCTGTTTAGCTCCACTAGCCAAAAATGCTGCAATACTATCGGTTGTACCCGCACAAACTACGCAATCGCTCCGCAACCCCAAAGCAGCCGCAACGGCTGGCGTGACTTCTCCTATGGGCGTACCAGGCGCTAAAACTTGAGGTAATAACGGCATTACAGAAAGATTTTTTAACCAAGTTGGATATACCAACTTTTCTACGTCATAACCTAGCTTCAAAGCATTGTGATAGTCACTAATTCCTAGCTTGCCATGCAATAAATAAGCCAAATAATCGGCTTGATGGAGCAAATATCGCCCTAGGTGAAAAAAAGGTTGTTCGCTCATCCACAGCAGTTTAGCAAGGCTAGAAGTGGCGCTAAGGACAATATTATTGGCAGGTGCGATCGCCTTCAATCTTCCCAATACTTCAATTCCTCGCCCGTCGTTGTACAGCAAGGGTTGATTGAGAACGTTTCCTAGCTCATCGCAGAGCATTACAGTGGATGAAGTGCCATTAATTGCGATCGCATTAATTTGACAGCGTAAATCCCCAGGTAGCTGTGCAATCAGGTTAAACAAAGTTTTTTTCCACATAGCAATCCAAAATTCCGGCGGTACTATCTCAAAAAGTTGCTCAACTTCCGCCCTAATCATCCTGTTTTCATCAATAACAACCGCTCTTGCGCCCGATGTCCCGAAGTCTATACCCAGGTAAAAATTCATCTTTTGTTACAAAATATTTCTCTATTTAGGCAATGTAGCCGAAAGTAGGGAACGATCTATATAAAGTGAAATCCGTTCATATGCGAGGGTTTAAACCATGTCTTCTCTATCCGACATCCAAATCTATGCAGCGCTACTTGTTGCATTAATTCCCGGCGTTTTGGCTTTGCGCCTGTCAACGGAACTTTATAAGTAAAGTTGAACTAAAAGCGATTTTTAAGGTGGAGGGTAATGGCTAAACCGTTTTACCCTTCACCTCCAACTAATTTTAAACAGATGTCAGCCCAGCTAAAAGCTTTTCGTTGCTCTTTTTTGGACTTTGTAGGCGATCCATTTTATGTAAGCGAACTAGAGAGCGTTCGTTATATTGTGGATGGTTTATTAGTGATCGAAAATGGTTTAGTCAAAGAACTAGGAGAGTATGCGAGTTTACAAGCTAAATATGTAGGAATTGAGATAGTTTCCTATCCTGGAATGCTTATTATGCCAGGATTTATCGATACTCATATTCATTTTCCGCAAACAGAAGTACTCGCATCTTACGGCGAACAACTGCTGGAATGGTTGAATAAATACATATTTCCTACTGAAAGAAAGTTTCAAGAATTTGCCTACGCTCAAAAAATAGCAGCAATTTTCCTTGATGAATTACTCAAAAATGGTACAACCACAGCGTTAGTATTTGCGGCGGTGTATCCCGAATCTGTGGAGGCTTTTTTTACTGAAGCCCACCGTCGCAATCTCCGGGCGATCGCAGGTAAAGTAATGATGGACAGAAATGCTCCAGATTATCTCGTCGATACGCCGGAAACTTCTTACCACCAAACCAAGCAATTAATTGAAAAATGGCACAAAAACGGGCGTTTACTTTACGCTGTAACTCCTCGATTTGCCATAACTTCAAGCGAAGAACAATTAAGCCTAGCAAGTAAGCTTTTAGATGAATTTCCTGATGTTTATTTGCATACTCATTTATCAGAAAATTTAGACGAAATTGCTCTAGTTGAGCAGCTTTTCCCCGAAAATGAGGGCTACTTAGATGTATACGATCGCGCTGGGTTAGTTAGAAATCGCTCTATATTCGCTCATGGCGTTCATTTAACCGATGCGGAATTTGCTCGACTGTCAGAAGCAGAAAGTGCGATCGCATTTTGTCCAACTTCCAACTTATTTTTGGGTAGCGGATTATTTAAGCTAGAACAAGCCAAGTCTAAAGAACATCCCGTTAAGTTAGGTTTAGGTACAGATATAGGAGCAGGTACGAGTTTCTCCTTGCTGCAAACGGCGGGTGAAGCTTACAAAGTTGCGCAACTACGAAAACAAAAACTATCTCCCTTTCAAGCTTTATTTTTAGCCACATTAGGCGGTGCAAGAGCTTTAGGATTAGAAGACAAAATCGGTAACTTTGAAGTCGGGAAAGAAGCAGACTTTATAATTATAGATTCAAGATCCACAGAGCTTTTAGCTTTTCGTAACAGTGAAGCTACTGCAACATCGATAGAAGAATTAGCAGAAAAAGTATTTACCTTAATGATTGTAGGAAGCGATCGCTCTATTTATGCTACATACATCTTAGGAGAACTAGCCTATGAGCGACCTAATTAGTTCTTTAAACTTGAATAACATCAAAGGGATACAGAGGCTCATAGCTCTAAACCTTGTTTCCGATACTTGTCGAGCAAGAGTTGTTGATAGTTGCTGGTGGGATCGGGTGAAATAACATCTAAGCGCTCCACCTCCTCAAACCATTGCAACCATTTTTGTTTAAGTTTTTCGTCAGGTTGGCTATCAATTTCGG
>QQTW01002218.1_pt1 | contig 14035 bp, 9 predicted proteins | sample 1904831 | NCBI WGS metagenome assembly QQTW01 (sample SAMN09435610, study PRJNA476489) | Subsurface metagenome, whole genome shotgun sequencing project. | reverse complement strand
TAATTTCGTAGTAAACGGATAGTTTTTAACAGTGGCTAGATGCTCGTCTAAAAGAGTTTGAAAGGTGGCTTTGAGGTGGCTGTATAGCGTGAATGCAGGAAACCTTGTAAAAGAGCTGACTTTTCACGGCAACTCCTAGAAAGCGATTCAAGAAGGGATTCTAGCCAAAGGACACGGTTAGCAGTACTGTAGTTAAAATTGGGTGTGAAAGGTTACGAATAATGTTGGAGTGGTGGGAGAAAAACTTTGCTGGCTGTCAATTGGGAGATCGGAGATTAAATAATCGGGCGTACTGTATTGGTAAAACACTAAGTCAAGGATTCGGTAAGGCGCTGTCAGAAGTATTTAAGGGTGCAAATTCCTTAAAAAGAGCCTATGAGTTTTTGCCAACACCAAAGTAGAATTTGGCAAGATAATAGAGCCGCACTGCGAAATGACTTGTGCAACGGTAGCCGAGGGGGAAGTGGTACTGTGCGTTGGGGATACAACCCTTCTTGATTATGGCAGTATAAAGGTGAAGAGGGAAGGATATGGTCCAACTGGTAACGGCGGTAATGGCTTAATCCTACATAGCGCTTTAGCCATTGACCCGAAATTTGGGCAGCCAATTGGGCTATTGTGGCAAAAACTGTGGAATAGAGAAGCCAAAGCTAGACCACCAAAAGATGAAACATCAATCCAGAAAAAACAACGCCAAGCAATAGCAAGAAAAGCAGCGCGTCAAAGACCTTTTGAAGATAAAGAGTCTTATCGATGGGTGGAAGCTCTCAGTAAAGTAGAGAAAAAAGTGAGTCCCTCCACGCACATAATTCATGTTTTCGACCGAGAAGGTGATATTGCCGAAGTCTTCGACTGCGTACGTCAATTGCAACACACTGGAGTATTGGTACGGGCTGCTCACGACCGTAGTTTAGACGAAGATAGCCAACGTCTGTGGCAGAAACTGGAATCGCAACCTCCCAAGTTTGAACAAGAAATAGACTTACCAGAAACCGCGACTCGCCAAGCCCGTAAAACAAAATTGGCAGTGCGATTTTGTCTGGTTCAACTACGTACTCCTTACCGTTTTGATAACCGTGACCCTCTAAAAGTTCATGCGGTCTATGCCACTGAAATTAATTGTCCGCGTCTGTGAAGCACCTGTATCCTGGATGCTGCTAACTACGGAAGTTGTTACAGATGTCTCAACGGCTACTAAAATTTTACTTTGGTACACCTATCGCTGGCGGGTTGAGGAATACCACAAAATCTTCAAGTCAGGATGTCAAGTTGAGCGATATAGACTAGCGGCAGAAGGAATGAAAACATTGTTGGGCTTTTTGAGTGTCATTGCTGTAGAACTTTTACGAGTTACTTATCTGCATCGTACTCAGCCCACTGCTCCTGCCATTGAAATTCTTAATCCTATACAGCTTCAGGTTTTAAAAGCAAAATCACTCAAACTTCCTAAACTTTTTACTGTTGCTTGGGCAGTGGACGCTGTTGCTTATCTTGGTGGTTATCTTGAACATCGACGTAAAACTCCTATTGGTATCCAAGTACTATGGCGCGGCTGGTTAAAATTGCACGATCTTTGTGAGGGTTGGCAACTTGCTCAAGAGACTTAACGGGAAAAGTCAGAAGCGGTCAAGTTAATCGTCGTCTAATACCAGACACCCGACAAAGGGCAACCACCTCGATAACATGCTCTGGCTACACCAATATAGGGTGCCTAGTGGGGTTAAAAGTCAATTGGCGCTAGTCCCTAGTTGGTCGCGGCAGTCACGGCTTCCTTCGGCTCCTTTGGTTTTCGCTCGAAAACCTGGATATTTGGCTCTTTTAGAACAAAACCTCTATCGGTCTTCTCCCCCATCTGCCCGGTGATTGCTGCCACCCATATAGGATAGTCGGCTTGTGCCTATTCCAGCTTTTTGAAGACCTTTGGTTAGACTGTCACAGTCTCGAACACGGCGCTCCGATTCACTTGGTGCAGGCGAAGCTAGGGCATAGTTCGATTGCCACGACCAGCCGGTATCTTCACGCCAGACCGAGCGATAGTTCGGCGCTTTACCTACCGATATAACCTATGGACAAAAAAAACTTGGTGTTTATGAAGAATTGGAATACAAAAAAACACTAAGCGCGAAAGCTTTGCTCTGTTAGGGTTTCAGCCTCTATTTTTGCCGGTTTCATAGTGTCTATAATGGGATTAGGCTGAGATCCGACGCTGTTGGCGAATTTATAAAACCCACCTTCTTACATTGGGGTAGGTCACGGCAGCTCAAGAACTCCAGACAATTCTAAGCAATTCGCCAACAGTGGCTGCGCTACTCTTACCTCTATTAATCACGGTCTATGACTACAACTAAGAAAAACCAAACTAATTAGAAAAGATAAAATAATACTTGCCTACTTTATAAAAAACTGGTTAATTTATCTAGACTCCAAGAATTAATCTACTACTCGAATAAAATTTAACTACATTGCTTGAATCTCCACCTGTTCTTCAACTTCTGTTGTAATCTGAGCCTCCGCAAGTGCAACGTAGATTGGAATGTCAGCTCCAACGGCTTCAAAGCTAACAACTAGAGAGTATGGAACTTCAGCAAATGGATCATTGTTCCAGCCCTCATGACCTATCACGGCCACGCAGAAGGCTTCTCTAAGGTTATAAGAGTCAACTACAGCCCAATCTTTTTGAATGGTTCCTATACTACGTGAGACACCTTTGATTGTTTTGTAGGACTTTTCCTTGCCAAGAGTCCATGTAAAGAGTTCACTTCCCTTTTCAGCATCTTCTGGGGCGTTGTACTTAGCCAATACCCTTCCCAAAAAATATTCTGGATCTTCGCCCTGCTTGCTGCATTCCCAATTAAGCCAAGTTGATAGATACTTTCTTCGGTTGCGACGAGTTCGGCGTGGCTGAGCTTTATATGATAGGGTTATTTCCACCAGAATTTTATACTCTTCCCCTGGAGATCTCAGAGTTTCTGGCAATCTAATTTGATAGACACGAGCCTCCCGGGCTTTAATTCGTTCTTCTCCACTTGTATAAAAGGTGCTGCGAGTTGGGGAATTATATAAGGCACGTTCAACATCTGGTATACCATAACCAATTTGGCGAATCACATGCTGCTTTTCTTCGTCATTCTTTACCATTGTCCACTCCGGCCAGCGTGCTGACTGAACTATTAACGCTCGATACAGCAAGCAGCTCTCAGTAGGAAACTCAGCTTCCAGACAAGTAGCAATGTGAGTCACTTTTCCAGCTGCATATGAAGTGCCAAATCCATCAGCAGCAGCTAGAGGAACAGGACCACTACCTAGAGTTGATCGCACTAATTCAGAACCTATACCTGGGCGACAAATGATATTCGGTGGATTGCTCCTATCTTTTATAAGGTCGCCACCATACTCCACTACGTCAGGCTTAATAGTATCCCAAATTCCTAGTCCTGAGCATGAAAATGCTGATGGTTGATCTTTCTCTCCTAATGAAGTCCAAACTAAATCATAATAAGATTTTGATGTAACTGAGCCAACAGTTAACGCTTGAAGACTCTGTGCAGGGTTGGCAATTCTACAAGATTTTTCAGAAAGGTAGTCTGGGTAAATTCGACCTGACAAAAAATGTTTTTTTACAGAAAGTCTTGTTGACACTTTACGGCTATCCAAAGGTATATTTCCAGCGGCAACAATGAAAAGAATATCTTTTTCAAATGTCAACCGATCAATGGTAGCTGCCCAAGCACTCATATAGCGAGTTCTGCAAGAAACATCACCAGCAATCGAGTGATTAAAAATTCTTGTTTTTGTTCTATTGTTGTAAAACTCTACAATGTCTTCCAAAAGTTCAGGTGGATAAAGCCTTTCATCTAACCTACAGTCTCGATTGAGAACTCTTGCATTCTGCAAAAAACAAATAGCACTCTGGCTTCCGCTTTGAGGCATACCTCTTGGGTAAAGTATTGCTCCAGCTACTCTAGTTCCATGACCGCCATTAGGTACTAAGTCAGCCGTTAAATGTGTTTCTGATGGAACCCAAGACCTTGAATAATTTAAATCAATTGCTTGTTCTAAGAGGCGATGATTCTCTTGAAGGCCACTATCAATAACACAAACTCTGCGAGCATTTGCCCCTGGAGCCTCTAGTTTAAAGGATATGTTACCGTGTTCAGGTAGTATATTAGGCTGGTGATTAAGCTGCAAAACTTCAAAAATATCGTCTCTTTCAGCTACTTCAAAAAGATATTGAAAGTTTAAAACTAAATCTCTTAAACCCTTACCGGGGATTTGGATAAGACAGGAGAAGCTATCTGGAGCTTGAGAAAATCTAGGAGTAGTACCATCTTCAAAGCTACTTAGGATATCTCCGCCGTAGAACTTGACAAAATTTATTAGACTTTGTTGTCTTTCAGATGCCAGATCATCCCATTCTCCATATGTCAAGTCTCGATTGCTAATCCAATCATTAATTGCTTTTGCATAATTTTCTGGGCTTTTATAGTCGTTTTGAGCTGGATAAGGACGTAGCTGTGTTTGAGTTCCTAAACAGGAAATCCCCACTTCTACTACATAAAATTGCTCATCTCTCACCTGGTTCCACTTTGCAAGTAAATGTGGGGATAAAATAAACTCTGGACGTTGATTTTTATCAAGAACATTTAATACTTTCGCAACTACACCACCACCCCAAGTTCCATTTAAAAATAGGTCTATCTTTTTTTGAAATTCAGTAAGGTTTGTATCCGCTGAAGCGCCTATAATGTATCCATCTTCTAACTCAGAAATTATTTCTATATCAGATGTTCTAAGCTCATCTAAGTCAAACGTTTCGGGATCAATCTGTAATATTAAAGTTATAGCATCAGAAAGCGATGGTTTTTCTTCCTCCTCACGTTTTTCTTGAGTAGCGTGCCAATCAGAGAGCAGTAATGATACTGAATTCTTAATCTTACCTCCATGCCCCTGACGATTAGCTGAATTTGCTGCTGTTTGGGTATTTTTTCTGGTACCACCTCGACCTGTAAGAGCTGCTTCTCCCCTCGCTGTAAGTTTAAGCTTCCTGTGCGGAAACTGATTGTATCCTTCAACCATTTTATCTATCTAGATATTTGTGATTAGCTTCTACAAAAATTTTAGCTCTTCAATAGCTGATTCTAAGTGCTCTTGGACCACTAGCTCTTCTCGCTCAAGAATGGCTCGTTTAGCTGCGTTTTGAGCTACTTTAACCGCCTGAGCAGCAGAAAATCCGCTCATTTGTTTAATAATTAAAGGCCAATTTATTGATCCTACCTCAACTGAAGCCAATGTCTGCTTCAAAATGATCGCTAGTTCTGATTCTCCTGGCTTAGGAAGCTCAATTGAATCATCAAAACGCCTCCAGATGGCAGTATCAAGAGACTTAGTGAGGTTTGTCGCTGCCACTAAAAGGCTGGAAGAAGATTCAAATTCATCCAGCACTTGGAGAAACGTATTGACTACTCGCTTAATTTCTCCTACTTCCTGACTGTCCTCTCGTGACTTAGCAATAGAATCGCACTCATCAAGAAAAAGTAAGCATGGAGTTTCAGAGGCAGCTTCGAAGACTAGCCTTAAGTTACTAGCAGTTTCCCCTAAGAAGGAAGAGACCATTGAGTCAAATCTAACCTTAAGCAAAGTTAAACCAGTATTCCAAGCTAAACGTTCAGCGCCTAGTGTTTTTCCACACCCTGGAGGACCGTACAAGAGAATTTTTTGTTTGTAACGGAATCCATAGTGAGCTAGTCTATCTCTTGCTGCATATTCACTCTCAACACGTTTGAAACGTTTTTCAACAGACTCAGGCAACACCATGTAGTGTTTTAGTTTTTCTGGTGGTATAACATTTACTAGGGAAAGATTGGCTCGTTTACTCATTGGTAATTCGCCAAAAGCTTTTATGCTCTTGGTTTCTGCCGCAGGGTCTATTTTCAGACTTGAAGTGGAATTCTCCCTTTTGCCCTTCTTGGAAATATTCTCTAGCTGTTCAGCTAGTAGCGTGTGTCCTTTTTTACGTTCTTCTTCTACGATAAGGTACACAAGTTTATCTGTTGCCTCTGTATCTGAAGAGGCGATCGCCCTAAATAGTCTCTTGAGAAGCTCTGCTTTCATATTGCTCCTCAGTGTAATAGTAGCATTGGGTTACGTGATATAGACATTATTGAATGTCCTTAGCCATATCCAGCGGACCAAAGAAACGCGGGAGGAGGGCAAACGGCATTCGAGTCCAATCCCCGAACTTGGAATTGGTTGAGTAGCGTTATTCTATCCTTGTTTCTGTTATTGTAGTTCATTTGTACTAGTAAAAATAGCCTACGTTTTGTACTTAGTGAGTTAAATCAGGAAACAGAGAAGGTATAATTTTGTACATCACTACTAGGCAAAAAGCGACTGCAACTTACTATCCAACCATTAAACAGCTAAAAAGTTTGGATTTTAATTAAAAATTTATCTAGAGGGTTCTCTTGCAAAAAGAGAGGAAGGTGGTACGGTAAGAAAGCTTTTTTGTTGATGATCATGAAGTAGAGCGCATCTAACGGTTGGGTGAGTGCAGCATCAACACTAGCGGTCAGTTAGTGAACAAAGCGTTAAGGCGTTAACTGACCCAAGTCAGACGTAGATGGAGCAAATGGTTAAAGCCGTCTTCAGTCCACATTCCCAAAAGTTGACAAATTAGCTGTCACGCTGCCCCAAACTCTACCCCCACGGTTTCGTTGAAGGAACGCACGAGCAAGACAATTTGGTCAGCATCGTCGGACTCAAACACGCCATCCAAGCCTTCATGATGCAGATCCGTGAAGGGGGGCTCATAGAGCAAGCCTGGGTCCATTACGCCGTTTTGGGTCAGGTAGTCGATGATGGTTTCCATAAAGCGGATTTGATTAGCGGTAAAGCTGCCGCCCTCTAGATACTGGGCAAAGGCAAGTTTGGCGGCGTTGCGGTCTAACCCGACAAGTTGACGGATGAAGAGCTTGAGGCTCAAGTCCTTTCCAAAGACTGCCTCAAATCGCTCTCGACTCTCGATTTCTGACGCTCTAAAGAGCATTTCTTCTAAAGACTCCAAATCGACTTCGGTTAGCGGGGTATTCCACTTCAGTTTGGCGATCACAATATGGTCTTGATGGTCTCGAATATAGGCTTCAACCTTCTTTCGATACTGGTAAGGACTAAAACCCGTTTGTTGAGCAGGTACATCAACCTCCTGAACTTCTCCAAGTTCGTCGATGAAGTCGGTGTAGACAAGGGGCTGCGCTGAGCGGTCAATGAATTTGATCAGGTCCCGCAAATCAATTCGCACACAGTCTATCATCCAGGGTGTTACATCCGTCCACCAATCTTCTGCCTGGACTTCTTCAATTAGGGAGAGTTGATCTCTGACCATTGGAATGTCCCTTTTCTCCTCAAGTTGGCTACTGAGGTCTCGCACTTGGTCGCGTAGCCTGACGAAATCATTCTTTCGCTTCAAGATTGAGAGTTGGAGGAGGAGGCAGAGGAGATCGAATTCTTTGGCAAGGCGATTCTCAGTCGGGAGACCATGGGGAAGGGGTGCTAAGGATTCGGTAACCTCCTTCAGATCGTCTTCACTAAGTTGCTCCCACCGCGAGCGATTGGAGAATTCTTCCACCGTTCGCAAGTGACGGCGAACCAGGAAGTTTTCTCGCTCCATTGTCGCCACATGTTGATGGAGGTCGTTCAAGAGAGTACCCCGCAGCTCAGTTTGCTCCGGATCGTCAGTTGCCCCTTCTTTCATTAATTGGGTCAGCTCAAGGCGAGCTTTGACGAGACGGGTTGTAAGGGTTTCGGGGAGATTTGAAAAGGCTTTGGGGATTTCTTGGTTGAAGAAATCAAAGTTACCGCAGAGGTCGAAGACCAGAAACTCTCGCTTGTCGTTGCCTATACCGAATAGGTCTGGGCAGAGGCGGGTGCCTCGACCAATCATCTGGTTAAACTTGACCTGTGAATATACGGGCTTAAAGAAGACTAGGTTGACTACTTCGGGAACATCGACGCCGGTATCGAGCATGTCTACGGAGACAGCAATGGTCGGCTCTTTGTTTGCCTCTGAGAAGTCATCCAACAAGTTCTGGGCATAGGTGTAGTGGCTGTCGATGACCTGGGCAAACTTGCCTTTATAGTGAGGATAATTGGCGTCAAAGCGTTTGACGATGAATTCAGCGTGGTTGTGATTGCGAGCGAAAATGATGGTCTTACCAAGACGATCACCCCCGTCTACCTTCAGCCCGCGTTGCATTAGCAACTCTAGCGCCTGATCCACCGTACTGATGTTGAAGAGCCACTGGTTTAAAGCTGCTGCATTCAACTGATCGGGGATGGCTCCAGTTTCCTCGTCTCGGAATTTTTCCTCGTATTCTTCCTGCTCTTGAGGAGAGAGGTCTGTGTACCTGACTCCTGTACGAAGGAACTTGAAGGGAACATCTACCCCTTTTGAAGGGACGAGGTAGCCGTCTTGAACCGCATCGGCGAGTTCATAGGCGAAGGAGGGCACTCCTGGCTCTAGGTCAAAGATGCGGTAAGTGTCTCGGTGAACTTCTACTCTGGGTGTAGCGGTCAGCCCCACCAGGAGAGCATCAAAGTATTCAAACAGGGCCTGATATTTTTTATAGATCGAGCGGTGTGCCTCATCGACAATGACTAGGTCAAAGTGTCCGGGGCTAAAGAATCGTTGAGTTACATCGGTGCGTCCGTTGTTGCGATTAATGCAGTTGAGCATCGTCGGATAGGTGGAGAGGACGACGTTCGCACTTTCCACGGCTTTGTCTTTCGTCAGATTGATGGGAGTGACCGTGGGCAGATGGGTTTTAAATGCCCGGAAAGCTTGGGTGAGAAGGGCATTGCGATCTGCCAGGAAGAGGACGCGCTTCACCCAGTTGGCTCGCATCAGCAGGTCAACCAAGGCGATCGCGGTACGAGTCTTGCCGGTGCCGGTCGCCATCACCAGTAAGCCTTTACGTCCCTTCTTTTCATCAAAGGTTTCAGTGATCCGGCGAATAGCCTCGGTCTGATAGCTGCGCTCAACAATACTGGGGTTGACTTGAACGAGGTGGAGTCGTTTGCGGTGGGAGCGGCGAAAGATGAGGCGCTCCAACTCGTCCTTTTTGAGGAAGCCCTGGATCTCGCGGGGTGGGTAGTTTAGGTCATCCCAAATCCAGGTGTCGTAGCCATTGGTGTAAAAGATGATGGGACGCTGACCGAATCGTTGCTCCAGGCAATCGGCATAAAGTTTGGCTTGGTGTTTTCCTTGAGTGGGGCTCTTAGTTGTGCGTTTGGCTTCGACGAGGGCAAGGGGTTTGCCGTCACTGCCCCAGAGTACATAGTCTACATAGCCCTTGCCTGTCTCATTGGGCATCCCCTGAACTTCGTATTCCGTCCATCCAACTTGTTCGATATTCCAACCCGCTTCTTTAAGAAGTACGTCGATTAGGTAGCGGCGGGTATCGGCTTCGTTGTAATCGTGGGTGTCGGGAACGGCTTCGTTTTGTTGTTTGAGGGCAGAGATTTCGGCAACGAGTGCTTCTAGTTGTTGTTCAGTTTGCCGCTGCCGCTCTTCGGCGATGCGCCGCATCTCATCTGCTTGGGAAAGCTGGGCTTCTAGCGCTTGGAGCTGTTGCAGGGAGAGGTCTTGGCTGCTGGATGCGGTAGGGCAAGGTATGAGATCGCGATCAAAGTTGAGGGAGGGGATAGTTCTGCCATCCGGGGCGTAATAGCGGCAGAGCCAGTAAAGGAAGTGAAAGAGTTCTTGGACGAGGTGGAGGGCATCTTTTTCGGTGATGTTGGTGGAGTCGTGGACAGCAACGTTGCCCATCTTGTGAATGGCGCGGATTTTAGGGAAGAGTCCCGGTTTCAGGTTGTCCTGGAAGGTTTGCTCGTGGATGAGGGCAGCTAAGTTGTTGTCGTAAGGAAGTTGGAGGTAGGGATCGTTGGCGTAGAGCCAGTGAACAGCTCGCTCTAAGGTGAAGCGGGCATAGAAGCAGCTAGCGCGAGGGGCTGAGTAGACTAGGCTCTCGGCGTGGGAGGCGTGTTCAAAGAGCTGGAGGTAGTGGGTGCGGAGGAAGTCAAAGTTTGATGCCATCTAAACGTCTACCAAGGAACTCTTGTTACAAGTATTCCCAAATATCTGTGAATGCTATTACCTCTTATTCTTTGCATATGAGTTTAGGGAAGTAGCTGGAAGCCTATTCTCGTGCGCAGAGTAAGCCAGCCACAAATATCAGTGAAGAGCTTAGCTACCAACCTCGATAAGTTACTGCTTCGCAATTGCTCGATGGCGTTGACGAGAGCTTGTTTAGTGGTCATGACAGTTGCTCAAGGTTGTTTTTTATACGTTATGCCTAGATTTGATCGAGGTTTGCCGGTCGATTTCACTTTTAGCTCCCGTTCCACTCAACTCATCCTGAAGTTCCAAGTTTTCCACAAAAGGCTCTTTGGAGAAGGGAGTTGAAGAGGGCATTGAGTTGAGTAAGAGATTCGCGGTGCATGGTTTTGAGTTGTTCGTTTACCTCAATGCGACGAGCAAATTCTTGTTGGAGATCGATCGAAGGAACAGGGATATCAAGATTCCGCAAGATGGCAAGATTAATATTTTTCTGTGCGCTTTGTGGTGCAGTGGCTTCAAGAGTGGCTTGGAGGAAAGAAAGCCAAAATTGCACATACTCAGTTGCGCTTAGATTGTTCGGCTGAAAACCAACAACACTATCTGGGAAGCAGGCGTCAAAAGTTAGAATTCCTGTTTTTGCAATGTTAGCAGCAATAGTTATACACAGTGTACCTGCTTTCCACATTCGGCTTTGTCGCAATCCAATTTCTGAGTATGTGCTTGTGTAAGAGCGAATATAGCGGTCACAATTAGCAACATCACCTGTTTGAATTAATGGATATACACCACCTAATAGCTCTGATGCATTTCTCGGTCTATGTTTTGATATACCTCTGTCTAAAACACCAACCTCTGAAAACTTTCTGACAGTCCACCCTTTTGGATTTGTAACGGGATCACCAAACATCTCCAGAAAAGCTGATCGTAATAGTTCTTCTGTGAGGGCGATCGCTTCCTGACGCTTCCGACGAACAGTATCAGCTTTGTCGAGAATGGCAGCAATGCAGCGTTGTTCTTCTAGCGGAGGAAGAGGTACAGGAAGTTTTTTGAGATTGCTTGCATTGACACCAGCTTGGGCGGTTCCGGTTGAGCTTCGAGCTACATAACGCCAGTAGTCAGACGTTTGAAAGTAATGGGCTAGATAACCAGGGTCTACGTTGGCTGAAGGACGGACTCGTATCAGGTAAGAAGCAAAGATGGCACCCAAAGGGCAACTGCGAACAAGAAAACTTTTACCAGTCGTTGCTCCTGTACGGGCGAAGACTATATCACCTGCTTTAAGAGCGTATTTTTCACGGTTTTCTATGGTGCAGCTACAAAGGGGGACAGTTGCCCAGTCTACCCTGTCATCTTGGATGTCAGTAATGCGGAGGAACTTCGGACCGTTACCCGAATCTGTTGCGGAAGCAGTAAGACCATAATCTATCTGTTCGGCTAAATTTTCTAGGGGCACAACTGACCAAGAGAAGACATCACTCATCCCAGCATTTCCTCCAACTCATCCAAGTCAGCCTTAATCTCGTCTTCTAACGCCCGGAGTTTCTTCAGGATGGCCTTAGGTGACTCGTAGTCTACAGCTTCATCCTCCGTCTCCTTGTAACGATTAATCGAGAGGTCATAGCTATTCGCTTGAATCTCGCTCTTGGGCACAAAGAAGGCTTTCCCAATGCGATTTGTATCAACTTCAAGACTCCGTTCTCTCCACCGCTTCAACAAATTCGGGATATCATTCTCCACCACCGGCTGCCGCTTATCATCTAGCGATAAGCCGTCCGCATCCATGTCATAAAACCAGACACACTCCGTTCCTCCTACGCCCGTCTTAGTGAAAATCAGCACCGCTGTAGATACCCCCGCATAGGGTTTGAACACCCCTGATGGCATGGAAATTACTCCATCTAGCTTATGCTGCTCCACCAAAACCTCACGCACCTTCTTGTGTGCTGTCGAGGACCCAAACAGCACCCCATCCGGCACAATCACCGCTGCCCGTCCCCCAATTTTTAACAAACGCAGTAAGAGGGCGACAAACAGCAACTCCGTCTTTGTCGTCGTAATGATCTTGGTGAGATCCTTGGCGATGGTAGACTTTTCCACCGATCCCTTAAACGGTGGATTCGCTAGGACTAAAGTAAAAGACTCTGTGACCCCAGCATGGTCCTCTGAGAGAGAATCCCGTGCCTCAATCTTTGGATCTTCAATGCCGTGCAGCATCAGGTTCATACTGCCAATCCGCAGCATCGTGGCATCAAAGTCAAAGCCGTGAAACATCTCACAATTGAAGTGTTCCCTGTTCCCCGGAGCATTCAAGATCAGGTTTCCCTCTGAATCCTTCAGCTCGCGCAGATACTCCGCCGCTGCTACCAAAAAGCCCGCCGTCCCACAAGCTGGATCACAAATAATTTCTCTCGGCCCTGGTGCCATCAACTCAACCATCATTTTAATGATGTGGCGAGGTGTACGAAACTGCCCATTCGTGCCTGCCGTTGTCAGCTTCGAGAGCATATATTCGTACAGGTCGCCCTTCGTATCTCGATCCTCCATCGGAATTTGCTCGATCTGACCTACCACACTCGCCAACAGCGCAGGGCTAGCAACCAGGAAGACCGCATCTTTCATGTGACGAGCATAGGCACTCTCAAGAGTACCTTGCCCCAAATTCTTGATGAACGGAAACGCTTCGTCCCGTACAATCCGCAGCATTTCCTCAGAGTCTGTGAGGTTCTTGAAATACGACCAGCGGCAACGATGCTGCTCAGCCGAGAAAATTGGGTTGCTTACAGGTCTGCTCAGCCGTTGCGCTTTACGCTCCTTTGTTAGTTCTAGGTCATCCAGTCGCTTGATAAATAGCAAGTACGAGATCTGCTCAATGACTGAAAGGGGGTTACTAATTCCGTTATTCCAAAAGGTGGTCCACAGGCGATCTACCTTTGACTTCATTTCACCCGTGATCATCTGCCCAACTCCTGAGAAAAACCCACTGTGTAATCTTGCCGTCGCGCCGAGGTGTTGTAGAGTTCCTGGAACGCATCCGAAATGTACTTGAGGAGAATCAGTCTCAAGCCGAAATACTTATACTTAGAAGTGTCTATATGCCCGCTCATCTTGTCCCCCCGCTGCCCACAGAGTTTGATGAAGCCCCAAATTCGCCCCCATTGCCATTGTGATCATTCTTGTTTTTCTTCTTTTCTCGTACTATGTCCGCTGCTCCTAATTCTGGAATGCTGAACCTATAGCACCTGAACATCGAAAACCAGCAGAGTCAAATTATAGTTGTTCCATAGCGCATACTCATCCATGATTACAGGATGCCCAAATCTGGCAAGCACTACATCAAACATTTGACTGGGCAATCCACTCAAATAATTTAGTAATTGATACCTATGGATCATTTTTGATAGACCTGCTGAGCCTCGTTACCACTTTTTGGGGCAAGGGGTCAACCAAGCTATCTGAGGGTGCTGCTTTGAGAAAGGCCGTCACCTCAACCTGAGTCTCCAGATTTCCTGAGTTCCAGGCATCTGCAATATCTCGTGCTACCCGATCAGTATCAGCGCGTTCTCTGTGAGCAGTGAAGCAGGTTATATCGTTTCCATAAAGAGAAATCCAGCTCTGCCAGCGCTTTGTTACTGGGTGTTTGCTATACCCGTTGCCACTTCACCATCGCTCAGTACCGCAGCTTGCTCTGCTACATCCCAAATATCTTGGTCTTGAGGCCGACCGTTTCCAAATCCTTTACCCACTTTCATATTCTGTTACCACTGTCAAACATACTTCCGTCTTTTACATTGCGTAGACTTCTCACTAACCCCACTAAAGAGTTTTGACAAGTATAGCGGTGGGAAAATGTTAATAATCGGAGCTGCGCCAATAGCAACTGCTAGGGCAACACAGTTTGCATCTGTAGGAACAACTGGCTCT
>QQTW01002217.1_pt1 | contig 14043 bp, 11 predicted proteins | sample 1904831 | NCBI WGS metagenome assembly QQTW01 (sample SAMN09435610, study PRJNA476489) | Subsurface metagenome, whole genome shotgun sequencing project. | reverse complement strand
GACAAATAAAGCCATGGCAGCATACCACTAGTGTTCAATAATGTTCATGGAATTGGTAAGTTAGGAAGGAACAGTTCTCCTACAAGACCCAACACACTTTTTCCTGCCATCACATTTCCCGTTCGGCACTCCATGCTGTCTCATCCAAAACAACACGCGCAGTCTTAGCCTAGAGATCATTCTAACATATCCCCAATTGATCCCCATCGAAAGAAATACATACCACACCTCACGCAGCATAAGTACGCAGCTTATGTCTCTGCCACTGCCACTGCCTCCACCTCCGCCTCCGCCTGCGTCTCCGGTTTCTGTCCATAAACGATATGCCTATCCTCGAAACGTTAACAATCCATTTCATGCAATACACCGCCACGCTCTCCCTATCCCTTAGACGAACAGCCGAACACGATACCCTCCCTCCTACCAGAATCCACGAGACACCAAAACTTACAGATTATAATAAGAATGAATCCTCGGATTCTTCAAATCCTTCCTTACACTCGCGAGCAAAACCTCAACTTCCTCAGCGCGCCAACCCAACGTCCTCGTGAACAGCGCCAGCGTGACGGCTTGCAGCGCGTCGTGGATATTCACGTGGTTGTATGCGCCAATTTCTTTCTTCAGACACGAAGTCAGTATATCAGTCCCGCATTCCTCCTAGTCCAATAAAACAAAAGGCGTAAGGAGAAACAAAACCCCAGAAGCGCAAGAGCAGTGGTTTAACGGCCAAAGGGAAGCTGAACAGAACATACAAGTTTCTTATCCTTCGCCCACGGCCCAGTCGGCAACTTCAACAATTGATGCTGGACCTTGACGAAGCCAGCATCCTTGACCCACTTTTCAAGTTTCGGACCGGGGCTCGGGTCGCGGCCGATCTTGTAGCTGCCGTCCAGCACCTGCAAGTCCCATTTGCGCATGGCGCAGTCGTCTGTGAGGGTGCCGCCGTCGGAGTAGTATTCGTAGTCGAAGTCGTGGAATTCGACCCAGCCTCCGGGGGCGGTATGTCTGTTTGGTCGAAATACAAGGTTAAGGCGTGACAATTTTCTAAAGGCCGGGATGGGGTTTTGCGGACTGAGAACTGGGGAGGGAAAGGGGCAGCGGCAGGGGAGAGACGAACTTGAAAGCTTGCTGGACGAGACGGGGCCAGTCGGCAATGGAGACGGCCATGTTGCGGCAATGGATGAAGTCGAATGGGGTGTTGAACGTCCATTCACTTTCGACGTCGTCGACTTCGAAGCGGACGTTTGGGGGCACCCTGATTGTTGGTTAGTGGGCCCGTATAGTAGGGTGGACTTGGGCGGAGGGTGAAGGTACATTCTTGGCTGGATGGGGCTGAGATCGTTGCCTAGGACCTGGTGAGGATGTTAGTTTCGTCTCGCCGAGTAAGTCTGCTGCGATGTGCAGCGAAGCGCTGCCCGGTAAGATATGGTATGACGGGCTTGGCTTCTCTTACTTCAGCGGAAGGAAACAAATCTCCTATTTATCGGTCAGAACATATGGTACCAAACCAGATCCCCATTGCCTGGAGGAGACGAACCCATCTCTATAGCCCATATCCCAGTCCCAGTCCCAATATCCAGAATACGCTGAGGGTTCTCGCCAATGGGTGCAAAGAACAGTTTATGGTCCATCCGCAATTTCAGCATGTGATGCGTCAGATCCAGGCGGTCTTGCTCTGCCTTATGAAAGTGTTAAGCGTATCCCATTAGGCACATCATTTCAGTAATCACCTCGTCGTTTGGAAGCATATAAGCTGAATGATCAGCCAATGTCTCATCTGCAGGACCATTGCAACTTACCCCCTGCCCGAAAGGCATGGTAACGGCGGCCATTCTCCTCCGGATAGTCAGCGACGCTGGGTGTCAACGACGTGGTATACGTCGAGCTATGCGGTGCAGGCTTCAGCACGGTTATGTTGAGCTCTGCTGTGCTGAGGCAGGCTTACATATCATCCCCATACGCAGAGTCGTGGTCCGTGTAGCGCTAGCTGGTCAGCACAATACCTTAGGGTTCAAACGTAAAAGTCGATCGTGTTGGACTTCTTAATCAAGCATAGTGCAACTCCATTGAGAAGGAAGATGCATCCAAACTCACATCCGAATCAACCTCAATGATACCCGCCTCGAGAGAAGCAGGCGCCGTTGCACTCAGAGCCGTAGCTCCAGGCACAGGATCCGCGGGCAATGCTTGTGTTGCTGACGAGCTCATGGTCGAGACGAAGAGATCCGAGTGATCAATGGAAAGACTCGCAAGAGTCAAGAGGAGCTGTGGTTGAAAATCATGGAAGCTTTAGAAACGGCATGTTTCTCCACCCATTGCTGTGCCTCGTCCCCAGAGCCGCGACAGCGAGCTTCGCATATGCAGAAGCAATGTCATGCTTCCAGTCGCAACATTGATCGGAAAAGCTTTTCATAGGCAGGTCATGTTTACAGGGCTGTTACGAGCTCGGCTGGTACGAGTATAGATCTGTGATCGGCCAGTGGCCAGGGCTCCTTAACGAGCGCGGGACTGAGCTGGCGGGGATGGTGAGTAAGCATGCTGGCCTTCCGAGCCTATCAGTCCTCTTCAAAGAGCATTTCCCGACCTTGAGTGAGGAGTCTGACACGCGATTGGTGGAAATGGCTCAGCTTTATGGATAATTGAACGGGTTCGGACATGGTGGTGTGGTGTTTTGAAAGCATCGACCAGGGCCCGTTATGCAAGTAAGGTGACTTTACTTCCTATGGTACCCAATGGGCTACGACGTGATGTTTGGGAAACTACTTCATGGATCATTGTTCAATCAATGCTAGTAGGTCCTCTGTATAAAAGACAGCAACGCTGAGCCAAAGGTAGGTACTCAGGAAAGCCAAAGTCAATCCTGCCAAAGCCATGCCAATGCCACTGAGCCAGACGTTTTGTGTAGAGTCAACATAAAGGTATAGAGAGAGACACACTAACAATACTTCGTCTTTTCATGAATATGTCCACTTCGCCAGGACTTTTGTATGCACACAGCGATACTAGGCGATCATGCCTCACTTACCTTATTTCTTCTCCTTCTGACAAACAGCGGCGGGTGCACTAATGTCCCGCTTCGCCGCCCCTTCGACCATCTGCTTCCTAGGAGTCAAACTTCCATCTGCAACGCTTTTCGCTCTTCCTCTCCGCTGTCTGATCTGCTCAAGAGCCTCCTCGCGCGTCATGGTGCTGGGAGTGAAAGGCCCCGCCAAGGGTACAGTGGTAGTTGTGCTGACAATTCGAAGCTGCTTCGTGTGTTGCTCATGAAGAGCGGGGATGGTAGACGTTGCTGAGCCCTGCCGAGAAGATGCGTGACCAGGCTGGCGTTGCGGTACAGATGTAGTGGTACGAACCTGGCGAGAAGGTGGGCGTCTGGCAGCAGTAGTGGAGGAAGTATGGGCCTCACGGGAAGGCGGACGAGACTGTTGGCGAGCAGCTCGCGCAGAACTGGCGGAGCTGGAAGAGCTTGCTGGAAGTCCGCGAGATGGAGGCCGGGAGAGATGACGTGATCCTTGAGTCGATGGTGCAGACGCCTCGCGAGACGATGAGTGGGGATGATGCCGGAGGGTCCCGGTGGCTTTCGCACCTGTCTCCCGGGATGGCACAACAGGAAGTGGACGCGGTGCCACAGGTGCAGAGGATTGTCCTGCAGTAGCCTCCGGATGATGGGGTGCATGAAGGAGAGACATCAGGGAGAGGTCTTCAGGTAGTGGTGCAGAAATCGATTGCTGCAACACGGGACGAGCATCTTTGGTAGTTTTGGGTGGACTCTCCAAGTCTATCAAATTCTCGTTCTGCAAATCTACCTCCATCTTGACGTTCTGGAAGGTGCCAGTCGTCGGAGAAAAGTTGAAAGTGGAAGTCGCCACAGTTGTAGTTGGCGGGGCCGACGCCGGAATGTCTAGATCCATTGGCAGGCAAGGCGGATCTTGTTTTTGATTTCCACGCTCACGAGCTTCGGCTTCACGTGCATTTTTCAATAGTAGAGCGACCTCCTCCCTCTTCTTCTCCATTGCCTCATCTAAACTCGCGTCGTACACATATTTTTTCCCCTTCTTTTCCGCACGTCTGCATGAACAGGTCATAAACTGACACTCAATCTTCATGAACTCAATCTGTTCATTCGCCATCTTCCTTCGCTTCGTCTCTCTCACAAGTTCGGCCTTTGTGGCTTTGAGCTCTTCATCTTCTTCGGAGTCATCGTGCGGATCTTCATCCTCCTTCATCGACTCGTGAGACCTGTTCATGCTCGGCACCTGTCCTTTCCTGGGTGACGTAAATTCATCTCGAATCTTCGGGTTCGGCAGCGCAATCTTCCCTTCCGCTGCAATTCTAGCGACCTCTTCGTCCTTCAAGCTGGTTTTCAGAGCATCACGCTCGGCCTTGAGAATCTTAATCTGCTTGCCAAGTGCATCCCGGTCGGCCCTGGCTACTTTTACCTGCTGCTCGAGCGCAACTCGTTCCTCTTCGACCGTCTTCACCTGTTGCTCGAATGTATTGCGCTGTTCTCCAACAACCTCCAACTGCTTTCCCAGCCCATCTCGCTCTGCCTCGACTGTTTCGACTTTCTTAGCTAGCGCATCCCTCTCTTCTTCAACCGACTTCATTTGGAGCCGCATCTTCTCCAGCTCTTCTTGAGCACCCACCAGCTTGTATTGAGCTTCGAATGTCTCTTGCTCTCGCTTTCCAACTTTCACTCTGTGTAGATCAAGGTCTGATCTCGTGACGCTCAGTACGTTCCTCGCTCCTTTTAACTCTTCTTGTAGTTTGACCACAGTACTTGAGGACTTGAAGGCTTCCTTTCTAGCTCGCCTTACTTCTTTATCATAAAGCGCTTGCGAACGCGTCTGTGTCTCTTTCATACGATGTAACTCCTCCTATGTTTCGATTAGCCCATGGTTATGCAAACGTTAGTCCGTAACAATCGTAGCTCTAGTTGTTACCTTGACATCTTCCAATTTCGTCCCAAGATCTGTCTCCCTTTTCTTTCCCTCGTCAATCTCCTTCTTCAGCTTTTCCCCTTCGTCTCGGAACTTTTGGAGCTCCAATTCCGCCTCCTCCCTACCCATCACCGCTCTTTTCAAGGCAGCCTCGTGATCCTTCCGCTTCTGCACCACTTCCTTTCCAATCTTATTAAACTGAACTGCCTTGTCCTGGATGTCGACAGAAGTGGTATCAAGCGGTTCGAATTGTTCAACGCCGATTTTGCGAAGAGGCTGCAGCTGTAGAATGTTGGGTGGTTCTGGAGGAATAATGCACAGAGGCATGCAGGTTGGGTTTGAGAAGTCGCTCAGCTGAGTCGCTTTCCTACGTCCTTTCAAACTGTCAATACCAGTGTTCTCACTCCCTACATAATCTCGGTGAGGATGAGCATGCAGCTCATCCTGAAAGTTGACACGTTTTGGGGAAACAGCGAACAACGGCATGCCGGGTGTGGCCGGAAACTGAGCCGATTGAATCCCCCCTTCCGCTCCGACAGTGTTTGTGTCTAGATCCTGGGTCTGTATGTCATTGGTCTCGGAAGGTGTAGGGTGAGAATGGCTTTGATTTTCAGTGCTGGCGCGCTTTCGAGACTTGGTCAACGCAGGCTTGCTAGATGTTTCTAGGTAACAATCAGCTATATCGCTCTTCTTACACGTAATAGAATGCCGTACTAGGCTGGCTGTTTGTATTATCAGCATCCGGATGAGCGTGGTTCTGATGTTCAGATTTTGCGTGTCCCTGAGACTGAGGGAAGAGCCGCATGCAAGGTTCATTTGTAAACTCATCAAGGCCATGCGCCTCTTCATCAGCGTCAGAGAACGACGGATTGACATTCTCGAGTTGCAAGGCATTGGCGATAGGGGAAGACTGGTGTTGATGCTGACGGTTCGCGCGTTCTGGCGACAGAGCAAGCAGAGGCGTGCCAGGATTGTCCAATCCTTTGGGAGGTGAATCCATGATTTGTGCCGTTATTCCAGTGTCATGGGCGGTCAGAGAATTAGGAATTTGGAATGTGGAAGTTGGTGTTCTAGAGAAGAAATTCGTGCTTCGTCGGTGGTGCGCAGGCAAAGATGTTGTTTACAGCTGGGAAACCTTGTTCGCGCTAGATAAGCGACGATTTGTTGATCATGGCAACCACCATCCCTCCTGCTATTTCCGGATGAATTAAACAGCTGTGCAAATTCGTATAACATTACTGCACAATGCGATGCACAAGCAGGCTCCGAGCCCCGCCCGAGGCCTCAAGCTCTTCGCTCAACTTCATAACTTACTTACACAATTCCTAATAAACAGAGTCTTGAGATCCTGGTAGATCTCATCGAATTCCTAATCCCAAATCAAGAACTGGACTACCACACTGCAAGATATTACCATACCCAAGATAGTTTCTATAAAAGATGAAAAAGATGATCCCAGGCTGTCACCTTCTAAATTGAGAGAGCATGGGTAGTCCTCCATAGGTACGCCAAATACCACTGTGCCTCGATGAAAAGAGCTACCAACGTGCCAAACTAAGGCATAAGATAAATAACCCAACATTAACCAGACTCAGATCACATCCAACTCCATTTCCTCTTCAATACATTCAGGTGCCATCAAGAATTCCGCCTCTCCGAAATCAAACATGCTATTCTCCTGACCCACTTCAAAGTCATCTTTCCGCGGGAGCATATGAGCAACTTTCCGTCTTGTCTTCGGTACAGCAATGAATCGTGCCGATGTTGGTATACTCTCCTCATCCTCCCACACACAGACTTCGGCGAGTGTATCTCCCTCTTCATAGCGCCGCTTTTTGCTCAGGCACGTCGACTGCGTTGTAAGAGTAGGTAGCATATCGGTTGAGACCGTCGATGTGTTTGAGTCCTGGCTTGATACAAAGTCGTATTCATCGCTTCCGATCTGTATTGGCGCACATTCCTCTACGGCATGATGTGACGTTTGTGCTTCATAGCCACCAATCTTGAGAATGCCGCAGTATGGGGTTAGCTCAGCGAAACCACCATGATTGTTGCTGCCGGTAGTCCTATTCAACGGTGCTGACGATGGCCGACTCCAATCATGATGTTGTCCACCTCCGCTGAAAGGCTTGGTCTTGTAGCCTTCTGGTACGGACTTGCGCACGCGCATACCGACGTTGAGAAGAGAAGACTGGATAGTCGCGGGCAGTGGGGGTGACAAAGGTGAGGAATGCGACGCCGAGGTGGTGCTGCAAATGGTACTCCGATCAGAGCGACCGAAGTAGGAGGTTATGCTTGGTTGAAAAGGCCGCTTCGTTTGTCGTGCTGAGATGGCCATTGAGTTTGGGGCTTTTGCTTGGTGGTTGCAATTGCTGGCAAAGAGTGCCCACTCGGAGCCTTTATGACCTCTAGATGCACTCAGCTGATAATGCCCCCGACAAATCACAGAAAGTACAGTAATTGATGCTTCAAGTCAAGCCTTGGTCGTCTCATTGGCAATTCAACTGGTACCTTTGAGTCCCGTTAACTTAAAGCAAAGCGCGTCACGAAAACGCCAGATTTCCCTGAATCGCGTTAATTTGGCTTAGTCGCCAACCTACGCTAACCTCAGAGGGACAGTTACGTAGTTTATCACATTCATCATCGAACGTCGCAGCAATTTCGCAGCAATTTCCTCATCTCGCCAAATAAAGATTTCAATGGTACGATTCGCAGAAAGTTTCCCAAGCATGCTGGGGTTGTCACACTTGCAGCAGCTAGTCTCGTCAAGCAGAATGGTTGCAAGCTTTGAGATTCTAAATGCAGAATTTTATAATGATGGCAGATATGGATCAATAATCTACAGCTCATCACGAATATCGCCTTTCTCCTTAGCGTTCTTCTTCTCAACCTTTTGGATGATTTCCTCCGCCGATGGCATCTCCCCATCCTTCGCGACTTCGATTACAGGTGGGTCTCCAGACTTAGTCGGCGCATACGCTCCTGCCGACGTTGTCTTGCTTTTCTTCCCTTTCTTCGTTGTTTTGGGCTTACCGCCTGCCTTTGGCTTGGGTGGCATGCGCATCTTTCTCTGTAATAGATCCATGACTACTCTATTTAGCTCTTTGGCTTTAGCCTCCAAGTCCATGGAGAGCAAGACAGGATCTTCATGTGGTCCTAGCTTCTCTTGCTCTGCAAGTTTGCTGCTGAGCCACTGCTGTACTGACTCGTGGGTTTTTGTGAGCGCTTCAAGGTCTTCTGTTGTGTACGTGGGCATCTCAGGTACTTTAGGTGTCTTGATACTTGTAGTGGCTATTGTCGACTCATCGTCAAGGTCTGCAAAATCGTCACTAGTGGATGAAGATGGTGCAGTTGTCGTTTGCGCCTCTGATGATGATGCTGCTGACGCGGAGGATGACGCGGATGACGCGGATGCAGCCTTCTCGCTTTGGTCCTTGACCGCCGATATTAACGTCTTTGTTTGATCCAGAGCCTCTCTCAATAGGCGTATTTGCTCAGGCCGCTTCATGCCTTCCTCCTTCCTCTTCTGCACAGGGTCCACCAAACCCCTGAGCTCCGTAAGTCGGGCTTTAAAATCGTCCCGACGGGCATCAGCCCCTTCTCCATACAGCCACTCACTGGTTGAGCGAATGGTCTCCTCTATCTTATTGCGCAGTTCCTCTGTGGACGCGCCGATGAACGATTCATCGCTCAAAAGGTCGCGCGCACGGTAGGTGTAGGCTTCCAGCGTATTCAGGGCTTCTTCTCGGAGCAGACGGGACCTGTCGGACGCATCGAATGCGGCAAGACGATCCTTTATACGTTTGAGCTCCTGCCTAGATACTGAAGGGATACCTTGACTTTCCGTTGTGAAACTTAAGTGGATTGTCTCCGTTCGTTTCTTGATTTCAGTAGCTTTTTTTTCAGGCTTCGCGTCAGGACTTGGAGTTTCGATTTCTGTGGGGGAAGTTGGAGTGGGCGAATCAGAACTTGAACCAGTTGTGCTTGACTCAGACGCGGCTCCGTCCTGGATCGGTTCTTGGTCACCCTTTTTCGAACCGAAGCCGAGGAAGTCCTTGACACCGTCTACCATGCCGCCCTTCTTCTCCAGCCCCTCTGTTTCACAGCTCACGGTTCCATCTGTGACCTCTGGCAAGCCGTTGCTTGAACTAAGTCTGATAGAGAACTTTGTACTCATGTCAGCGGCTGCGCACCCAAACTTTTCTGAGAGCTGCGTCACGGATGCTGTTAGATTGTGCGTCTGGACCTGTAAGATGGGCTTCTTCACAACCTCGCCTGAATCTTCCCGGGGTACTTGCTGGTGCAGGCTGAACGAGAAGTCTTCCGTATTCTTGAAAGGAACTTGCTTTGCAAGTCCAATCTGTGACAATGGGTTAAAAAGAACCTGACTCCGGTCCTTGCTATCGATGGACCATCCGACTGCATAACCCGTTGAATCTCCAGCCCTAATATCCTTGACCCTGAAGCTAGTACTGAGGCCGGCTGCTTTGAATGCTGCGCCAAACACGGCTGCCTCATCCGCATTCACATTGGTTCTGAGTTTGCCAGCATCCCCAACTACTGCCTCCAATTGCTTCTGCACGAAGGGCGTACGGACTGCCCCGCCGTGCAATATAATGGACTCAAGGTCTGCTATTGCTAACCGGGCTGCGCTTAAGGCTTGCGCAATTGGTGCTCCGACACGATCCGCATAAGAGGCTGTAAGTCTTTCGAAATCAGCCCTTGAAAGCTTGTATTTGAAGTTGACATCTTCGTAAAATAGACCCTCAAAGTTGGCAACGGTCTCAGTATTGGCGCTGAGGACTTGCCGTATTCTCTCGGCATCTTTCCATAGTCTCGCCACTGTCCGCCCATGCTCTGCGATAAGTTCTGGCGTGGTACCGAGCGCCTTCATCTTCTTCGTCTCGGCGAGCTGTTTTATCATATCGTCGACGATAACTGCGTTAAGCGCATCCCCACCTAGTCCCCGGTCCCAGCCCACGCCCATGATGTTCACTTCTTGTACTGTCTTATTGAATTTCCCCACGTCCTTGACCGTCTTACCCTGAAACCGCAAGATCGTGGCACGTGCGGACCCAGCGCCCATATCGTATACAAGATGGTACTCTGGACTTCCACCCTCTACCACGCTTGGGAAGGTCCTCGAGGTCGCGTAGTTCAGGCCCACGGCCAGTCCATCGCTAATCAGTCCTTGTAGCTTTAGTCCGGCCAAATCGGCTGCCAATTCCACAGCCCTCCGCTCTTCAGCCGTATAGTAGCCTGGAATCGTAATAACAGCATCTTGTACTACGGAGCCTTTCCCAGCCATTGCTTCCGCGTTTGTTCTGATATTACGGAGTTCCATCGCTAGCAGCTCTTCCACTAGAAAAGCATCCACCTCCCGGCCAAAACTGCCACTCCTAAATGCCACCGTACCCCTTACTTTATCTTCTATAAGTCTCTGGCCAGGGTGCCTCGATTTGAACTCCTGCACCTGCGACTCGTTTGCTAGTCTCCCTAGCAGCGGTTTCAGGTTCGAGTATACATCGCCCGGAAATCTTGCGGCCAGCGCAACGGCGTCACCACCGTATACCCTCTCCGGGAATGCATCGGGGTCCACCGAGTTCGATTTGAGGGGCTTGAAGGCCAGTGCCGCGGTTTCCTTTCGCTTAGAGTCCTTTGTCAGTACAATCTCGAGGGGAATGCCGGGCTTGACAAGGACAGCTTTTAGGTACTCGGTACCAAGGTCTATGCCAAGGACAGCTGAGGCCGCTGATGCTGTAAAAGCAAAGAAGAACAGTATGGAAATAATGGAGACAAAAGTCGAAGGGCGCCGTCGACCAGGAGGTGCCATTATGTGGATTCGCCAAATGTTCAAGCAACAATGACAACTTTGGCAGCTTCGAACGATTAGAAGGACAAAGGCAGAATTTAGCCAGGCCAGACAGACATATCATCAATACATCGAAAAGGACAGGTAACGATTTCCACGTATTATTGATTCCTTTAACGCCAGAAATCGCTTAAGACCTCGATAATTTGCGGAAGAGGAAAAGGACAATTGGCAAGATGCTTCCCAATGCGGGAACTAAACCAAAAGCGGACTGGCCTCTCAGCGGCTATAAATAGGTACCTTGTCCAAAGCTGAAGGCGGCAAAGTAAGGTCGAGGCTCCTGGTCAGAGGTCGTGGCAGAGCAATAAGCAGCACCAAACAACATAACATTTCTACGATACACAGAGAGAGCAAATCTTACTTGATATAATCAATCTATGTTACTCTTATATATTATTGATTACAGACAAAACTTTTCAGAACACTTTGTGAACTGTTATCATGCAAAACTACTAGAGAGCGGAAGGTGTTGTAGTCGCTTAATTATTTTGGTTTGGCATCACTTCTGACCAGGAGCCTCGGGTGGATATGGACATTTTGTTCGATTGTGAATTATTAAACATTCAATGAGCCTCTAAATTCAAGAAGCTAGATGCCCAAGGGAGATTTCGAAGACTCCTAGTGCCGACCGAAACGCCAGTGATCCTTCAGTGTGTACAATATATTCAACATATCCGTACACCGCAGCACTCAACTTTTGCTCCCTGGACATCAGCTTTCCGTCCGAAATACATCTCCATCAAGTCCTCCACAAATTTGCGATCCGAATCACTCCAGATATCCAGGCCCATCCTCGTCATATCGTCGGTACTCACGGTGAGCATGTCCTCCTCACCATCAGTCTCATGGTCGGCGTCACTGCAATCCACAATGTCTGCCAATGTTGAGAACATGGCAGCCGTCAGGCGGTGGAAGTATGCAATTACGGCCATCTCAGGCATAACGTCTCTCGCATTCTCGGATTTCAGATCAGCTCTTGGCTTAGGACTCGAACGGGATTGCTCAGAGGGGCTTTCAGTGCTACCCCAGAGACCATCCATGAGTGAAGAATCTTGCTCAACTTCATCATCCAGGTCCGCGCCCTTCTCCCCTGCTGACGCCCACCACATGAATGAGGAGTAGGCTAGAGCTGGCCATGAAAGTGGTTCTATCAGACTTTCATCGCTTGTAGATAGAGTCTCGTCGAAGGCTTCCTCCGGTGTTGGTGGTATTAGTGAGAGGTGCTCGTTGTCATTGTCGTCATTGTGATCGTGGTCGGGGTCGTTGTCATTTTCAATTTCAGTTCCATTACCATTATCCACTCCTGATGGTCTGTAACCACCCCTAGCCTTATGACGTCGAAAGGCCCTTTGTAATGTTTTGTACCGCCGTAGGTCTCTTTGCGTCGCTTTTACTGCGGTCGCTCTAGGACTCTCCACTTTTGGCCAAATCTTTTGTCGCGCTTGTTTTGCGTATGCTGGAGGCATAGTTACCAAAACATCATAGAGCCTTGACTTCATCGCCAAAACGTCGTCGGTTGAACATGCTATCCAACCCTTCTCTTTCTCTTTTAATACTTCGTCAAGGGGGTAACCCTGATCCAAGCTAGTACTCGCATTGTCTCGCGCCATTCGCTCCAGTAATGGTATATCATGAACACCAATTGCAAATAATGGACGTAGACGAACAGAATAAGTCTCCTTATCAAGTAGATGTTGGACTGACATAGGGATATTCGAAATAATGGATAGATTGTAGACTGGGCAATAGCTCCACTGATAAGTTTCCATGCCATCGATTCATTCAATGAACATGTACTTACCGTAATTGCAGGCTAGCTCGACCGGGGCTGATCCTATGAAGAGAATCCGCTTTCTCAGCAAAGCCGCTCTAAACAGAGGAAACACCAATGGCCCGAAAGTTTGTACGAGGTCGAGAAGAGATAATGCTGGATGAAACGGCGATAGCTTTTGGCCAGGTGGCTCCAGACCAGTCGCATCCGAAAGCGTACGGTTGCGTCCGTAGCCGTTGGTGAACCGTCTTCGAGGGTGCGTAATCTTCGGACTTGTGGGTGGGTCTAGCGGTGAGAGCGGTTGTTTTGGGGAACGCTCGTCTTGGAGGCGATAAGCTTCCCAGAAATCTTCCAGTGGCCGAGTGTTGGTGGTGTCTTCGGCAAGCGTCCTCAGCACCGACCACAGTCAGCTAATGCGCATTTTCCATTCCATCACCCTCTATTTACCTCGCCAGATCCTTCAGGTCCTGCGCGTGTCGCCAGCTCCTCCCTAGCCTCCCGTAGCTGAGTGGTACGAGGAGGCCAACGGCCAGCATAAGCGCGTTCCGCTCCGATGCAGCGGCTGGTTCGTTGACGAAGGCACTGATGCCTGCATACTGATTATGGACGAAGTATCTAGGATGACATTAGCATCTGATCTGCTTCGATGAAATGAGCTCGTACACTAAGTCTTCCTTGACATTGTGCAATCCCGATGGTAAAGATTTGAACTCGACCACTCCTTCCAGCTCGACTACCTTATTCGTGAGCATCTTCTTTGTAGCTTCAACACTCCAGAGTCTCGCTAACCATCACTTATTGATCGCTTCCAGGATATTGTGTAACTGTGTTTCCAGGCGTGAGCAATGTGGAGCCGTTATATTCCAGATTAACTCACCCAGCTTTGGCATCGAAGTATATGAGGAATAGTGCCGCGATTGGCGGTTGATCTTGTGCGCCGTCATCTGGCAGGCTGATCTTCCTTGCGGGGGACATGTCTTGTCTCGTTATGCCATCGTGTAGTTAGAAATCATATGTGCAGTTCATGCTTGCATGTTGTCAGCGACATCGTTGCCGAAACTTAGTCGGTACGGTTATTGCGAAGGTTACATACAACATGTGCTCAGGTGGGGAGCGTGTACAATTACTGTTCAATTGGAATCACGAATTGGGTGTATCTGCTTTTCCAGATATTCGAGTTGTCTTTTGTGTAAAGGATTCAGGAAGACAACTCAACATGTCAACTATTCTTAAACAATAAGCATCATGTGATACGATGCCCTCATTAAGTTATCTATTGTAACATTGAGTCAAGTTTCTCGCCCACTATCCCCTCTATCTGTACTATCCACCTATGCGTTTCGTTCTCGACCTCTTCATCATCATCCTCTTGCAATTCACTGATCAGGGGTAGCATTTCCGGCATCAATTCCAGCCATTCCGTACCCATACGTGCAGTCAAGCTCTGCTCACACTTGATA
>QQTW01002216.1_pt1 | contig 14047 bp, 16 predicted proteins | sample 1904831 | NCBI WGS metagenome assembly QQTW01 (sample SAMN09435610, study PRJNA476489) | Subsurface metagenome, whole genome shotgun sequencing project. | reverse complement strand
GAGAATTATTTGATGCGATGCTTGTCAATGACCACGGAGGTGAGTCGATGCTAGCTTCATTTTACGCTTTTAATGTACTTATATATTTTTGAGAAGAGATTCATATCACCACGCTGATGCAAGCCCGTATCAACCACCCATACAAATCTCTTCTTGTTAGTTGTACCAGGCCAGTCTTTCGTCGGTTCATGGTTCTCATCAGTAGGCTCGAGTCATGAACGGCATCGGTCGAGACTTGGTATGCTTGGTTGGTCTTACGATACACCAAGGCGTTATTTATCAGTCCACTTCACTCTCGACATCCTTCGGGTTTTGATTCATCTTATCGCTATCACCGCCGTTCTTTAACTTCTCCAAGTCCTCCTTGAATCGCCTATCCTCCTTGTGATTTTCCCACAAGATCACGCCACTGAAGATAACTGCCCATCCGGCGCCCCGCAACATCTGATGATCCACAATATCTAAGAGGGATGGAAGTTAATGTAGAGAGACGACACAAGGGGTATCCTGAGAGTGTACTGTGCTCACTTTTATTAATAGCTCTCCACATCTCTGAGAGAATAAGTTGTGAAAACAGACTGATGAAGTTGATAAGGTGAGGTTGGAATGGTGTTTTCAAGTAGCCTGGAGGATGAGGCGTGTCAGCTAAGTGCCCAGTAGATGAGCTCCGGATGATGGAGGAGTTCGTCAGCTCAGTTGGACCTGAAATGGGTTAGGCGTCGGTGATGGGAGGTAGGGTGGTTGAGAAGAAGGAGGTTAGTTGGGGTTTCGACCGAGCTTTTTAAGCTCAAGGCATATCGAAACCGAGTCAGTTGCGCTAGCAACCTCAGTTCAAGCTAGTGCATACTGTACTTGAGCGTCTTCCACAGTGACTCATCAAGGGTCCTTGGTTTACGGCCACAGCCGAGGGTAATCTAGATACATGGCGACGAAGAAGAAAAAGCGGATTGAGTCCAAGACATGAGCAAATTCTTGATTCGATCTCTCTGGACTATTGTATTAATTCCATCAAATGCCCAGGTGTGTATCCATCCAAACCACTAACCTTCGTGTTCCAATGGCGAAGATAGATTAGGCGGCATGGAGATCGACTTAGACATATTTATAAGGATTCATGATCCCATTCTGTTTATCCAAGACGGTTCTCATCAGCTAGCTGGACCCAGCGTAGTAGAAGCAATGAAGCTCTATCTAATGATGGGAAGAGACTGTTGAAGAGATAGAAACTCACCGGATCATACAACCGTTTAATCCCCTTCATCAACCCAATCATGTTCTCGCTCCGACTATATCCTAGAAACTTCTTCTTGGCCAACCCCAGGCCATGTTCGGCACTGATGCTTCCCTGATGAGCTTGGATCCATTCATACACGAACGGTTCGAGCTCTTTTTCGACTCGCTTATCAAATCGGCGTGTCGCGACGTTGAGATGGAGATTACAATCCCCCACGTGTCCGTAGCCGACCACATCCACGACGGGATGTTCATCGGTGTCGCCTATCAAACCCGCAGACTGGAGTCGAGCACGGGTATCGTCGACGAGTTGGTACAGATCGGATAACGGGATCGAGACGTCGTATTTGTATACTCCGCCCCAGTGTCCGATGCTTTCGGGAATCCCTTCGCGCCAGGACCATAACGACATCATCTGCGTTTCGTCCTGCGCGAGGACGCCGTCGGCGACAATCTCTTCGGACATGGCGTGTTCTAGAAACTTTTCTAGTTTCTAGAGTAATGTCCGTGCGTCAGTGGAGATTCCTCTTCTCGATACACGCGTAACAGGGTGGACAAAAGGACAAACACAAACCTCATCATCGTGCTCCTTGCTCGATCCGCTCGTTTCGACGAGACAATAAAACGGATGATCTCCCTCCAGAGGGCGTTTCTTGTCTGTCACTCGATGCACGAGATCCTGACTCTTCCCATCCATCAATTCAAACGCCGATAGAATCTCTGAAAGTTGAGCTTTTGCTGCCTGGAACGCCCGCTGCACCTTCTCGTAGCTGTCAAGGGCAAGAAAAGCCACATTTACCGCTTTCGGTCGTGGTGGACAGATGATCGACACGCCTGTGATGATCCCGATGGTGCCCTCGCCTCCGATGAAGAGGTGTTTGATATCGTAGCCTGTATTATTTTTGCGCAGTCGCCACAGATCATCGACGACGGTGCCGTTCGGCAGAACAACTTCCAGCCCGAGCACATTTCCATGAAGACTGCCATACCGTAACAGACGCAGTCCCCCCGCGTTTGTCGCGACGTTGCCTCCAATCTGACAGGATCCTTTGGCGCCGAGGTCTAGAGGGAAGATATGATCTCGCTCGGACACATGTCGATCGACGACCTCGAGGATGCATCCTGCGTCGACGACCAACGTCCCTGAGACTCCATCAAATGATCTAATTCGGTTCATCCGCGCGAGGTTGATCACGATCTCATCGAACACTGGCACCGACCCTCCGACGAGGCCGGAGTTGCCACCTTGGGGTACCACAGCCAGTCGATGCTCGTTGCAATAGCTTAAGACCTTGGAAACTTCCTCCGTGGACTTCGGTCGTAGTACAAGCTGAGTATGGCCTTTGTATTTGCGCATCCAGTCGCTGTTGAAAGGCTCAATGTCATCGCTGGCATTTGTTGACACGCCGTCGATAATCGCGGATTCATCCTGGAGGGTTTCTCTGAAGTATCGTACGTGGTCCGGAGAAAGCTACCATGTGCGCAATCAACGCGCTGCTCTTGCGAACCAAGAATGGTGGGCCAAACATACGTACTTTGGCGAATCGAGGGTCTCGCTTCAAGTCGGGATATCTATGCAAGATTAGACAGCACTTTGATCTCTCATCAGTCGATATAGAACACCTACGATTCAGACGTGAACTTGATCTGCTTCGATGGAGCAGCCGCGCCCTTAACGCCGTCTTTCGAGTCCGGCTGATGAGGTTCGGTGGTCGCAGAGCTGTATCTCAATTGCATACATGGTCGCAAACATGATTGTCTCGAGCAACCGATCCGCGCATTGGATGCGACACGGATCGACGAGCGAAATCGCAAGGGAAAAGCCATGAGCCGGAGCTGGTGATGATGCAGGGCTCGTTTATGCGACAGCCCACCACGCCGGTCCATTTGGCGGTGATGATTGAGCCGCGTTAGACGCGTTAGCCGCTACACTGGAAAGTAAACGCTGCCGCTCGCTTAAATCTACCTCCAGCTGCAGCTCCTTGACGCGACCGCAAACCAGTGATCCACGCGACTAGGCAGAACCAGTGACGCGTATCTGATATTCAACTTTCGCTCAAAATAGACGGAGCTCAGCTACCAGACAATCAAAAGTTGTCTGGATTCATTGAAATCCAGTTCAAATCAACATGAGCTCCGGATATGATCGCGCGCTGTCCGGTAAGTTTGCCTTGATTCAGCAAAGTTATATGAGGATCCGCTAATGGTGCCATAGTTTTCAGGTAAGCTGGCTGTAGCTACCATTGCCAATGATGTTACTTATAACGCCTTGCCAGTCCCGATGGACATGTCTTTCAAGTCGAGTATGCGCTCGAAGCCGTCAAGAGAGGTTCGTCTAGAATTTCGCTTTCCGCGACATATTTGCTGATGCGGATTAAATCTAGGTACCTGCGCTGTGGGCGTCAAAGGCAAGGACATTGTCGTGTTGGGATGCGAGAAGCGCTCCGCTATGAAATTACAAGATACTCGAATTACGCCCTCCAAGATCGGCCTGATTGACTCTCACGTCTGTCTGGCCTTTGCTGGTCTCAACGCCGATGCACGCATCCTTGTCGACAAGGCGCGCTTGGAGGCCCAATCACATCGACTGACCGTCGAGGACCCCGTCACGATCGAATACATCACCAAGTATGTCGCTGGAGTTCAACAGCGGTACACACAGAGTGGTGGTGTTAGGCCATTTGGCATTAGCACCTTGATCGTTGGCTTTGACCACGGCGACAAGACTCCAAGATTGTATCAGACCGAGCCATCTGGAATCTACTCTGCATGGTGAGCTGACACAATAGAGGATGTGGTTTTCAGGTGATATATCCTTCTGACCCGCTGGATATTGTAGGAAAGCAAATGCCATTGGCCGATCGAGCAAAACGGTTCGGGAGTTCCTCGAGCGGAATCACAAAGATGACATGGATCGGGAAGAGACAATCAAGTTGACCGTCAAGTCTTTACTGGAAGTGGTGCAGACTGGCGCCAAGAACATCCAGATCGCCATCATGGCGCCGGGGAAGGCGGTTGAGATGCTTCCGACCGAGGACATCGAGTCGTACGTCAAGCGCATCGAGGCAGAAAAGCAGGAGGAAGCGGCCAAGAAGAAGACGGGACGAACGCCAGGAACAGGGACTGCTGCCATCCTGACACGGCCAAGTGGAGATGAGCCAGAGCTGTAAATGGAGCCTACTTTAACTGTTTCTTACAGTTACTTCTTGAGGTCGTCAGCGTTTGAATTGTGTCATAAGCGGTGAATGTAGACCCACTAAATACCGTCCAACTCTTCAAGTATGCAAGATTCGCTGCCACTTGATAAAACATATTTGCCATTCTCATGCTCGCTAAATTGATTTCACTGAGGTCCACGATTCTATACTCTATCCTAGACGATCAGATGCATCTTTGACGTTGAAGATGGACCGTTCTTGTTCGCCTCGAACTCGATCATCTTTGAGCATTCTATGAAGTGGTGAGTAGGTGGACTTGCCAATTCAGGCTTCCAAAATGGTAATACCTCGCATCTACCCGAGCATCTTCGCCCTCGACTTTGAGGGCGGGTTTAGGCGTAAGCGCGTCAATTACAAAGTGGTTGTCGCAATGCGGACAATACTCGTCACTAAGAGCGGTGTCAATAGACAAAAATTGAAACACAGTCCCTTAGGAAGAATAGCAGTACCTCTCGTCAAAATCTTCGACTTCTTTTCTGAAGCACTTTTTGCATTTCTTGCATGCGAATGTCTTGCCATCGGGGCCTCAATCAGATTCTACTCTGGTGAACTGCGTCCTGCGGATGAAACGTTTTACTGACCATCTCATATTGCTGGCGCAATGGATGATCTTCTAATTCTAGATGACACTCGGCACAGTCAAACCATTTACGACCTGAGAAAGGGTTAATCAAGGTATTGGGATGGAGTTGTCATGACATACAGCATGGTGCGCGAATGGCTACCTGCGCATTAAGAACGTGCTTGCTGAGGATCGGTCAACCTTCGTGCTGGAAACTAAGTATTGTACACGTACCACATCGTGACGAAAAACAATAGAGTCTGCTACTTCAGGTGAAATCACAGCTCAAGTATGATCATGTAAATAGACTGTCCGCTTGATTGGAACTCAATATGATAGCTCAAGCGCCGTTGGCGGGGTGGCGGGGCAGTCGCATAGCTTGAAACAGCACCGGTAGAGCTATATTTACCTGAGGCAGCACGTTATGCGCCCAACGTCAACCCTTCACGTATTGACCGGTTCACGACAGTACAGAGTAAAGGTCAGTAGCGCTCGTGTAGTCTTGAGCTTCGTTGGGGTTCTTGAACTTTGCCAAATGCGACGATGCCTAAATTCATTCAGCTGACTGGTGTGCCATCGTCGTTTGTTAGGTAGTGTGAGAGACAAACCCGAAGCGCGTAAGCCTCCGATATAAGAAAGTGTGACAGCCGCTTCTCGAGATCATATTCATCACGATATGGCCTGCCGCTCTATGTGTTTCGCGTCCGCATCTTTGCGCGCATGCAGGCGCCTGTAAAGCTCTAGTACATCGGGATTGAGGTCCTCCATGCGAACGCGCGGCATGAAATCCTAGTCCTACTTCAAACCTCTTTACATCCCCACTGGGAATGAACCTCTTCTACCGTGTCTTCGCTGGGCGCAACAATGGCCGGAAGCGAAAGGGAGCAGACTGATGATACTTCCATCGTACGTGCTGAATCATGCTCAGATCATACTAGGCTAACGTTATGACAGAGACCAGTCTCCTCTCTGCGATCTCATTTCGAGAGCATTGCCAACATCAAGTCGCAACCGAGCGCGGGACCTTTTGGAGATGCCAGCGCAAGACTTCAGGTGCCTCAGACCGCTGGGTCGGAGAACAACAGTCGATCGTCCAGCCGAATATCCCTCGATCAACCACGCTACAGCCTCTCGTTGAAGCCAGCAGGGGATGCAGATCAGAATGGTCCACCGAAGGTCCGTCAGCCCCCGCGACCTCCACGCCCACGGAGTATCTCCCCGATGGCACCACCCCCAAGACCAGTGTCCACGGGAGCTTTTCACGCGTCGGATTCGCAACCTACAGAGACCGTGACCGTGGTCAAACCGCGAGGGTCTGCAGAATACCAACGAGCGGCCGAAGAGACCCCTGGAAATCGGAACCGAGACCAAATTCTACCCAAGTCAACTTTGATGCAAGCCCCTACCTCTCCTAGTCGCCATACAAGGGTTACAAGCTCTCCCATCACCATCCGTACAGAGGGCCTGGCGTCACCGGTGGTCATTGAACCACGTACCGCGCACCCAGGAGCGATAAACCATGATTCGATACTCTCGGCTCGCCACCAATCATCGAAGCCTCTCCAGCAACCTCCGCCGGTCAATCGTGCCGACAAACCGAAACAGTTCAATTTGACGGCAGCCCCTCGGTTAGAAAGTACGAATACCGCTGCAGACATGAGCATGCAAGCTGCCCAAACAAGGCCGCAACCGACCAGAGCTCCGTCTGACGTCAAGAGCTATATCAGTCATTTCACCTCCTTCGAACCGCCTCCAGTCCATCATTCCGTTGTGCACAAGTTGCGAGAGACACATCTTGATGAAGCGAGTAAGCCATCTAACGTCGAGAGCGAAAGACAACACTCCATATCTCGTCATAACCACCCAAATGGAAATGTTGCCGAGTTCAGGCCCAGTCTTCCTCCCCGACGGGGCAGTGCGACCCCCGACGATGTTCGTCGTCCCAGCCTCATCCGGGCCGCGAGCTCCTCTCCGGCTCGACAACCTGAGTCGGCGCCGGTGTCAGCCTCGTTCAAGATCTCGGACAGGGTTTCACAATACCCCCCCCCTCCGCAGCGTAGCAATACCTCCAATTCTCTGGATGGAAACGGTACTCCGCCCACTCTCCCTACGCGACCGGTCGAACACGAGCGGCCTCCACGACTTAATGCTGTCGCTTCCCCACCTCGCTCAGCGCCGGCACCGGACCGGTCTTCCGTCGTGTACTCGGACGCTTCGGATACCCCGACCGAGCGACAACCTCAATCGATCAACGAGCTTCCGGACTCGTCTCGTACGAGTCGCCGAAGACCGTTCTTCAGACAAGGGCCTCATGAGATCCCCGCCAAACATGACGCGAAGCTGATTGCGTTGTGTGGAGAGTACCTGTGTTGTACCGGTCATCTGACCAAGGTTTTCGACATCAGAAACGGAGAAACCGTGATGACCTTGAATCATGGAGAAGCTGTTCGCGTTACATCACTGGCCTTCAAACCCACCGCGAATGCGGACGAGGAAGGGAGGTGGCTCTGGCTGGGGACGAGCCATGGCGAAATCCAAGAGATCGATTTGGCTGATCAAGTTGTTGCGTACGTCAAGAACAGTGCACATCCACGACGAGAAGTCATCAAGATTTATGCGAGCGGGGACGAGATGTGGACATTGGACGACGAGGGCAAATTGCACGTCTGGCCTCCTGACGAGACTGGAACTGCCAGTCTCCGACAGAACCATGTCAGCTTCCGCGTTCCAAAGGGCCACTCATTCTCGCTGGTGGTTGGTCATGAACTCTGGATCGCCACCGGACGAGATATCCGAGTCTTCCAACCGACCTCCGATCCAGAGGCCCAGTTCAACGTGCTGGCGAAGCCGTTATCGCAAGCTAGGACGAGCGAGGTGACTTCTGGCGCGGTGTTTGGACAACGTTCGGAAAAGGTCTACTTTGGACACGCGGACGGCAAGGTGACGGTGTATTCTCGACGAGACTATGCTTGTCTGGAGGTGATCAACGTCAGTATGTACAAGATCAGTTCCATGGCGGGCGTAGGAGATCATCTCTGGGCAGGCTTCAACACCGGCATGCTCTACATCTACGATACCAACAGCAGCCCGTGGATGGTCAAAAAAGACTGGCACGCTCATGAAAGCCCCGTGGCGGACATCATTGTCGATCACAGCAGGAGCCAGCGCGTTGGACCTCTTCATGTGGCGACTCTGGGCACAGACAACATTGTTCGGCTATGGGATGGCTTGTTGCAAGAGGACTGGCTGGGTGGGTCAAATGACGCTGAATGGCAACTTCTGTGCTGACGAAGCTTGTTGTAGAATCGGAGATGCACGAGCATGATGAGGAGTACTGCGACTTTCGCGAGGTCTCCGCGCTGGTCACCACCTGGAATGTGGGCGCATGCACACCACACAATCTGCGTCGTAGCGAAGAACAGGATGAGTTCTTACGAGACCTGCTCTGTCGTCAAGAACCTCCTGAGATTCTTGTTTTTGGGTTTCAGGAATTGGTCGATCTCGAAGACAAGAAAGTCACGGCCAGTACGTGAACGCTGTCGGTGGCTGTCAAGTTCAGGCTGATTCGTCATAGAAAGTCTGTTCCGAAGCAGCAAGAAGAAAGAGACACCCGATCATGAAGGGATGAGTCGACAGTACCGTGCGTGGCGAGATTACCTCACAGGAAGCATCGACGACTACATGCCCGCCGATCATCGATACGAGCTTCTACACACCGCGACCATGGTGGGTTTGTTTACCTGCGTCTTTGTCAAGAGCTCCGAGCGGCCGTATATCTCGTCGGTCGACTCGTCACATGTTAAATGCGGCATGGGCGGTCTATATGGGAATAAAGTGAGTGCACGAGCGCTTACGTCGCGACGAATCTCTGAAACAAGTTACTCCTACAGGGCGCCCTGTTGCTACGATTCGTGCTTGACGACAGTTCGCTCGGTTTTGTGAACTGCCATCTCGCGGCCGGTCAGAGCCACACCAAGCATCGGCACAACGATATCGCCACCATCCTCGAAGCGCCTGTACTCCCCTTCGAACCAGATCTGTCGCGACGAATCGACCGATTTGTGGGAGGTGGAGACGGCTCGCTGATTCTCGATCATGAGATCTGCGTTCTCAACGGCGACCTCAACTACCGCATCGACACCATCGGACGGGATACCATCATCAGCGCCATCAAGGCGAACGATCTCTCCAAGCTCCTTGTCCAGGATCAGCTACTTCTGGCGCGCCGAAAGAACCCCGGCTTTCGGTTGCGGGCGTTCAATGAAGCACCCATCAACTTTGCACCGACCTACAAATACGATCCAGGGACCGATACCTATGACTCGAGTGATAAGAAACGGGCACCGGCATGGTGCGACCGGGTGCTCTATCGTGGTTTCGGGCGGATCAAGCAGGTGGATTATCGACGGCATGAAGTGCGCATCTCCGACCATCGGCCGGTCAGTGGGCTCTTCAGGATCCGCGTCAAACGCATCATTCCTGAGAAGCGGCTGAAGCGGTGGGAGCGGTGCGAGCAGGCCTTTGCAGCCTACCGGGAGCGTTTGGCAAAAGAGGCCCGGCTATGAAGTCTCATGTCTCAAATGAATGATGAATGAACTAAGCGTTCTGAGCGATATGATTCCTGAGCGTCCTTTCTACATCAGTAGGGTATTATTCAACCATCAAGTGGCTGATCTTAAGTCGCAAAACCCATTCTTGACGGTTGTCGGCAAGCGCGGCAATCTAGAGCGCGGCTATTCTGTCCGATACAGTTTAATTTAGACGCAAGCGAGATCCGAAGCTCCGCTATCGATGAAGTCACCCAATGACGTCAATCAATGACGGAGAGAATTCTCTAGCTTCCTCCCTCCGTCAATCACTCGCCCACGCGAGTACCTTCCTCAATCTCGTTGATGGCCACCGCATTCCGTTCCTGGACCAGAATCGCCTCACTTCAATCTATTCGTCTCCAATCGAGGCTGCTCTCTCGAACACCAATTGCTCCTCTACACACCACTGTTCGCAACATGGCGAGCAGTGACGACTGGAAACATCGCGCTCCCTACCGGATTCACAAAGAAGATGATACCTTCCACGCGCGATACGAAGGGAGCTGTCACTGCGGTCGCGTGACCTATCAATTAAGCCGTGAAGCGCCTCTGGATGCGAAATACTGTCATTGCACGACCTGCCAGACGCTGCACGGTCAGTCCATTGCCCGTATGCCCATCTGCGGAGACCCACTACTAAAACAAATAACAGCCGCGCCATTCCAATGGGCAGCCATCTTCCATAAGGATGACATCAACTTCACCAACGGCCATCACGATCTGGTCTGGTACGACAGCAGCGAGAAGACGACGAAACACAAGCTTCCTTGCAAGATCACTTGCTCGTATTGTCGCTCGCCGATCATGGACGAGGGGCGGAATATGATCTTGTTGTATCCGACCTTGATCCACTTCAAGGGTAACGAGGAGGACAAGAAGAAGTTCGCGCCGACGTAAGTTTGATTATAGCAACGTACGCCGGTGTAGACAAGATACTGACAAAGGTCGCAGCTGCCATATGTTCTACAGCCAGCGCGTCGTGGACATCCCGGATGGAAAGCCCAAGTGGACCGGTCTTAATGACCAGAGCGAATTGATGGCCGATAGTCCGCCAGAGGCATACGAGAAGTTGAAGAGGCAGCGGGAGGAGCAGAAGCAGGAGGAAGAGAAGAAGGAGAAGAAGTGAGCGATGTATTTGTCTCGATTGGTCTCGTCTAGAATATGGCTGTGGGTTGGCGAAATAGAATCCATTGCAACAGTTGCTTGCAAAGATCGCTCGGGCATGCGACCGTAGCCCGACGTTCGACGAAACTATGGCCACTGTCTGTCGTGGTGGTGACTCCGCACGTGCGCCCACAGATTCGTTGACCATCTGGAGGTGTAAACAAACGATGGGCGCTTCAATCCCATCTTCGCATTCATAATAGAGGTTCGAGGCGGGGAAGAGCGACGAGCAACAACTAAATCGAAAACATCATCCGATAGAACGCAGTCCGGTGTACACATTGGCTTATTTCCACGACGTCTCCATAGAAGTTCTATTATCTTCTTGTACCACCAACATTGTAGGTATTTTGCCGTAACGAACCGGCAATGTATATGCTAACACAGGCGTCATCGTCACCATCGCGATGTCCGCCGAGCTTTTGAGCATTCTGTCAACAGTGCCTTCGCCACTATCACGACTGTGATCGCAGATCGTTCGATATCTTCGCTTCTTTCGTTACCGCAGCAGTGGTCTAGAGCTTTACGAATATAGATCGTTAAATCATCAACACTTGATTCAATTTGACTTCTGAGCAACCCGCTCCAATATATGGCAGAAATATACCACCAGTATGTGTACTCCATAGAAGTCAGGATACCCAGTTTGTGGCAAGACGGAGTTCGTCCCATCTCGAAACCTTTTTGCCTAGCCATAGTGGAGTATACAGTGCCGAGATTCAATCTTGGTATAAAATGGATTGCTATTGATTGCTGTGTGATGAACGTCCACTTTCCGAGGCCCGAACCACCGGTCCGAGGGAAATTCAGCAAGCGTCTTATAGCAACTAGACATCTATTAAGCACGTGACTGGCTAGCTTTGAGCTAGGTTGAACGCAAGGAGGAGGGTAGGATTCGCTGTATTGAATCTAGCTATATACTGACGGATTAGGAGCTCTTATAGACGCCTAACTCAAGGTCTTGACTCGAGTCAGGTACCTTTCTAGCAGCCTCGGTCCAGGCGGGTAATCGCTCGCTAGTACGGACCTGTGTAGCAACTTATATAGGAACGCCTAGACCTCGGTTGCTAGGCTACTGACGACTAGATTCAACAGGTTGAATGTTGATAGGGTATTTTATTGTGACTGCCAAATCTTGTTAATTCCGGCTCCGTGGCAATTGAAAGGGAATGGACGAATTTGTCATTGGGACATATCAGATACCCCAACTTTTAGAGCATTGTCTGGCCATGAAGCACTTTTCAAAATGGACACGGCTGTGAATCTTGTCCGATATCCCATATCAACACTTCAACTATGGTGTTGTTATTCAGTTGAGGCTGAGCCGAAGACGTTGCCCGTTAGTTAGAGTTACGTCATCTCCTGCGCCACACCTAACCGCGCGTGCTCGTGTGACTCCATTGTTGCCTCAACTACCGCCTGACAGACACTCTCTAAAACACCATCGCACTACGCCTCCTGCAGTTACCTTACACTGTCATTTGCTCTAGTCGCACCTTACGAACATCGAACATTAACATACCATCCAAACTTACAAACATGGGGGCTCTCTCCGCTGTTCTCCTCGTCCTCGTCACCATATTCTGTATGTGTCCTGTAATCTAGATCATGCGGTATATCTTTCCCGGCTTCCTTCAGTCACTGACTCTACGTGTTTGTTGAACATAGTCCCTCCAGCAGGCGTAGCCATCATCGCAGGATGTGGGCCGGACTTGCTGATTAACATCGCGTTGACGATCTTGGGGTAGGTCCTTCCCTCTGTGCTTCCATGTGTCCTGGTTCATACTTTGGACAAAACAATGCCTTTTTCAACAGCTGATGCGAGGTTTCACCTAATGCCAAATTTGACTGACGTATCGGTGTAGATACTTCCCTGGTCATATTCACGCGTTCTACCTCGAATATGTCTACTTTGCTCGACGGGAGGAACTGCGTGAAGGGCGGATCGCGGTCGAAAGGGCACCAGGCGTGTATAGCGATCGGATCCAGTCTGGTGGACAGACTTACGGGACGATAGCCCGGGAGACGTGAGATGCTGGTTGGATGAAAGTCGAGTTGAGGAACATGAGGAGAGATTATTTGATTATGAGACGAGACAAGATTATTGGAACCCATGCAGGCTTAAGGGGTTTGAGTACTCTCAGGTTGAAGGGCCGGTAAGGGACGGTCCTTTTCGCGTGTTTCAATGGGGTTGAATGGGGGTTTATAATGCTTGGAACAATCGTTATCCCTTGCAGTAGGAATCATATCATCTTAACGTTGGGCAGCTCTCAAATCGTGGTAACGACAGAGTACTTTGATTCATGCTCGTAACGAAGGTCGACCAGCGAACTGAATCGATACCGAGCCTCCCGAGACGATCAAACAAGGTCATTTCCTGATTCTCCAGTATACATACGCCTCGATACTGCCATAATTGAGTTCCTCGAAACCGTCCATGCCACAATGCCCCACTCTGATTGCGACAGAGCACATGTGTCCCTCACGTCCCTTGGAGCTAGCGCTAGAGCTAAGAGGGGCACACGCTTGGCGAGGCAATTCAATCTCCCGAGACCACGACTTGCGATAGCCTCGTCAAGATTGCAAGATGTAATGTGTAAAAATACACTACGTACCGGGGGGTGCCATAGAAAACTATGCGGGCAGTAACCGGCCCCACCAATTTCTGAAGAGGTAATGGGGTGAGGGCCGGTTACTGCCAGCATAGTTTTCTATGGCACCCCCCGGTACGTACTCGCCTGGGGCTCCACGACCATGGCAATGGCATGAGATAACTTCAATAGACAAACGACAGAATGACAAAAAAATTTCCCTAGTCTTGATCTATTCTGACTGTTGGGTAGCGAAATTCCCAAGCTCCCTTGAGGTTCCCTATAGGATTACTCGCGGACTTGATTTGCAAATTTCCGTAATCGAAAGAACCCGCGTCACCACAAGGGTATTACATCTGGTGGAGACCTCCACCAACTATAATCCTTGCAGCCCAAATTGCTGACCGTTAACGTGTTCTACCCCCATCGAGCTACACCCCCATCCGAGACAGCGATTACGATATGGAATTTTTCAAGTTCTTGAGTCCATTGACAGTTGATACTCAACCACCACAAGTCTAGATGGCTTAAGATTGGAGACGGAGTTCAGTCTAGGTAAGATCTTCGTTCGAGCGAGAACTTTTGTAGTTTTAATCGGTGGTTGTGTTGAAGTGGTGGAGGTTGATTTTACCCATATCAATTGATCGCTCATTTGTATGGGAATGGCTCGGATGGGGGTAGAACACGTTA
>QQTW01002215.1_pt1 | contig 14051 bp, 12 predicted proteins | sample 1904831 | NCBI WGS metagenome assembly QQTW01 (sample SAMN09435610, study PRJNA476489) | Subsurface metagenome, whole genome shotgun sequencing project. | reverse complement strand
TGCGAAATGGTATACGTGAGCATGTTAAGTTGAATTGCATGAGTATCTGCTTGGTTATCATAGGTCGCGTTGAATTGATGATTGTGATTTGCCGCGCAACATCAAACAGACGCTAGCGTCGCACATAGCAACACTACCTAGCGTCAGTGATTGGTACCGAGTGTTCACACCGCCTTCATTTTGCCAGTCGTGATAAGGTACGGTAAATCTGCATATAAGCCCCACACAGCACCAGTAAATGCGAGATAGCTCTGATTGGCACAACCAACCAGAAATAATTCAAAAGCGCCATGGAGAGGGCCCATACAAGCTGGGGTTAGTCACCCAGGTCTTTGGCTATCCAATCCTTGCAGATAATTGTTAACCATCCCTATGAGGTTGTAGAGTTGGAGAACTCCGTCAAGCTCGTAGATCCACATCGTGATGCTCTTTACACTTACGACGACGACGAGCAAAAATCAATACAAGAAGCCAAACCCTGGAAGAGCGACCCTCATCATTTTAAACATGTCCGTATTTCGGCCGTTGCCCTACTCAAGATGGTCATGCACGCTCGCTCCGGCGGCTCCATCGAAGTTATGGGATTGATGCAAGGGAAGATTGCCGGAGACTCTTTCATTGTTACGGACGCGTTCCGATTACCCGTCGAGGGAACGGAGACGAGAGTGAACGCTCAGGACGACGCCAACGAGTATATGGTTGGTTATCTGCAAGCTTGCCGAGAGGCTGGCCGCCTAGAGAACGCGGTGGGATGGTATCACAGTCATCCAGGGTATGGATGTTGGCTGAGTGGAATCGACGTCAACACGCAGATGACGCAGCAGACATTTCAGGATCCTTTCTTGGCGGTGGTGATCGACCCAGACCGCACCATCTCAGCGGGCAAGGTGGAAATTGGCGCTTTTCGAACATTTCCGAAGGATTACAAGCCACCAGCAGGTCGGGGCGAGGACGACTATCAGACCATACCGCTTGCGAAGATCGAAGACTTTGGCGCGCATGCTAGTCAATACTACTCGTTGGACATCTCACATTTCAAGAGCTCGCTGGACACGCACTTACTGGAGCTTCTGTGGAACAAATACTGGGTCTCTACGCTCAGTCAGAGCCCACTCTTCACGAACCGGGACTACAGCAGCAAACAGATGCTTGACCTAAGCCAAAAGATCCGACAAGCGGAGAAAAGCGTGCAGAACAGTTCGAGGGGCGGGCCAAGGCTGGGGTTGTCAGGGACCGCTGGCAAGGACGCTCAGCTGGAGAAAGTCGTGCGAGATAGTAATAAGATCGCAGGGGAAGAAATTACAGGTCAGTTGGCCGGAGAGGTCAAGGCTAAATTATTCAACGGTGTTGGGACTGGCGGGACAGTAGGAGTACCAGAATAGAAGCAATCCTTGCACGAATATCTGCATGGTAGGAGCTAGGGAGGAAGGGGCGTTTTGGAGAATCTATGATGCTATCTGCACGCTCGAGATATGCTCAGCGAATAAACGTTATCTGGAAGCGTTGGCTTCACTCGTAGGTTCTTCTAGCTCTGGTCCATGTAGATTTCGCTCTCTGACTACGTCAGCCGCAGCCTTAACCCTGTCTAACGTAACGTTTCGACCTAATATGGCCATGAGATCTGCGATCCCGGGTCCTGGCATACCTCCAGCGAGAGCCCAACGTAGGAACGAATGAAGGGCCTTGCTGAACGCCCGTGGGCTCGCGTGGGCCGCGTTGGTCTCGAGGTTGAGAGATTGCTCATCTACACTAATATCTGGGCTTGTGAAGGACTTTGTAATTTCGGAGATCTTAGTCTGCAGGGGAATACTCGTCCAACACTCTGTATCGATATGCGATATCAACCCGGCTGCTTCGATGAGCTGGACAATCGGCGTCCCGTGGATGGAGTCGTTCAGGCCATATTCAGGCTTAAGCTGGTCATGACTGACTGGTTTGAAGAAGTAGGCATTGCGCTGGTAGAAATCCTCCACGGTACTAAAGTTCTTGGCATCCACCCGTAATAGTAGAGTTATATAGCCTTTAAGATCGCGCTTTTGCAATGTAAGGTTTCTTGTACCGCCGTAAGCATAAAGACACCGGCGAAGTTCATGGAGAGCTTACAAATGCGTATCCTCAGTATACTCTGACGCAAGACTGTGCAGTCGGTCGACGAGAGTGTCGAATTGCTCTCCACCAACTTCAGCGTAACGTTGGGCAAACTGTTTCTGTAAGTGCCATAGTTTACCAAAGGTAACGACTGTGTTGCCCTTTGTAAATTTCATATCAAACTGCAAAGCGTTAGCTGAGATCCCCAAGACTCATGCAGGTGAGATACCGACATTGTCTATGAGTTGTTGTAATGTAAAGAAATCGCTCCTTTGGGAATGCGACCAACCCAACAACGCGACGTAATTGACCAATGCCTCCGGAAAGACACAAAGCTTCTCTTCGAACGTTCTGATGTTGAGATCGAATTTTCGTTTGCTGAGCTTCTGTCGACCCTCGTCTTGCAGCAACCCAACATGTGCATAAGCTGGGGCTTGCCAACCGAAGGCGTCGTACATAAAAAGGTGCTTCGGGGTTGATGAGATCCATTCCTTGATGACAAGTCAGTATTTGGCATATAAAGTCCTGGACTTCTTGACATACAGCCGCTCGTACGACATGCGTGATTTCCATAAGGTGATCATCGACAACATTCGCAAGATGGTAGGTGGGCAAGCCATCTGTTTTCAGCAGTATTGGATCTTCAAAGGCTGGCTCCCCATGCCTGAAGGCCGGCCCGCGATTCTTATGCTTTCCAACGTGACCATACACCAAATCCGTAAATTCAGGGTATTGATCAGGTACTCTCAACCTCACAACGTGTGCCTCTCCCTCGGCTGCTCGATACTCTGACTCTTGTGAAGGTATGGCTAGGCATGTTCGGTCATAGTCTGTAGGAAGACCTAGCTGATTCCGTTGCTTGGCAAGGGCGTTCAGTCGTTCAGAAGAGCAAAAACAGCGATATGCGTGCCCAGAGTGTAGCAATATGTTGACATGCTCTCGATATAACGATGTTCTTTCGGACTGGTCCACGGGCTTAGAGCGTATCTCTCATGTTGCTGGTCCAACGTACCTGTCGATAAGGACCGTATCGACCACCGATCTTAGGACCTGTATGGCTCAGTATTTGTATTTCCATATTTGCACCTTAGTCTACCTTCGTCCCACTGTAAACCAGCCCATCTTAGGTCACGGCACAACTGCTCTTCTGCGTCTGGTATCGTCCTTTTCTTCTATGATCAGCTAGATTCGAGAAAACCCTGGACCATCATCACGCACTCTGTCTGTATCTTCTATGCGCAGGAGGAATTGTCCGCCAGTGGCTTTGGCAAGTAGGAAATTGAACAGCGCAGTCCTAAGAGAGCCAAGATGGAGATAACCAGTAGGGGACGGCGCAAATCTGGTTCGGGCAGGCGTAGTCGGAAGTTTACGAGGTAAGCAGCGACTGAGACTCGACAGGTTCCGCCGACAAGATTTCGGGGTTGTAGAAAGGCGAGCTGTGCAAGAACGGCAGATCCATTGTCGACCAGACCTTAGGGACCTGACTAACACGTGCATCTCCACAGCGCCAACCACGCGAATGGCGTTGGTAGAGTACCCTTAGAGGCACCGGCACTTGTAAGACCGTACTGGTTGTTACTGGAAGCTTTGTTGCAATCTACGTATTGCTAGAGCATACTTACTGTAGCCACCAGCGATCATCAGTTTCGGTAGCTACGGAAAGGTTTCAGTATGTAATCAGAACACTGGATATTCGTATCTCAGATTAGTAAACAAACTTACATATCAACTTGGATAGCTCGTGGGTGTGAGCTTTAGTATATGCCGTCACTTAAACATCGAAAAAGTTTTGTACATAAGGTTGTTCTACAGTCCCGTCACATCATCACTCCTCAACGCGCTACCCCAGAAGTAAGTTCAAGACATTCTGGATGAAGATGTATGCTAATTCCGTGATGTATAGTGAACGGTTCAGTCGAAGAGACAGATCTCTACGGTTGGTGGTTATCACCTTACCCCAGGAAAAGTGCTTTAGCTCACAGAGACCCAGAGATCTTGGATATTGATAGAAGTGCCAGCAAGGCGGAGATCAAGAAAGCATATCATAAGGTGAGTGGTATATTGTTAGGTCTGCTAGTCGCTTGCGCGTCAATTGACATAGTTACAGGCTGCTCTTGCAAGCCACCCGGACAAGGTTGCCGAGGATGAAAGAGAGACAGCGGAGATTAAGTTCAAGACAGTTAGTCAAGCCTACGACATCCTCTACGATGACGAGAAGAGACACCTATACGATACTCACGGCATGGCCGCCTTTGATTCCAGTCGTGGCAATGGTATGGGTGGTGCGGTCGACCTTGATGATATACTTCAGCAGATGTTTGGTATGGGTGGTGGGATGCCACCTCCAGGCTTTGGAGGAGCTGGCGGGCCCCGAAGGCCCAGGAAGGGGAGAGATGAAGAGCAAAAATATGAGGTCACACTAGAAGAGTTGTACAAGGGCAAGACAACGAAGTTTGCAAGTACAAAGAACGTTGTATGTAGTCATTGCAAGGGCAGTGGTGGGAAGGACAAAGCAAAAACGAAGCAGTGCGCTGTTTGCCAGGGAAAAGGTATGTGCAAAGGAACCATCGTGACCTAGCTATGGTGTTGATGACAGATTTCTGGTGAAGGATCCAAAGTAGGACTTCGAGCGATTGGTCCGGGACTGGCCACACAAGAAACAGTCATATGTAACTCTTGCAAGGGCATGGGCAGTATCTACAAAGAGAAAGACAGGTGTAAGAAATGCAAGGGCAATCGCGTCACCGAAGAGCGGAAGGTGCTTGAGATCTACATTCCCAGGGGCTCGAAGCAAGTCAATTATATCAACTCCTCTATAAGTCAGTACTGACGCTCATTAGGGATGGAGATCGAATAGTGCTGGAAGGTGAAGCCGATCAAATACCCGATCAACAGCCCGGTGATATTATCTTTGTTCTAGAAGAGGTGGAGCACACCACATTTCGACGAGCAGGTGCCGATCTCACAGCGACCTTGGAGATCACTCTAGCAGAGGCACTGTGCGGCTTCTCACGCATCGTCATAAAACATCTGGATGGACGGGGAATCTTCCTCAACCACGAACCACCCAATGCGCGAATCTTGAAACCATCTCAGGTTATAAAGATTGCCGGTGAAGGTATGCCATACAAAAAGAGTGATCTGAAAGGTGATCTGTACCTAGTCGTTCAGATACAATTCCCAGAAGACGATTTTCTCCGGGATGACAGCGTGCGAACCAAACTGCAAGAGTTACTTCCAAAACCGGCTAAGGACATCACGGCCGACACGGTCGATGAGGTTGACTATGATGAAAACGCAAGCATGGACGACTTCGGGGCTGGCTCCAGTGATGCTGGAGGAGGCGCTGCCTGGGTTGACGAGGATGACGAGGGCGAAGGTACACCGCAATGTGCTCAGCAGTAGTTTTGCCGATTGTATCAGGTTACGAGCAATGAGCATAGTGTCGGCGTTGGTGGACGACTCTCTTATTTCCCATATTGACTTATCAGTCATCTGATGTATGATAGAAGTCGTTAGACTCGGAGGAATATGGTTCTTAGCAGCATGGTCTCGGGCACCGCACTCTCTGCCCAAAGGCACCCTCGGATACAGAGGCTAGTCGCACTTCACACTGAAGTAATTTACCTTCCTCTAGATCCAGCTTTATCGTAGATTCCATACATCTCTTCCATACAATCGACTGGCGGTGATTTTATACATGCTTTCGCACCTCCTGATCGGCATCGATCTTAAAAACCGAAGAACGTCGAAGGGTTGATTTGATGCTACTGACACGACACCAGGTGTACCTAGTATATGTTTGGGACACATCTGTCCTGGCTCGTGACTTAGTCCGATCGTAACATCTGCGCCTACATACTTTCAATATCGGCGGAGGCTGAAGGTACAGGGCTAAATCAACGAAAACCCTTTAAGATCTCGCTTAGGATTTAGCGGCGTTGACTATCGCCAACGTTGATGATTGACTGCGATTATTTGAACCTTTAGCAATCACACCGCAAAGGTACGCATATGACTTGTGGTTACAGAGATTCCATGGTAGAACTCCTGGCGAGCGACAGCTAACTCGGCGTTGTCCTAGATGGTTGCCGCAAAGAAGCACATTACGATCGTCAAGAAGCGTACGTTCAACCTCCTACGGGCCACTCACCTAGATACCCTTCAGGGCATCATCTGCATCTTCGCATCCAGGCGCTCATTATCCGAGAATGTGGGTGAAGCTGATCCGATGACTTTCTAGGCACGAAGCGGTTCCACCGCCACCAAAGCGATACCTACAAATGCGTCGATCCGAGCTGGAGGAAGCCCAAGGGTATCGATAATCGTGTACGAAGACGTTTTAAGGGTCAGATTGCTATGCCATCGGTAAACTTTTCCCCTCTTGGATCATTATTCGGGTGGATTTAGTTCGTCTAGGTGCGAAGGGTTGGGGCAGCTACCAACTACAGGTGCCACGACTGGGCTTTTATGATATGCAATAGTCAAATATCGGACTCATGTTGATTCTTTTTGAATGCGCAGATCGGGTACGGCTCGAACAAGAAAACCCGCCACCTGATGCCTTCTGGACACAAGGCTTTCCTCGTGCACAACGTCAACGATGTTGACCTCCTCCTCATGCACAACAAGACATTCGCCGCCGAGTAAGCATCGGACCCTTGTTGGCTAGACTAGATGTCATACTGACCAAATACTTAGGATCGCACATGCCGTTTCCTCGCGGAAGAGGGTGGAGATTGTTGCAAAGGCAAAGCAGTTGGGAGTCAAGGTCACAAACGCAAAAGCAAGAGTAACAACAGAGTCGTAAGCGGTGGGTTTCTCGGCTTGATCGAAGGGAGGTCTTTGCTGCCGAAACTGGTGTATTACACGTATGAATGCAATCAATTCGACCAATCTTGTCTGAAGGTATTGTTGGAATGTGTTGTCATGCCCTTGCTGTGGGTTCGCAGTGTTCGTAAGTCGGACTATTGGACCAGTGGCAGTCGATGTAAACGCATTGAGACAAAAGCCCGTAACATTGTTCTCATCATGGCAGTGTTATGTTGCGTTGACTTACAAGAATATTACCGTTAATGTTCAGGATCCCGGGGCATATCGGCCGTTCAGTCTAAACTGGCGTTACCATACAAGTATCTGTAGGGCTATCTACAACAGCAAGGTCAACAACAGCTTGGACGAGATCACCACTCTTATCGCCTCTTGCACACTTGATAGCGCACACTGAGCTCAGGGGATCAGTCTCTGGAGTCACCTCTGTGGGGCCCTCCATGCCTGGCGGTGGCAGCGCCCACTCCGGCAACGACGTCTCATACTCCCACTGTCCCGCCTCACAAGAATATCTCTTTGCATGCAGATAGATGCCCAACTCGTGAGCCCCGGGATCGCTATACAATGCGGTCTGGCAGATGGGGCACACCTCGCCCGTCATCTTTTCGGCCTTGCGTTTGTTGTACTCGTCCACCATTTCATCGTGGTAGGCGACCGCTTCCGCGACTTCGGATTTGCCCATGCGCGAGAGCCTCGTGATTATGTCCTCATCTTTGTCCGACTCAGCGTCGCCTTGCGCTAGAGAAGGACCGAAAACCCTCTGATTGGAGTAAATCGGGTCATTCGAGATAGGGTGGCCGAGGTATTGCAGATGTACCCGGATTTGATGGGTCCGGCCAGTGAGAGGAAGACAGCGCACGATGGAATAGCCTTCTCTTCGTTTCCAAGGCATCGCGGCATCCTTCTCCGTCCCAGTGTCATCTGTGACATTACAATTCTTGCTCACCTTCACTTGCGTCGCAGGATAGTATGCCAAGCGTCGGAACACCGTTCGTGCCTCTTTACCGTTGGCTCTAACCCGGTTGAGTCCTAACTTGGGACTGATTTGCAAGATTGGCTGCTCGCAGATGACCTCACCTTCAGGAAACTCTCCCATGACCCTTGCGACATACTCCTTCCTCACCGTTCTATCCTTAATCTGTGCGCATATCTTCTCCGCGGCCTTTGGATGCTTTCCTATGAACATGACTCCGCTGGTCAACCTATCTAGCCTGTTACAAGGTAGTGGATTCCACTCGTAGCCCCTCTCCGCTCGCATAATCTCAATAATAGAATTGTAATTATATCGTCCGGCAGGATGCACAGGAAGGCCGGCAGGCTTGTTTATGACAATCATATCGTCATCTTCGTGGACTATGCCGATTGGCTGAGCTGTGCAAGGAGGTTCATGACGGTGAAGCGTGTGGGATATAACATCACCATTCTGAACTATAGCGTGTATCGAAGGGACGGGTTTGCCGTTGACAACAACTTTGCCTCGCTCTATAGCATCTTTCTGCGACATATTAGCAAAAGCGTTTGAACGAAAAAGACAGAACAACATTACATAGTATTCTTTTGGCCGGTCTCTGAACTCGCTGGCGAATATGTCGAGCAACTCTCTGCCACGCCAACGTTGTTTGCAATACGTGTTGTAGGTGAAATGATATGGCACAACCTTCCTCAAGCCGTCCTCCAAGAAGTACGGTCTTGGCCAGGGATCGCAGGGAGTGGTAACGACTTTGGGTGGAGGATTGAATACTTCAGGCACAGGCGTAGGCTTTACGGAAGGGCTCTGCTCAACAACCGTCAAAGCCATGCCAGCGGACGAAACACCCCTTGATCGCGCAAGATATGCGAGAATGCGCTGGGAGGGCGCCAGCGAGAGACATATGAAAGCGAACTCGAGTACTGGAATTTCTATTGGACTTTAACGTTAGTTTCACGAGCATTGGTGAAATCCACACCCTCGACCCATGAAAATCTGATAGGCTCTAAGGTACGGTAAGGTTCGGCCCGTGCGGTCACGTCACATGCATAAGGCTGCCGTACGATACCTTTACAAAACGCTCCAACATCGTTGTTACCTGCATGGGGGATCTTTGAGACCGGAAGAAGTCGACTCACATCAATTGGGATTCCCTCGAATGGCATACGCAGATCTCAAGAATCGTCGCAGGACTGATTATGGATTTCATCTAGATTATCGCACAAGATGGTAAATAATACCGATACGACCTCCTTCCAACCCATATCTCCATTGACAACGGCGCACCATTATAGGTCGGATAACGACATGTATGACCACATGAACAATAGCATATATTCTTTTCTGTACGAATCCCGAACCTTAACCTAGACGAGGAGACTAAGCATCGTCGAATAGCTTTGATTCCATCATCAACGCATATTTGATCCAACACTGCAACCTACATCCACCGACATCCAAACAAATAGGACTCGTAGTTCACTCACACTGTGACTTTTTTGGCTCTGTTGCTTTTCCGGCTCTGTTGGATCTCGGCTTGCGAGTCAACAAGCTAGGAAAGTCTAGCGTCACATACGAGATCGCCGTTTTCGAACGAGGCGCCGAAGACGTTAGGGCAGTTGGTGGCTTTATCCATGTATTTGTTGACAAAGATAAGAATAGGCCGGCTGCGGGAGGCATGGGTAGTGAGTTGAGGCACGGATTGGCAAGGCTGCTGGTTAAAGGGTCATCAAGGTTATAAACACATTCAAACATTTGTATAAGCACATATTAACCCTGGTCTATTTGCCGCCTGAATACAAGGTCCCTTGAGCATTACGACCACGCTGTTAAGTGGAGTCACAGGGCAAGCTCGCGACCGACGAACAGATTGGAGGCGATGCATTTCTACGTATTTACTTACTTCGTGAACATTCTAGATCTGCCATGTCAAGGCTTGCGGCTCACCATCACTTTTGCCACTTCTCAACATGGATTCTATCTGTTAAGACGTCAGCTTGAGGGTGCCTCTTAGGGAACCGATATACATACGAGCTCCAGATCTGCCAGAGCCTCCTGGGGCGTTTGTCTCTCGTTCTGCTTTCCACTCATCATTGCCTCCGCCCAACCTCTCACTTCTGGCGGGACTCCCGTTCTTTCGTCTAGAACCTCCTTCTTCTCTCCATTGTCATTGATGGTGGTCGTCACAGTGGATCCAGAGACAGTAACACTTCCTCCTTCACAACCCACGGTCCATTCGCTGCCTGTCAACGTCGTTCCGAAAGATACGGAGAAGGTACCCGTGACACCTGTCTTAGTCTTCAGGGTAGCATCGATTGTATCGACAGGTGGCAGATGCTTCTGCAGCTGGGCAGTGTATGCTGAAAGTCGACTGATCGCATTTGCCGACCCTAGAAGAAGCCGAATCCCTGCAGTGAAGTGGACTCCGCCGTCGAGAAGAAACCCGCCTTGGTGATTGGGATTTTTGCGCCATTCAGTTTCTGACCAGCCAATCAGTGCAACCATACGATACTGCGCTCCGTGGTCCTACCATAATATCTAGAGCCGGGCTGAACGCTCGCATACACTTTCACCCTGAATCCAAGCACTCGACCGAGGTTCTGTACCCGATTGCGTGCATAGTCGAAGGAGTTTAGGTATCTGAAGTTCTCGGCTACACTCCAGGTAACAGTCTTGGTATCAATGTTTGAGTGGTACCACTTGATCAGATCTACGGCCTCTGAGACGTTCTCCGCCACCGGTTTCTCCGAAAGCACATGTTTACCCGCTGACAGTGCATGGCGTATATAGTCCGGCTGGCTCTTAATTGGCAAACTGCAAGCCATGAGTTAGAAAAGCATATTCGGCGACCGGGATCGTAAATTTTACGCTATGATGACGGCATGGATGTCTGATCTATCCAGCAGATCTTGATAACCCTTGCCTGGGCCTGAGTCTTCCGAGTATATGCTCACGTCCGGGGTGTCGGTCACGAGACTTTTTGCGGATTTGGAAGAGCGAGAGTAAACGGCTCTGAGTACCAGATACTTCGAGGCTATAACAGCAGGCTGATATTATGAGGAGCTGGAGCAGCATTGGGGTCTTTCCACGGAGATGCCACTAACGAGATGTTCTGTCTTGGCGAATATGCCTACCGGCATTGATATCAGTATTACAGCTCGCGGCAAACAGTTCTAGAATTCTAGAAGAAAATTTACCAGCTCCGATAATAGCAACACCAATCGACATTGCCAGTCTATGTGGATTTACTGCAAAGCAAGTCAGAGAGTTAAGATATGAATCACCGCATAAGGTATGTTGATACTTCCCAGAAGCCACATGGATGATACGCAAGCCACAACCTTAAACCAAGGCGAATGATTCCAGTACCCCACAATACAATAGTCATACCTCATTGAAACAATAGCAATACCCCACACCTAATTAGATATAGTGACAGAATCTTTAGGTACTGCTGCACCTATAAGTTAGGTACTGCTCCACCTAGAAGTTAGGTATCATCGCACCTATAAGTTAGACATGAATCGAGACAATGACTTTAAAACATGAATATTTTGTTTAATCAATGCGTGCAAAAGTATCATGAACATAAGGTAGAATCTTGTCTGCTGAGTCAAAAGACAAATCTGACATGAAACTCAGATCTAGCTACTACTATATGTCATGAGGTGTGCACACCGCGCAACTGTAACAAAAAGCAGTCACACAACATCTATCTTGTTCAAATCAGATCAATCTAAAGCACTTGCTTTGCACTCACTATAATGCAAGATGAAGACAATGTATAGCTACTTATTAGAAATCTATGAACCTCCAAAAACACAACACAAATGCAAGATACTGAAGTCGCTCTGATTCTCAATTAGGTGTGGGGTATTGCTATTGTTTCAATGGGGTATGACTATTGTAATGTGGGGTACCGGAATCATTCGCCTAAACCAAATGGCTATCGAGATTGGCCGATCATGCTTGTGTAATGTAAGATTTAATACCTAAGGTAAGGTACAGTACCTACGGTAGGTAATTACCTAGATTCATCTTTCCCTTGAAGGACACTCCATCGTCGACATCATTATCGAGCACGCGATTCCTCACAGCCTTTACGTGCTTCAACCCTTTCCCGGCTTTGCAGTCGAACACCAATACGCTACTCACGTCTTCATCATTATAACAGCTATTCTTTCGAATGATGAATCCTGTTGGCAGGGGTCCAAGTCAGAGAGCGCTCTCGGAAGACATACATGCAGCTACGAGGTATATTCTTCGCCTTCAACGGTGTCTCCATATATCTTCATGCATTGACAGATTAGGCATGTTCACGCAGATTTGAATCGTCTCGTTGTTATGCGCCTTCCACTGGCGTTACCACCCCACTCAGATAGCCCGCAAGTCTATGCCTCGGGTTTACTTTCCTTCGCCTATGTGTATATAACGTTTGAATCTCTATGGCGCTGCCTTCTGGCAGAAAACTCGTCTGTGACCCCGGAAGGGCATCATCCCCTTCGCCCATCAACAACTGGTGAGCATGGAAGGCTTCTGTCGATATTGGCTCGGCTATATATGCCACAAATGCAAAGATCAGAGCCTTTAAAGCGTGACTTGGCAAGCTTGTTGCAGAAGAATCTCTTTGATTCTCACCACGAGCCATATCGGCGACAAATGCAGAGCTTCATCACTCATATCGAGCAGACCGTGGCTCGTAAACCCCAAGTGTTGATCGCCTATGCTTGGGTAATGTACATGGCTCTCTTCAACGGGGGACGCTGGTTGCGTGCACAGCTTCTGGCTGCCGGAGATGCCTTCTGGGTCCCGCCTGACCATGAGTCGGAGAAAGTCTATCCTGTTGAGAAGGTCGGACTTGGCTTCTTTCACTTCAACGGTACTAGGGATGGCGAAGATCTTAAGAAAGAATTCAAGATGCGTTTGGTTGAAGTGGAAAAGCTCCTTTCCGCCAGCGAAAGGGACGATATCGTCTCCGAAGCAGTACATATATTCCGAAGATGCCGATTGGTTGTAGAGGAGCTTGATGAGCTGATGGTCGCATCAGCAACAGATTCTGCACAGATAAGCGTTTCGCCTCCAATCCTGCCTGTCCGACAGTTACTGCTGAAGCATACCCTGCCTCTGGGCATGGCTGAACTTGGAGCACTCTTAATAGCATTCCTAAGTGGTGTTTTGCTTGCATGTCCACTCTTTAATCAGAAGTCGCATGTCAACCCCTGCTGTGAAAAAAATGTGAGCTGAATGGCTCAGGTCTTATTCTGAGCCAGAATCAAATTTTTGAGGCCTTCGGTTTATACAGTTGAGTACGGCTTGCCGCAAGCAGGGCGCCAGCTAGGATCAGCTCGCTGGTGACGGCCGAACTCAGACTATTTACTTCAGTTTCGACGAAGAGCGCATATCTGTCTCTCACGTCCTCTGAACGTCGTCATGATAGCCGAGTGCAGCCTCAAGTCTTGCGTGGATTGTTGATAGATGAAGGCTTCTGCTATTGGGTGATGCCTCTTCTGGTGATGGTGCTGCGCGTGTTCACACCCATGTTCGCAACGACCAGTGCAAGCTCGGATCATGGTCGTTAATCTTGGAAGGCGAGGCAGTCTGGTCGCTTTGCTTGTGGGTTGTACAGTCTGCTTTCTCCTATGTGTGCATAGAATCCTGCGCAATGACTTGGGCGTGGTGAAAGACAAAGGGTGGCGGCTGCCTGAAGCGTTTGGAACGGACTGTTAGCAGGTCATGTCGTAGTCTCAATGTTGAATCTTCAGACAAGGGCTGAAAAGTGATACCAGTAGCTCTAGACACTGTGCTTACTTCCTGTGCAACCGCCTCATTCTGAATCAATGCCACACCAGTTGTTTGCGAATACTTTAGAACCCTGATTGCGCCTCTGCAGGAAGCTGCAACAAACCCTTAGAGACTGTGCATCAGACAAGATTCCCATACCAAATGACCCACATGTGCTCCGTAGAAATGCCAACCCTCAGTAGTCCATCCCAACTCCTGCAGGACCCAGAATCAATAAACGCCTCACCGTCGCCCAATGCAGCCCATTCATAGACTCCATCCTGCATGCCTCAACGTGACTGAAGCTTGAAACCCTAGTTTTTTAACAGCCCGTGTACTCTCTGGACCCTCTGCAGCGCTCCCTCCAGCTGCTCCAGCCTCTTCC
>QQTW01002214.1_pt1 | contig 14056 bp, 7 predicted proteins | sample 1904831 | NCBI WGS metagenome assembly QQTW01 (sample SAMN09435610, study PRJNA476489) | Subsurface metagenome, whole genome shotgun sequencing project. | reverse complement strand
GACGGCAGCAAGGGCAGGAGTAAGGGTTAAAGCGTTAAAGGTGGATAAAACGATGGAAAAAGCGATCGTCAATGCAAATTGTTGGTATAGTTTCCCGGTAACTCCGGGAAAGAAAGCTACGGGGACGAATACCGCCATCAAAACCAAAGAAGTAGCAATTACGGCTCCTGTGACTTCTGCCGTCTTATTAGGACGAAACCAAAAGCCCAATAATTTCTTTTTTAATCGCATTAACTGGGGACTAGACAAAACCCGCCAAGGCTACGCGCGCTCTTTGCAGCTTATCACCCGCTTTAAAGGCTGGGTAATGTTAACCTTTGTTTGCTTATTAGGGGCAACGATCTTGTTATTCCAAATTGTCCCTAGCGGCTTTGTCCCCGATGAAGACCAAGGCTTTTTTGCTACCATCATCCAAGCCCCCGAAGGTGTATCTCTAGAGTACACCAGCGACATTATGGCCCAAGTGGAAAAGAAGCTATTGGAAGTTCCAGAAGTTACGGGGACTTTTGCCGTTGGTAGTTTTAGTTTTGGTGGTAGTGGTGCTAACGTGGGGACAATTTTTACAACGCTAGAAACTTGGTCGCATCGAGAGCGATCGGTAGCAGATATTATTACAGAGTTGACAGGCCCATTTTTAGCGATTCCTGGCGCGGTCGTTTTGCCGATTAATCCTCCTCCCGTACAAGTTGGTAGTAGTTTAGGCGGCTTTGATTTCCAACTCCAAGATCGCAGCAATGCAGGTCTAGCAAGTCTAGCTCAAGCTACCCAGGAGCTAGTTGGTAAAGCAAATACTACAGGCAAACTTGTCCGCGTCAATAGCAGTTTTGCCGTTAATGCACCGCAACTACTCATAGAAGTAGACCGCAATCGCGCCAAAGCTCTGCAAGTTTCCCTAGAAGACATATTTAATACTTTGCAAACATTTTTAGGCTCGTCTTACGTCAATGACTTTAACTTGTTTGAGCGTACCTATCGCGTGTACGTGCAAGCCGACGAGCAGTTTCGCTCTAAACCTGAAGATATACAATTGCTGTACGTGCGGAGTCTCGATCCCGAAAATCCCCAAATGATTCCCTTAAGTAACCTCGTCAAAGTTACTCCCACTGTTGGCCCGCAAATTATCAATCATTACAACCTATTTCGCTCTACACAAATTACTGGCTCTCCCGCTCCAGGTTCTAGTTCCGGTCAAGCGATCGCTACAATGGAGCGGTTAGCGGCCCAAAACCTGCCCACAGGGATGGATTACAGTTGGTCGGGTTCTTCTTTAGAAGAAATTAAGTCTGGGGGACTTGCACCCTTGATTTTTGGTTTGGGTTTTGTCTTCGTCTTTTTAGTTTTAGCGGCTCAGTACGAAAGCTACTTCGATCCGCTAATTATTCTCATGGCTGTACCCTTAGCGATTTTAGGTGCATTACTCGCACAGTTGCTACGGGGTTTACCTAATGATATATACTGCCAAATTGGTTTAGTAATGCTGATTGGTTTGGCTAGTAAAAATTCAATTTTGATTGTTGAATTTGCCAATCAATTGCGCGACAAAGGTTATTCCATCACCAAAGCGGCCGTAGAAGCTTCCCAAGAGCGGTTGCGTCCGATTTTAATGACGGCCTTATCCTTTATATTTGGCATTTTTCCTTTAGTTATCGCCGAAGGCGCGGGGGCTGGAGCGCGTCGATCTTTGGGTACGGCGGTGTTTGGAGGGATGGTTGTGGCTACTTTTCTCAGTTTATTTATTGTTCCAGTGTTATACATTATTGTTGGTACGCTTCGCCGCCAGTGGTCGCAGCGCCATCAACCCAAGTCACCACTTAAACAAGCCGCAAAACCTCAGTCTAGCTCTAGATAATTGTTGCTTTAGTTTCCACTACCACCATCTTTAACCAAACAAATAGTCGATAGGCGTAAGTTGGCTGCATGAAACCATTGCGATCGCTAGCTATGCTCTAAAAAAAGCATTTTTGTTGCTGGCAAAACTAGAAAGTAAAAAAGCCGTCAATTTAACTTTTTTAACGTTTTTCACTGACTTAGCAACATAAATTCAATATTTGTGTTAGGTTCTTAGAGAAGATTACATTCGGTTGTGCAGTTTATTTTTATCTATAACGATAAGTCTCTCTCCGAATCTAACTCTCATCAACCTATGATTCTAGAGACCTCTTATGTCAATTTACGTCGGTAATCTATCCTATGAAGTAGGACAAGATGACCTCAAACAAGTTTTCGCTGAATACGGAACTGTCAATCGCGTCCAAGTCCCCACAGATCGGGAAACTGGTAGAGCGCGAGGCTTCGCTTTTGTAGAGATGGGTACAGAAGCCGAAGAAACAGCAGCAATTGAAGCTCTAGACGGCGCTGAGTGGATGGGTCGGGCATTAAAAGTCAATAAAGCCAAGCCCAAAGAAGATAGAGGCGGTTCGGGTGGTAGACAAGGCAATAATAGCGGTGGATATTCTAGACGCTATTAGGGTGCTTGAATAGTTAAATTACTTGCTTCAATCCTTCTTTAGGAATTAGTACGTTAATTTAACTCCATCACAAGTACAGATTGCATCTGTACTTGTGATGGGTCGCTTTCAAACCAAGTTTTCAATTTTTAAGGGCAGACTCCCAGTCTGCTCATTTTTGTTATGTTTGGTAGAGCGACTAAGCAAGTCCTACTAGCTGTTCGCTAAGTTCCCACAGTCGCTTAGACTTATTATCATCGCTGGCCTCGTTAGAAACTTCCTGAATAAAAGATTGGCGATCTTTTTGCTGGCGATTTCCCCAACTCCAATAGACACCAGATTCATTGTATTCGGGTTCTGCCACCACTGCTGCTACCCGTTCTCCTGCCAATTCCTCCGATACATAGCCACCAGTAATATTTTTTTGAAAAAGTGGAAAAAGTTTTTGAAATAAAGGATAGTGATGGCGAAAAAGTGCGGTAGTTGCGACGCACCCAGGATAAAGACAACTAAAAACAATTCCTGTAGACTCGTGATAGCGGCGATGAAGTTCGCGCATAGTCAAAACATTACATAGTTTGCTATCCTTATAAGCTTTACCTGATTTAAACTTTTTGCCATCAATCATCGCAACTGGAGCCTTGAAACCTGCTTCAAAGCCTTGAAGCGTTCCCAAGTCTGGAGGCGCGGGAATAGGGATTTTTCCGCCTAACTCCTTGGGGTTAGCTGTTACCGTCCCCAATATAATCAGTCTTGGATTTGGGGATTTTTTAAGCTCGTCAAGTAAGAGGTTGCATAACAAGAAGTGTCCCAGGTGATTTGTCGCCACACTCAACTCGTAGCCGTCCGCACTCCGCAATGGTTCTTTTAATAAAGGTAGGTAAACTGCGGCATTGCACACCAAAGCATCTAAATTGCCACTATCTTTAAAATTTTGAGCAAACTGGCGCACGCTCTCCAAGTTAGCTAAGTCGAGCCGCATAATGGTGTAGTTGTCTGGTGACATTTTTAAAGCTTCGGCGGCAGCTTGGGCTTTTGCTAAATCCCGGCAAGCCATCACTACATTCCACCCTCTTTGAGCGAGAGCTTTAGCCGCTTGCAAGCCGACCCCAGAGGAAGCTCCGGTAATAACAACTGTTGACTTTCGAGCTTGTTCCATTGTAATTAAACTTTGTTGACTGCCGTTGATTGTCTCATTGATAGGGAAAAACGCACAGTTTTTATGTTACCTATAATTAGATTAGTCTTCTACCGAGCAAAAGTATAGGTAAGCGATCGCATATTTTTGTTGCTTTCAAATAAAATTTAAGCAACTAAGTGGAAGATTAATATTTTGACTCTAAGGTATGGGTTTGATAGTAAAGCAAATTAAGCGCCAAGTTTAAATATTTTCCTCAGCTTGGATTTGTTCTAGAGCATAACGAGCGATCGCTAAACCAAACCTTGCTTGTTGAATTTCTGATAAATTTGCCCATTGTTTGGGGGTAATATCGGACGGAATGGTTGGATTAAAAGGATTACCGCGCATAGCATAAGCATAAGGACGTGCTAGTACCAGTAAGTCTTCTTCCAAACAATTGGGGACTAGTTCTCGAACGCACTGTACCAATTGTGTGCCTAAAGATTTTTGATTATCAATTACTTGGGTTGCTTGACGAGAAATTGCTGCTAACCATTCTTGAGGAACGCACTCTGCAAATTGTGCGGATAATTTAGATTGTAAATCTTGTTTAGGTGTATTTGCTGACCATTGCCTATCTAGTTGACTCAAAAAATTAGGAGCTTTGGCAATTATTTCTTCTTCTAACCAATTATCTGCGGCTAGTTGTTCGGCTTCAGCAAAATAAGCTTCTGCTGCTAAAGTTGTTGTATCCCAAGGATAAATCTCCTCTCCTGGTGCAATTAATAAGGATAATATTTCTAATTCTGCCGAGGACATGAGGTTGTTTTGCGGTTCGTTTGTCATGTTGTAACTCCTAATACATTCTTGCCTTAAAGTATTCTACGAATAGATACAGCAACACTGAGCCTATTTCCGTAACAAAAACTAAAATCTTTAGGCAGACTTAAGAGCAATTCCTCAAGCTTCAATGTCTATCTATTGGTAGATGTCTCATCCTGTCCAGCAATCTTCTCAGTAATATTACTGAGAATAGAGACTTAATTAGGTCAAGTTTCAATAATAAACTCAAAAGGTTCTCCTTGGGAACAGCCAAATTTGATCTGCATTCCCGATCGCAGTGGAACTTCTTGCCTATGAATATTTTGCCAAGTATTACTATCGAAAATCAACGTGCCGAAACGAGAATTGTCTTTTATAAAATAAGTGGAGACTGTTTTACCATCCTTTTTCTCATTGCGGCAAAAGAATTGGGCGTGTTGTTTGCTGATCCAAGGTTCTTCAATGGCAATATCATTATTTTCATTAATTCGCCCTAAAAGAGTAAACCCAGCTTGCAGCGACCAGACTTTTTTGGGGACAGTAAGCGATCGCAAAGACGCTTTAAGAGTTCTAGACCTAATGCCGGAAAGCGAATTTTCTGGCAATTGGGTTACTTCCTCTTGAGCCGGACGGATGAGTTCGCCGTCAAATTCTGGGTGCAAGTAAAGAATCGGCAGCGTCCAAGCTGGGAAATTAAATTTATAAATTGTTAATAGTTGCTGCCTAGCGATCGCCGTAGCTCTATCAATCGAATGTCTAGCAGCGAGAGCTTGAGCAAAAGTTTGAATAAAAGTTAGCGCTTCCTCATCGCTAATTTGGTCGCGCATTCCCAAAACTGCTGGTACGCCGTGATGAATTAGCACTTCTGCTAAAGAACTATTTTGCAAAGCTTGACCGTTGATAATAGCTGGTTGCGCTAACCAACAAGCATTAAATACGCATAGTTTTACTTGACAACGAGTCAATACCTGGGCTAATTCTGTGCCATTGATTTTGCGGTCTGGTCGCAAATATATTACGCCGCCGTCTGGCGCGCTTAGTCCGTGACCAGCATAAAAAAAGATATTGTAATTTTTAGTTTCTAACTGTTTTACTAGTTTTTCTGGAGTGGGTTGCAACAGAATATCGACTTCGCACTTTACTGCTGTTTCCTTTCTATTACCTGCAAATTCAGAGCTATCGCCTGTTAGCGCTTTGACTAAAATGTCGGCTTCTTTTTCTAAATCTAAGTATTGAGGAGAGGCATTTGGTTTGTTTGGATCTGGAGGATTTTCGCCAATAACGAGTAAAACATTCAAGCTTTGACTAATTGGCAACGTTGGTAGGGATTGGACGTTACTGGTGGTGCGACTAAAAAGTAAGTGTGGCGACAGCGAAGCCGATGGTTTACCAGGATGCGATTGCATAATTTCCCAAGGTAAAGCAATTAAGTTAGGTTCGCGAATATCTAGACGCAACCTCAAAGGCTTATTTCTACCATTAGCTATACCAATACTATGTTCTAAAGTATTCAATACTGGGCCCTGAAACAGCCAATTCCATAAGTTCATGCCCAGGTCTTGCATTAACCGACTGCTGTAATTATTACTACTATTTGTGGCAACCGCAGGCTCGGTAAGAGTATTAAGTAAAGGATTGAATGTATGATCGATTAAACGGTCTAGGGCGAACATTTCTTGCCAAGCTTGCCAGGAGCGAGTGAGTTCTGGCGACCAAACACAGTCGTAATGAAACGATCCGGCAACGTAGGGAGTATTTACTGCCCAAATAGCAAAGCTTCGATCGCTGCTAGTCGAGAGACGGACGATCGCCAAGTTTAGGGATGGATCAGACACAGCCATTAACACCCATTAAGAATAAACTGGCATTTATCAGCATTTTTTTCTTAGTTTAGCGAGTTTTCACTTAATTTTCTGAATAATTTATTGTTTGTTTTGGCGGCAATGACAATCGTTTTTGGCGGTTTTACGCTGGAATTGGTTGAATTTAGATAAAAGTAAATGTGTAAGTTCTGCTTAATTACTTTGGTAATTCGACTTTGTTGGGATCGTTAGCAGAGGTGGGCAGAGGCTCGGGAGAAACAAAGCAAGTAGTTGCGGGAGCTTGTTCGATAACGGAGGCAAGTTCGGTTTCAAGAATCCAACCGCTCAAGTTTGTTTCTCGTGTAGGGCTGGGGCAGACTTTGAGAAAGAGCCAATTTTGCCGATCTAAAGTAGTTTTGTCGATAATTTGCACGATATTACCAGGAGAAATCGTCCCTGCCAATGCTTTGCTCGTGCTTGTCTCCGGTTCTCGACGCAGTAATAATTTATTAATTTGGCTAACGCTTGCTCCTGGAGATGTTTTGATTTGAAATATTTCTCTAGAAGCTATCTCTGGCAACGGCTTGGTGGAAGAAATGCTAGGAGTTGTGGGACTTGAGGTAACTTCGGGCTTGATGAGCCTACGGAGAGGCTGTCTAAATAAGTAAGTTAATCCACCAAAACTAAACAGTAAAACTAGCCCTAGGAGTAGGGCGGTGGGAAAAGATTTTTTGGGTGGGGTGGCGATAAATTCCGTAGGTATAGTGGGGGGTGGTATTACCGGGTCGGGGCTTTCTAGCGGTTCGCTTTCAACTACAATCGCTTCGGGCAGAGAATTTACTTCTGGGAGTGCTAAAGATGCACTCAGGCAAGCAGGCGGTTCGGAAAAATTGCCTTTATAGTAGATTGCACCAACAGTGACGTTATCGTGACCGTTGTGGGTATTAGCAACTTCGATTAAGCGCGCGGTAGCACTCGCAACTTGGGTTTTGCCTTCGAGAATTGGTAAAATTTCTGTTTCCCAATGTTGCTCCACGCGATCGTAATCGCTCAAACCATCAGAACACAAGAGAAATACGCAATCTTCATCTAAAATAAATCGACTTACGGTTGGATGTAAAGCTAAATTCATCCCTAGAGCTTGAATTAGGGAGCCAGAGGAGGGATGGAGCAAAGCTGCGCTGTATAGCGAGTAACCTAGACGCACTTCCCGCGCTGCTACGTCGTCATCTAGAGTGACTTGATGGCAACCAGTGCTGGTAATTAGGTAAGCGCGGCTATCACCTACATGAGTGATATACATTTGTTGTTGATGAGCTAATGCCATCACTAAGGTCGTTCCCATGCGCTGACGACCTTGACGATATTCGCGATCATTGCGATCGCTAATGCGATCGTTGGCAACGTGGGTTGCTTGTTCTAAAGCATCAGTTAGAGAATTATTGAGGTCGTCTATTTCGGCTAATTTTACTTGCTCTACTTGCTCGGCGATCGTTTCAATGGCTAGGTTTGAAGCCACATTTCCGCCTTCGTGTCCGCCGATGCCGTCGCAAACAATTGTTAAGGTAGAGGCGATGGGGTTAGATTTTTTGGTAGTTTTTGTCGTGCCGCTAGGGGGAAAGCAAGCGTCCTCATTGCGCTGGCGGCTAGGGCCTTTGTCGGTGAGAGTGCTAGTAGTGAGAGTGTAAGAGAGCGACTTGCCGCATTCTTTGAGCGCTTTTTCTAAACTAGCAATTAAATCATCAGGATTGCTAAGTTCTTCAGTCATTAGCCCGTAACAAACTCGTTCTAAATAGTCGCTAATCGCTGGTTTAGCATTAGGTATTAGTTGATGCCACACTTCTCCTAATTGGGGCAATTGTGGTGGGATGCCCGCGACATCAAACTGGAGTTGCTGCAAGCGGATGATGGATTGTTCTACGCGAATTAATTGATAGTCAAGTAAGGTGGAAGCTACGCCTTCGGTGCTTAGAGGCGGCCAAAGTCCAGCGATTTGCCACAGCCAGTGCAATTGGCGCAAGGAAGTAGCGTCTTTCCAGGCGGTAGTCAGTTGTGGCATTAACTGCCCGGCTAATTCTGTACTACTGTAGATAGCAGCGTCTTCTAATAGTAAAATTTTTGTTGCCTCTGGCTCTTGACTTGGTGGCAGCCAAGCGTAAACTTGAGGTATTTGCAAGCGGTAGGGGACAAGTCTTAAATAAGATTTAATGTCGTAAGAAATTTCTGCATAGCGCGTATCCACCGGGGCATTTGGTGTGGTATCCAAAAAAATGCGATCGCCTAGGAGCAAATAGCGCGATTGCACAATGTCGCCAACTTTAAGTGTGGAAATTCCCTCACCTACAGCCCACAAGTAGCGTTTGTTTAGGGGCATACCGCATTGCTGACAATATTTATCGGTGTCATTGTTATTTGCTTTGCACGCTTGGTTGGAACATTGGATTGTTGCTGCCACATCATTTTGCATAGGTTTCGCATCGATCGGAAAAAACAAAAAATTAAGTTAAACATTGCCTTGCAATTGCTCCAGTTTTCTTGCTCAAATCTAGATGTATTTATTATATTTGCTACCTAGCTTTGTAATTTAGCTAGACTTACTTCAACACCTTTAGTTGTTTGGCAATTTTAGCTGTTACTTTGTCTTTATTAGCAACGATTACAGTGAGTAAGGTCGCATGGGAGAAGGCAAACAACTAACTAAGCGTAAATCGAGGCAGATTTTTAGGAGAGTAAAGCAGGCGACATTGATTTTAATAGCGACTGTTTTAATTTGGCGATCTATACCTTATATCTTGCCCATTTATGCGACTAATCTAACTCAAGATCGCCAAGCAATTGAGCTACGCGATCGCCAGGGGCTACTTTTAGGTACGTTGCTGTCTCAAAGTCAAGAACAAACGGCGGTTGTCCCTTTAAGCCAAGTTGCCTCACACTTTATTCATGCCATTATAGCCGCAGAAGATGGGCAATATTATCAGCATGGGGCGATAGAAATCCGGGCAATTGGGCGGAGTGTAGTTGAAGCAATTCGCGCTCAAAAAATTGTTTCCGGGGCTTCGACAATTACCATGCAACTGGCACGGATGTTAGAACCCCATCCGCGCAATTTGGGAGGCAAAAGCCAGGAAATTTGGTTGGCTTGGCGATTAGCCGCAGGCATGAATAAAGATGAGATTTTGCACGCCTACATTAATCGCCTACCAATGGGAGGAAATATATACGGTATTGAAGCTGCTGCCCAAATTTATTTTGGTATTCCGGCAAGAGATTTGAATCTTGCTCAAGCTAGTATTTTAGCCGCGCTGCCTAACGATCCTACGGATCTCAATCCATACACTCATTGGGACAAACTAAAAAAGCGGCAGGTGTACGTCCTCAATCGCATGGTTAAAGATGGTTATACTAGCCGCGCCCAAGGCGATCGCGCTTACGCCGAAAAAATTGTCCTCCAACCGCGCCAACAAGGAGTTCTTGCCGCTCCGCATTTTTTATTTTGGTTAGCAAGTCAATTACCAAAAAATTATCCCTATCAAATCCGCACAACTATAGATAGACCTTTGCAGCAATTTGTCGAAGCGCAAGTGCGCCGAGTGGTGCAAAATCTCGCTGCCAATAATGCCCATCATGGGGCAGCGCTAGTAGTTGATAATCATTCGGGTGAAGTTTTAGCTTACGTTGGTTCTCCAGACTACTTTTCTTTGACAGATAGCGGGCGTAATGACGGCGTACAAGCACTCCGTCAACCTGGATCGACGCTTAAACCATTTTTGTACCAATTAGCCTTGGAAAATCGCGTAATTCGCCCAAACACTGTGTTAGCCGATGTGCCGACTCATTATGCTATTGAAGGGGCAAAACTTTACAGTCCTAGAGACTATAGCGAAAGCTTCCAAGGCCCAGTAAGAGTCCGAGTCGCCCTGGCTAATTCTTTGAACATCCCCGCCGTGCGGATATTAGAAAAAGTGGGCGTGCCTAATTTTCTAAATCGCTTACATCAATTAGGGTTTGAGCAACTAAAGCATCCGCCCGAATTTTACGGTTTGGGGTTAACTCTTGGTAGTGGCGAAGTTAGTTTATGGGAATTGGCTCGTGCTTACGTCACAATGGCAAGAAACGGAGAACCAATACCATTAATTGCTAAATTTTCCGCTCCCCATCTCCCTGTCTCCCCCTCTCCCTCTCTGTACGAAAGCAAAGCCTTGCGCCCCGCCGCTACTTGGGGATTAATTACAGACATACTAAGCGATTCTCACGCCCGTGCTAGAGCTTTTGGAGTTGATTCGGTATTGAATTTGCCGTTTCCGGCAGCAGTAAAAACTGGTACTTCCTCCGATTATCGCGATACTTGGACAGTGGGTTTTACCGCCGATTACACCGTTGCTACTTGGGTAGGTAATTTTAACGGCGAACCAATGACACAGGTTTCTGGAGTAATGGGGGCTGCACCTTTGTGGAATCGGATTATGTTACATCTGCATGAAAATAAAGAGCCTAGGGCTTTTTCGCCGCCAGAAGGTTTAGTACAGCGTCCCATATGTGCGGTTTCGGGTTTGAAGCCTACCCCTGCCTGTCCTACAGTGGTACAGGAGTATTTTTTTCCTGAAGATTTGGGCGAATACGATCGCCATTATGATACTTTTTACCGCCAAGTTAACGGGGTGTCTCGGCTAGACTTGCCTAGGGAGTATGATGAGTGGTTGGCACTGCAACCGCAATCTGTAGCTACGGATGGTTTAAAAATAGTTTCTCCACGCAATGGCGATAAGTTTTTGGTTTATCCAAATTCTTCACCGCAAAAGTTGGAGTTGAAGTTAGCTACTTTGCCAGATAAGCCTGTGGAGTGGTGGATGAATGGCGAACGGTTGACTAATAGCAATGGTTCTATTTTTTGGGTATTGCGTCCGGGTAGTTGGACTTTGGAAGTTAAAAGCGGGGTAATGCGCGATCGCGTTACTTTTCAAGTAGAAGTGGCTGAAAATAAGGCTATCCGGCGAGGCTTTTCTATTGCTCCTAAGTAAGAAACTGCAAAAGGTAAGATCCGTAGGATTTCTGACGTTTTTTACTATTGGTCAGCTTAGGATCTAAAAAATTCGTGGCTAGTTTGGTCAAGATTATGGCGATCACAGAAGACAAGGCTATTAAATTCAAGTCTGGAACAATACAAGTAAGTTCGGGCAGTTTACCTAAATCTCTGTATCAGCACCAAACTAGAGCAATTCAAAAACTAGATATTATAGATCGCGCTCCTTTTAAAGGATTACTTGTCCTTCCTACGGGAGGTGGTAAAACTTTAACGGCTGTTCAATGGCTACTAAAAAATTTTATAAATAAGCAGAAAAAAGTGCTGTGGATTGCCCACCGTCATGAGTTATTAAATCAAGCATTTAATACAATTGTAGATAATTCTTATTCAGAATTATTGAGCGATCGCACTAATTTTAGATGGCGCATCATATCAGGTAGTAACGATCATGACATACCAGTAAACATTCAAGCCACTGATGACATTATTATTGCCAGCAAAGATAGTCTCAATAGTGGCATGGATTATCTGCTAAAGAATTGGGCAAAAAACTTAGACGAGGTACTTTTAGTTATAGATGAAGCACATCATGCTACTGCGAAAACCTATCGTAAGGTTATTCATGCTTTAGAAGAAAGTAAGCCCAAAACCTTTAAAATGTTAGGTCTAACAGCTACACCTTTTAGAACTGCCATAGGTGAGGGGGGTCTGTTAAAGCAAGTTTTTCCTAATGATATTATTTTTAAGGAAGATTTGCGAAGATTAATTGCCCTAGGTATTTTAGCCGATCCTATATTTGAAGAATTACCTACTAAGTTAGAGATATACAACGATCTATTACCAAGACATATTAGAGCAATTCAAGCTTTCGATAAAATTCCTGAAGATATAGCTAGAAAAATTGCTACAAGTTGTCAGCGAAATAACCAGATTGTCGAACAGTATTTAAACAACACAGATAAGTACAAGCAGTTAGTAGTATTTGCAATTGATGTAGATCATGCGATCGCCTTAAATGGACTTTTTAATGAAAAAGGAAAAGCCAAAGGCATTAAATCTGAGCTTGTTGTAGCTGATGTTAGGAATGCAATTACAGGTGTTACAATCTCCGCGAAAGAAAACCCCGATAAAATTAAACGTTTTAGAAAAGCTGAAACTAATGTGTTAGTAAATATCAATATTTTGACAGAAGGTGTAGATTTACCAAACTTACAAACTGTTTTTCTAACTCGCCCAACTACTTCTACAATTTTTATGACGCAAATGATCGGTAGAGCTTTGCGTGGCGAGAAAGCTGGCGGTACAGAACAAGCTTTTATCGTAAGTTTTATTGATGAGTGGAAAAATAAAATTAATTGGGTAAATCCTGAAAAGCTAATCGAAAGCGAAGTTGCTATCAGTGAAACTGATAAGGAAAGAGATGCTTCGATAGTTCGGTTAATTTCCATTGAAGAAATGGAAAAATTCGCCATAATGATGGACACAACGATTGATACTTTTGCCTTAGAAAAACTCTCTTTTTTAAAGAGAATGCCTTTAGGTATTTATAAGTTTTCTATTCTTGAACACTTAGAGATACAAGAAGATTTAGCAAATAAAAATTATGAGGTATTGCTGTATGACGATACTGAACAGGCTTACGAAGACTTTATTAAGGATTTACCATTTCTATTTGAACCGTTAAAGATAGGTAATAGAGAAGAATTAAGTTTTCAAGAGTTAGACGCGCTACTTACTCAAGTCAAAATAGAGTATTTTGCAAACTTCAATAGCTTGATTGGTTATAGGGACGAAGATATTAAAAACATCCTGCGATATTATGCTCAAAACGAAACCAAGCCCGATTTTTTACCCTTCAAAAACCGAAAAGATTGTGACTTGGCAAAAGTAGCAAGTCATATTTATGACAAGGGTTTAGGTGGAGTCGCAAAAACTGAGTATGTAGATTCACTATGGGACAACAGAGAAACTTTCTGGCAAGTATTATTTAGTTATGAGAAAAGATATTTCAAACATCAGCTTCATATTGAAACTTGCAAAATTGAAGAGCCTGAAATCTATGAAATCACCCCTATAGAAGCAAAAGTAGAACCTGATATTGTAGATATACACACTCTACCTTTATCCGAAATTAAAGAAATAGATTTTGAGTATTACAGAAAACTAAAAGATTCTATCTATGCAAGTCATACAGATAGTGACGGATATATAACTTGTGCCATTAGTAAGTTTAGAAGTAAAAGAAGAATAAGCTTTCAAATCGATCACATCAAGCCTATTGCTGAAGGGGGACTATCAACGCTGGATAATCTACAGGTGTTATCGAGAAAAGCTCATACAGAAAAAACCCGTCAAGAAAATCTTGCTAGAAATTCTAGAATTTAGTTTCTTATATGCGATCGCCCTGCGCTGATATATTTCGTGTAACTCAGTAGACGCGATCGCACTTTTACCCCATTTGCAGCCCAATATCAAAAGTTGCGGCTACCCCTTGTTGATTTTCAGTTAGCGAAAGCAGTAAATTTTCTCCACCGCATCGAAATATACCGTCTTGCTCGTTAGTTTGATCGCGCTCTCCTTCGCTTGCGTAGGGTTGTTGAGTGTAAACGCGATCGCTTACAGCGTCATCAAAGTATAGTTGCGATGTAAACTCATAACTGGGTTCTGAGTCGGCAGCCGTGCGTACTTTAAAGTGAATGTGTACAGTTCTACCTTGATACCAACCAGGATAAATAGTTGTAAATTTTACAGCGCCATTATTATCGGTGACTTGATAGCCGCGTAAAAACTTTTTGCCTACTGTATCAAAACTTCTATCTGTCACGTCCGAATATACGCCCAG
>QQTW01002213.1_pt1 | contig 14057 bp, 10 predicted proteins | sample 1904831 | NCBI WGS metagenome assembly QQTW01 (sample SAMN09435610, study PRJNA476489) | Subsurface metagenome, whole genome shotgun sequencing project. | reverse complement strand
GGCTGCGCATGTATTTACACATATACCGAAGCTGTAGTATATATATAGTACGTGATATGGTACTATCATGAGCATATCTATCTTGTTGAAAGGTGAGGTTGTGTACTGCGCATGTTTTATCAGATTGATACATCCATCGATTTCAGTCTTTTGTGGCAACTGAGTACTTGGCCGAACTTCCAAAGATCATGACCGAACGTCAACCCTGGAGGCCAGAGCAAAGACCACAGCGCACACCGGCGATACCCTTTCTTTTCTTGGTAAGATACCAGAACATCCAGATCGATGCGCTGTGTCCAATAAGGAGAGGTAAAACTCTGCGCTTTTCACTCTCTTTTGCGTTTCAAACAGTCCACCTTCTAGTTCGGCCAGCGTTGGGACCCAGCAACCCTATCGTGATGCCGTCTGAGGCCCTGGCGGGCCTGGCAGGCCCAAGTAGGTCACATCGCATTACGTATGGAATTCTGTCTCTTCCATTTCTCTGATTTTTTTCCTGTGAAGTTGTAGATATTTCGCTCATGGATGATTCTCCCGCGTCTTCCCAGTTCCGCCGTTTCGTCGCCCCTTCGGGATGAGCTTGTTTGCCGTTCGTTTTCTTTTCGTCGTCTTTAATCTCTCCAGCCTGGTGGTGCATGGATATGTTCTCCGACCGGCGCCGTTGCAGAGCCCTTGCGATGCCTCGGAGCCGTCGGAACCGCTCATGGCTGCCCTCGAGCAATTTTATCACGACGATGCCCTCGCTTCCAACTCGAAGCAGCGCCGATACGTGAACAACGGCTCAAGAAGCTGGGAGGCGGACGAGGGCTTCAGAAGCTGGGGCCTGCCCACCGATAGAGTCGTCGTGCCCACGTACTTTCACGTCGTCACGGGAGCGGATATCGGCTGGCTCGACAGACTCCGGGACTATCTGACCGGCAGCAAGACCGCCAAACACCGGCCGCCGAGCGACGATGAACTCGCTGAGCAGGTAAGGACGGCACGACCACAACCTTAGCGCTATGTACTGCTTCAGAAACCGCTCACGCACCGGCAAAACGGCAGCTCCGCTACATCAACGGCGCCTTCGAGCCCGCCGGCTTCACCTTCGCCCACGTCGCGACGACGCGCACCGTCAACGCCGCCTGGGCCGTCGCCCCGCTGCTGGGCAACGCGCTCGGCACGGCGCAGCCGATGAAGCGCAGCCTCCGGCGCGGCGCCTACTCCGCGCTGAACGTGTACTTTGTCGACCGGTTCGACGCCGGCTTCGTCGCCGGGCACTGCAGCCTGCCGACCACGATCGGAGACGCCACCGGGTCGCCAGAGAGATTGGCAGAGAAGCTGGCCGCAGATGGCTGTGTAGTGGCGTCCAGTACCGTGCCCGGTCCGCTCGCGATCCACGAGGTCGCGCACTGGTATGGCCTGCTGCATGTTTTTCAGGGGTTTTCGTGCTGGGGCAAGGGCGACTACGTCGCTGACACGCCGCCGCGGTGGGCGCCGTCCTTTGCGTGTGCGCAGGTGACGGAGCATGGGTTTGGACGTTGTAATGGCGATAGCGGTGCGCAGGAGGAGGATGAGGGCGGGTTTGGGTCGAATTATATGGATTATTCCGGGTGGTGAGTGCAACGCGATACAGACCACGATATGTTTTATGGTTGAAGTGGAAGCATGACGAAGCTCATAATTGCTTGCAGTCTATTCCAAAAGTTCACGGACGGCCAGATGAAGAGAATGCGCGACGTCTGGCAACTGTTTCGCAACGACAAATGAGCTTCCTCTGAGATTCACGCAAACCTCGCGCTTGGAAGGGTCGAACTTGCATGCTTCTGAACATGGCAGCCTTGCGACGAGAGTCCTATGGTCCGTCAAATGTGGATTAGTTGGCCCCGACTTCCAGAGAGACGGCAGGACCTCAAGGGATCTTCAAGTAGCGGGGGCCATACTGATCGTTCTTCACCCGGGTATCTTTGTGAGGTCCGCTGTCTACGAGATGAGATCCGTGGATGCAGAGACGGGCAAGGCTAAGAAGCTTCGCCAGAAGCGACTGTGATTGCGGGACTGGGGATGATCTTATGCTTCTTCAACGTGGGCTGATTAATGAAGGGTTGCTTGAGAGTTATGCCATGAAATGTCAACACTCATTGAAATCCTTTTGGGTTTATATATAGCTGTGGATGCATCACTCCGGGCGAGCAGAGATTATAAGATTTAGACGGTGCAACTTGTGATGAGCGAACACTACACTGCCACATCTTACAAATCTTCGCAACCTGGTTCATAAAGCGTTGGCATGCGCCCTAGTGCTTCTCCAGAAGAAATCCAGCCTTCGATAACGGAAGGCTTGATCGAGAACATGACCTCCTGAAAAAGCCTCGCCACACTGGCAACCGCAGATTGTGTTGAAGAACGGTGCATGTAATTATCGCGTTCAGCGTGATTCGTGAGCTTGAGAAATTCAGTGAGTAACTGATCCACAGCTTTCCAAACATTCTCTCCAGCTGCCACTCCTGGTCCTTTGGTAAAGCATTTGTTGATAATCGTACTGCGTGTGCATGCAGGCATTGAGAAGGTCCCCATAGCGAGAGAGTTGACTTCTGGCCACGTTCTCGAAGGATAGTCCGTACATTTCGTGAATGTGCGTCTTTACACAGAGTCTTCGTCTCGAAGGCACGGTTCTATGTCGGCGAGTATGTCTCCGCCATGGCCTGCGAGGTTTCTTCTGGATGTTATCCCAGAATGGCCTTTACTCCCCGTTCGCGCAATAGATTTTCATAGATTCCTCACCGTAGCGACAGGCTGCTATCCACGAATGGCTCGAAAATCGCATGCAGCTTCCCACATCAGCTGTCAAATTCGTCACGGTAGGCGTCAACTCTTGATTTCGTGCATCCTAAACGATATTTCAGATCCATGAGGTTAGACTGAGTACTGTGACCCGGGACATATGAATGTTGCTGGGCACGAGCTCCATAAGTGTTTGCCCCTCCGTAGTTGCGAATTTGTATGCTTTTCCGGTCGTGTGATCACCGCGCTGGTCATATCCTCCATGAGAGCTCGGCGTAACATATCCTGATCAGGCGGAGGGTTTAGCGGCAAGGTCTTGTACCGAACGACCTACATTGAAGTGCCTGCGCTTGGTTGCATGCTCCTCGTCCCAGTCGACCCTCCAATATTCGTCTTCGATAGGAGGTAGTGTATTCTTCCCTTAGAACATTAATGCGGGGTGATGTCGTCTTTCGTATGAAGGATGAATTCGGGCATGCATGTTGGCAGGCGAGCTTGTGCCTCCTAGAATCCTCTGCGTTGCCGGTAATATGCTGCTCGAGCACTGAGCGGCAGATTGGCCCTTCCACGCGCGTTGTTGGTGGGCCCAGAAAGAACCTTGATGCAGCAGTAGAGTCATACGCAGCCAGATGCTGTGTCTTCCGGAAGCTATGGTGCCTCTGGCATGACATGATTCTGATTTGGATCTTCGCCATCCTGCTTTCGCTCTTTAAAATCTTTAACAAGGATGATGTAGAGAATGATGTAGAAGAGTATGTCATAAACTAATACAGCTGGTCTCAGCGGTTAGATACATAAGTAAAAGGCGTCCTATAAGACTTTAGGGTCATAAAAATGGGAAAGGAGAGGAGGTGAAGATAGGGTGTTAGAGAGTTAGTTTAACTATTGAGCGGAGAGATGTTGGTGCCAAAAGAGCCTGATGTGCTGCTGGCACTAGAGAGAATGATAATGCCTCCATAGCTCTCTTGCTGATTGTGTGCTTGCATCATGAGAGAGATTCATGGAGGGACTGCTAAAGTTGACGTTGGGATGGTTCTACATAGATATAAATATGCAGGTACGGCGTACTGCGCAGGGTAGGTGAAGAACCGTTGTCCAGAATGCTAGCGCGGAGGATCTACGCAGATCGGGCTCGCTTCGGCCTTGGCACGTGGCTCCGGCAACGATGAGAAAGGGCCGGCTCGTTCTTAGCCTGATTAGGCATGGAAACCTCAAACACCAGGCACCTCGGCCGCCTGCACATCTCCACCCACCTCTTTACCCTTCACCCACTAAACATATACCCCATGCTCTGATCTCTGATACTGCGTCCCTCCTTCCAATCCTCTACAGCTTCCACACCCTCCCTGCGTCACCTCGCCGCACCCTGCGATTTACCCCGTCGACCGGCGTCTAGGCGCCCCCACTTCCCGCAGTCATGTCCCGTGAGCTTACTCCCGGACCCGTCATGTATACCCGGCGTGCTTGCTGGCTGACACTCATCGGGATTGCAGTGCCGCCGGAGGTTGAGGCCTCCTATTCGGCCATCATCGACTCCATCCTTGCCGCCAGCGATCTCAACACCATCTCCGCAAAGCGGATACGGAAGGGCCTGCAGGCCGCGGTCGACTATGATATTACACCCCAAAAGGTTGATACGACTTGAATCACCTATACTCCGAAGCACACAAGACCGCTGAAACAAAGTACTTGCAGGATGCCATCACGGAGCTCATCATGGCCCGCTTCGACAAGTTCAACAGCGACCACGCCCCGGCCGCCGCTTCGGACGCGCCCGACTCCAAAGACGACCCCGTCGAGCCCGCGCCCTCAACCAACGGCACCACCACCAAGCCGAGCAAGCCGCGCGCCTCGGACGGGCATGCGCCCTCCGCAACCACGACCAGCACCATGACAGAAGTCTCTCCGCTGAAGCGCGAGCCGGCCGACGACGAGTCGGAGCAGTCCGGCATCATGGTGCAGTCGCCGCCGAAGAAGAAGCCGCGGAAGCCGCGCACGGCCGAGGACGACGACGCCGTGCTCGCGGCCAAGCTGCAGGCGGAGGAGAACAGTCGCGCGCGGGCGACGCGGGGCGCGGCGACCAAGAAGCGCACGACGCCGCTGAAGAAGAAGGCCGCGGTGAATAAGAAGCGGAAGTCGGCGGCCGTGGTTGGCGACGGGGATGACAGCGACTTGGGGTCCGGCAGCGGGCTCGAGAAGAAGGAGGCGAAGCGGACCGGCGGGTTTCACGTATGCCTCTTCCATCTTGCGCGCATCCAGTGAGGATGTGATTGTGGGGCGTTGGCTAAAAACTCAAGCAGAAGCTGATGAACTTGTCAGCACCTCTCGCTCAGCTGACGGGAGAAAATCGTGTAGGTGTGGATCTGCGGTTAATGAAGACTGATCCGCTGACATCGAGACAGCTTTCGCGGCCGCAGACGGTCAAGAAACTGTGGGACTACATCAAAGCGCACAGTCTCCAGGATCCGAGCGACAAGCGACAGATCCGGTGCGACAGCGCCCTAAGGGCCGTCTTCAAGCAGGACCGCGTGCACATGTTCACCATGAACAAGATCCTGAACCAGAATCTCTACGCCATGGACGAGTGACAGGCAGTCGACCGATGGCCGGACATTTCACGTGACGTGCGGTCCTTGATCTCTTCGATTCGCGTCGGTCTTGACCTCGTTCTGGCGAATCTGACCTGCTAGCTGCTGCGCGCGATGCCATCTACAGCCAGTTCTTCATCCTCTACTTTTTGCGTATGACTGCTCCTCTGAGCATTTTGCTGCATGGCGGGCTGGTTTGGGAGTTTGGGAGGCTCTTTGAATCTGCGGCGTTTCTACCAGGGTCTATGGCGGTACCTGATTCCAGGAACGCACATGCAAGCCGGCGTGCGAAGAGGCACCTCAGAAAAAGGTACCTACTCGAGAGGAGCCGCCGTGCTAGGCTTTTTCACACAAGGGGTCATGGAAAGGTGAAGGGATCCCCTTGGAATACTCTTCACTCATGACACGGCGAGCTCAACGCCAGTGAATAAGAGCCTTCAGAAGGAAATACATAAAATATCACATATTTTACAATTATTGCTTCTTCTGTGCCGTCGGACCCATATCCTTGGTGAAAGCGCCATACGACACCTCCAGGCCTGCCAGCGCATTCATCCCGACGTAGAGAATGGATAGGAGAAGGGCGGCGACGAGGAATCCCATGAAGATTGCTGTTCGGACGAAGTCAGCTGATGTGCACGCTTTCCGGGGCGTGCGGCTGTGCAACACTTACCGGGAGATAGAAACTGATACTTCTCGAAGAGCGGTACGTCCGAGTAGTCCGAGTCGCTCCCGCTCTCTCCGTTGCCGGAAACATCACGCTTCAGCTCGGTATGCAGCACGGACGGAAACGGTTCGTCCATTTCGTACGTCTGCTCCCGCAGATGAGACGCCTCGCGTTGAGTCTCGGAGGGTGGGGTGGTGGTGTATATCACGGTGAACTGTTGCTCGTGCAAAGCCGAAATGACAGCGTTTAAATACGAGTCTGCAAAGTTGTTAGTGATCGGATTCGATGAGATAACGTTGTGATGCCTACCATGTCGTCCAAGCTGCGTCATCCTCTCCTCGAAGCTGCGCGGAAGCGCCGGGAGCCGGATACGTATGACTCGAGGATGGACGTCCTCCAGATTAATGTAGCCTCCTGCGAGTTGGGACGGTCAGCAACCTCGCCGCTACCCCCATCAACCCTCTGTCCGGCTCGCAGACCAACCCACCTTCAGCATCCAAGTCCATTACCGTAGCCTTGCAGTTCGTCTGCAGCCACCTCCCCACCTCCTCCGCGTCCAGGCCATCAATAACATCCGACACGACCGCCGCCGACGCAACCCGCTCGTCCTCCCGCTTGACCCATCGTCGCAGATGCGGAGCCGCCTGCCGTCCGCCGAAGTCGGCCGCCGAGACGCCCGGCTGAGAGACGACGATGTAGGATGTCGACGGGCAGTCGCGCAGGGCTGTGGTGATGCGTGAGGATACCTCGGCTGAGGGAGCGAGCTGTGCTTGTGCGGTGTCGAGGGTTGGGAGGCTGGGAGGTATGTTAGAGGGATGATTGGGATGGGTATGGCGGATAGGGCTACTTACGCGGAGGTGGAGAATATGAAGACCGGAGAGGTGTCTTTGAACGCGAAGACGGCTGATAGGAGTAGACTACATACGCAAAACGCGCGTATGGCCATTGTGAGATGTGGAGAAGCTATGGACACACTCGTTCAACAGTTGCATCTAGCGTTACGACGCCCTCCAGACGTTGCCCGTGATGGAAGTTAGCACGGTTAGCCACTCGGCTCCGCTTCATGGATGTTCCGAGAAGCGATGCAAACGGTGCAAACTTATATCGTCACTACTTCAATGCCCAGAACTGCAAGCTGACATTCGATGTCAGATCAGTTCCTTTTGGGCCAGAAAACTCAGGCGCTCGAGGGTGCGGTGGAGTCAGGCCGAGCAGCGTCACAGAGAGTCAGATTTCGACTCATCTTGTGCCCTCCAAGGACGCCCGCGATATCTTCCGGGGCAGTCGCGGACGGCGTCAGACCGCACCGCCACCATCTGAGTCACCCACGCGAGAGCTTCCGAGATTTGTCTAGAAAATCATCCACTTGCCACCCGCGAATATTAATCGAACTCTTGACGTTTCCTACTAGTCTTTCAATCAATCCTTTCCTCATAGTCTTCTCTTCTGTTCGCTTCCTCTAGGGAAGCCAACATATCTCCTTGGTAGGAAGTTACGCTTCCTAAGACTCTGCTCCCGTTAACGCCAGTCTCTCAAAAATTCTGGCTTTAGATTCGTCTCGACCTCCGCTAGAAATGTCTGCCACAGTCTCTGCACCGAGCTCACAGGCAGGGTTGAGTGATGTGACTCCCCGACAGCCTCATCATGGCCATCGACATCGAAGGCACCGTCCCACAAGGCAGCCGGAAACCGAGGCAGAGGCCAATACAGTTGTGCGCCAGAATACACGAGGGAGAGGCGGTCAGGCTCGACCACAAGGGCGCGGAGGGATTCCTGTGGGACCTGCTTCTTCTGCTCCACTTCCGCGTCCAGAGTCTACCGCCACGGTGTCCGGCAATTCCAGCGTTGCTCCCCCTGAACACGTCTCCCGCGAACGGCGAAGCAGAGGGGGTAGAGCGGCGAATTTGAGGCGAGATCTAGATGGCCCCGGTCGCAGCACCAACGCGGCTGCGTCCCGCAGACAGCCGGCAGAAGGGCGCATTGCGGCGCATGGAAGGCAGTTCGGAGGACAGTTGACTACGGACTCGAACAGTACGGGGTCGGATGGTCACGGACGTCAGTTAAATGCCGGTGCTGCTGAATTCCGGCCTGGCCAGTCGCACAAACACGCGCCGACAGCCCCAAAGGCTCCCGTTGAGCAACAGTCGATCAGACGAATCGGTAACAAATCGGCTGCACCGGACATCGCTACGAGGACGCACCAAGACATTGACAACGGGCATTACGAGTGTCCCATCTGCACAAATGAGGTTCTGAGAAACTCAAAGGTGTGGTCATGTCGGACGTGCTGGACCGTTTTCCACCTCAGCTGTGTCAAGAAGTGGGCTTCCAACGAAGGCTCGACGCAAGAGCAGCCGCAAAACGGAGAGACATACTCGGGAAGACAGTGGAGGTGTCCCGGTTGCAACCTTCCCAAGGACGCTCTGCCAAAAGCTTACACTTGCTGGTGCGAGAAAGAGCAGGATCCCCGGCCGACGCCAGGTATACCACCTCACTCCTGCGGCAACACTTGCGGCAGAGAGCGACACCTGCCGAAAAAATGCCCTCATCCCTGTCTCCTGACTTGTCATGCCGGTCCCTGCCCTCCCTGCACCCACATGGGACCCACCATGAACTGCTTCTGCGGCAAGAACACTGCCACCAGGCGGTGTGTCGACACCGACTACGACAACGGTTGGAGCTGCGGTCAAATTTGCGGAGACTTGATGCCTTGTGGCGAACACAGCTGCGACAGACCATGTCACGAAGGACTCTGTGGAGCGTGCGAATACCCCATCACGGCTCGTTGTTACTGTGGGAGTGAAGACAGAAATATTCCTTGCTGGGAGCGCGGCGATGAGAAAGAATGCAAACGTCTTCTCGACAAAGGAGACAATCAAGAAGGTCCAGTTGTCGATGAATGGATCGGCATGTTCCAGTGCGGGGGCATCTGCGGCCGGCAGTTCGACTGCGGCAGACACCGATGCGAAAAAACGTGCCATCAGCAAGACGCAAACCCTCCGCACTGTCCTCGATCGCCCGATATGGTAACGCATTGTCCATGCGGAAAGACCAGCTTACAGGACATATCTCAGACGAGACGGCAGTCGTGTGAGGATCCCATACCGAACTGCACGCAGCGCTGCCTCAGACCTCTTGCTTGTGGCCATCCTTGTCCACAGGTCTGTCATTCGGGAGAATGCATGCCGTGTCTGCGAGTGGTGTCCGTCATCTGCCGCTGCGGAAAGACGAGTGCGTCTACCATCTGTCATCAAGGCCGCGAAGAGCCTCCGCAGTGCATGAGGATGTGCCGGGCAATCCTGCACTGTGGGCGTCACAACTGCGACGAGCGATGCTGTCCGGGAGAGCGCAAGACATCTGAGCGTCAGTCCAGCAGACGAAAGCAGCGACCGCTTGACTCGGCTCCGCAGCCTGTGGACGACGGCTTTGCTGCAGAGCACATATGCATGCGGACATGCGGCAGGACGCTGAAGTGCGGCAATCACACCTGTCAGGACCTCTGCCACAAAGGGCCGTGTGGCAGCTGCCGCGAGGCCATCTTTGATGAGGTTAGCTGCAATTGTGGACGCACCGTGCTTCAACCTCCATTACCGTGCGGCACGCTGCCTCCTCCCTGCCGGTACAACTGCGACAGACCAAAGAACTGTGGACATGCGCAGGTGCCCCACAACTGTCACATGGATGACGAAAGCTGTCCGAAATGCCCGTACCTGACAGTGAAACCCTGCTTGTGTGGTAGAAATCTGCTCAAGAATCAGCCGTGCTGGCTCAAAGAAGTCCGGTGCGGAGAGCCGTGCGGGATAAAATTGAGATGCGGCTCCCACAACTGCCGGAAGCCCTGCCATGCGCCAGGAGAATGCGAGGACAACGGAAAGACGGCCGGGTGTCAACAGCCGTGCGGAAAGTTGAGACGTACGTGTGGCCACCCAGATGAGGACTCGTGTCATGCCCCTTTTCCGTGCAAAGAAGAAAAGCCTTGCGCTTTCAAGATCTTTGTCACCTGCGAGTGTCAGCATCTCAAGCAGGAGATGCGGTGCAGTGCATCGAAGAACAGTGAGGGAAATGCGAAGAAGGTATTGAAGTGTGATGACGAATGCGCCCGCCTGGAGAGGAACAGGAAACTAGCCCTGGCGCTCAATATCGACCCCGACACGCACAAGGACGATCACGTTCCCTATTCTTCCGAGACGTTGTCGATGTTTCAGAGTAACGTGGCGTGGGCACAGAATCAGGAACGAGAATTCCGCATGTTCGCTGCGGCAGAGGATCAGAAGAGGCTACGCTTCAAGCCGATGCCTGCCAATCAAAGGGCCTTCTTGCATTCTCTGGCAGAAGACTTTGGCTTCGACTCCGAAAGCATGGACCCAGAACCCCACCGTCACGTGGCAATCTTCAAGACCCCGAGGTTTGTCATGGCGCCGATGAAGACGCTGGCGGAGTGCACGAAGATCAGGCACAACCAGCGTCTCGCAGCTGCCGCTGCCACCGCCCCCGCGGTTGGTTCAACGGGGAAGATGAAAATGAGCAATCTTATGGAAGATCCCTTTAACGGCTTTCTGGTTACAAATCCGCGGTTTGCATTGACCGTGGAAGAGCTGCGAGCGGCGTTGAACACTGCTCTGGGCCCACATCCACCGCTAGAGTTTGACATCCTTTTCCTCCCCAACGAGGAGGTCGTCCTCAAACCGCGGACCAAAGAATGGCGGTCACCGGATGATCGAGAGCTGGAAAGCATGCTAAAGGGTATGGAGCGCGCCGTCTCCAAGGCAGTCTCCGGGCCCGGACTCGGCAAACCACAGCTCTGTCGCATAGACGACTCTCTCAACGTCTTACGACGGGACGGTGATCGCGGTGCGGGCGGATGGAGCCAGGTAGTCGCAAGGGCCGCGGCGCCCTCGCTCGCTCCGAAACAAGCCTCGGTCGGCTCTCAGAGCTCCTTTTCCGTTCTCGGCGGAGGAAAAGTGACGTTGGGTAAGAAGAAGGAAAAGAAGGCGAACAAGGAGAAAGCAAGCAGTCAGCAGGAGAGCGTTGTCGATGATTGGGAGGCTGCGGAGCTGGTCGAAGAGGAGAAGGAGAATGCCGCGGTAAGTGGAGCGAGTGCGGACGAGTCTGGTCCGGAGAGAGACTCGGGGGATGTCCTTACTGGTATTAGTGAGGACAAGGGCGAGGCGACCTCATCGTAGTCGTCCATGAAAGCTGTATATATAGGAAAATGGGAGCAGGGTATGTGCATAGGAATAAGGAATAGACAGAGCGTCAGGAATTACTATGGCTTTTGCTACCAAATCAATCCCATAGGAGTCGAGATGATTACATGAGATATTAATGCCGAGCTCCTCGATCACTGTTCATTTTCAGTTTCTTACCCCAATTCGCTTGTTGCGTGGCATAGTGACAGCGGGATTCTCGACCTCCAAAGAGCAAAGTGAGGCTCGCTGCTCGTGGGTCGATAAGACCTGATTGGCGCATTTCTTCGAGTCTTGGCATCCGACGCACCTCAAAATACCGAAGTTTCAAACTTCAAGACTCACTTTCGACATCTGCGCAACAACACGCCAAATATTTTCCTCCCTTCCTCTCCCTTTCTGTTGTCATGACTCTCCCATCCAATACTCTGCTGATCGAAGGGACCTTCGAGGAACTCGCGGAAGAGCTCGCACAGTACCTTGACTCGATCAAAAAGTCGCCCGATGCAGATGCTCCCACGATACAGTCAGAGGTTTCTTCCCTGCTCCAAAACAACCAGAAGGATGAAGCGTTGAAGAAGCTGGTCACGGGCTCTGCTGCCCTCAATGGCGCTCCGGAACGAGGTATCACACTTCGTAGACTGCTTGAAGCACCGTCACAGCGGCATGTCCCTCCCTGAAGCTGACAATCTCGACGCAGAGTTCACCGCGGCAAATAACCTCCTCGTCCACCTGATCCGCCAGTCGCCGAAGATGGGCATGTTCCTCCCCAAAGTATGCCAGAACCTCTCTCAGCCGATCACGACGTCGCCCGCCAACGGCGCCGGCCTCGCGCTCTCAATGCTGTGCACCATCTTCAACATCCTGCCGCCCGACAACGACACCCGCTACCACGTCTTCCTCGCGATCCTGCGCGTGATCAAGTCGACGGCCAACTTCGAGTCGCTCCGACCGCAGCTGCGAAACCTGGACGCCTGGCTGCGGCAATGGGAGATGGACGAGGAGGAGGAGCGGAAGCTGTACCTGGCGGTCGCCGAGGTCGCGCAGGAGGCGGAGGAGATCAAGCAGTCGTACGAGTACCTGCTCAAGGCGCTGCGCACGACGCAGGACGACCCGGCCAGCGACGAGGCGCGCCAGCTCAGCCTGCGCGCGCTGCAGTCGGCCCTGAGCCAGCCGGACCACTTCGACTTCCAGGACCTGATGAAGCTCGACTGCATCCAGCAGCTGCGCAAGTCGGACCCGACCCACTTCGAGCTGCTCGAGATCTTCTCCGCCGACGTGCTCGACGACTTCCGCGACTTTGCCGACGAGCACGACGGCTGGCTCGAGCAGCAGGGGCTCGACGAGGCCGCCCTGACCAAGAAGATCAGGCTGCTCACGCTGGCGTCGATGGGCGCGGCCGCGGGCCCGACGAGGGAGCTGGCGTATGCCGACATCGCGAACGAGCTCAAGGTGCCGGAGGAGGAGGTCGAGGACTGGGTCATCGACGGGGTGCGGGCGAATCTGGTCGAGGGCCGCATGGCGCAGCTGGACAGGCGGTTCCTCATCCAGCGCTCGACCTACCGCGTCTTCGGTGAGAATCAATGGAGAGAGGTAGAGGCGCGGCTGGCGCATTGGCGGTCGAGCTTGGCGATCGTTCTGGAGATTGTGAGGGCGGAGAAGGAGAAGGTGTATGCTCAACGCGCGTCCGAGTCGCGTGATGCGGACCACAAGAATGCGGGCATCAACGGCGCCGGGGGTGGAGGGCCAGGCCAGAGACGGCAACAGCAACCGCAGATTGAGGATCGATTCTGAGATTAGTTTTTCTTTCTGAATCTTCCCTTATGACTGATGTCGCATGGAAAACTGGGTGCACAGGACATATCCGGGGTCTTGCTTCAGGCGTAGAAATCACCACGCAAGGCACAATTTTATCATTGCCTGTCTGAGGCTTATGGGACAAAAACGTGTTAACCCGACGATAATGACTGCACCAAGTCTAATATTAACCATGTACAAGAAACCACGATCGAGCCTCACGTCGCGCGCTGCTTTTCCGGCTTCACGCCCCTGTTCTCCATGCGAACCTTGACTTCCTTGTAAATCTCGTCCGGCGAAGGGGTAGCGTCGACCTTTTCGACCTTGCCTTCCTTCTCGTAGTACTCGACAACAGGCATGCTGGTCTCGACGAAGGTGCGGAAGCGCTTCTTGATGCTCTCGGCATTGTCGTCGTCGCGGCCGGAGGTCTTGCCGCGGTTGAGCAGACGCTGCTCCATCACGTCCGCGGGGCAGTCGAAGAAGAGAGTGAAGAGCGAGGGACACACGACTTCCTCGAATTTGAGAGCTTGGTCCATCTTACGGGGGAAGCCTAATAAGTTGTGTTAGAGACACCCTAGCCCACTGTATGGAAAATAAGAGTAAAAGAATCGTGAATAGCAGATCAAAGAGCAAAACTCTAGCTCACCACGAATCAACGTGGGCCGAGGAAACCGATTTGACCGGCCAAGCACCTTTTCAGGCTGGTTTTTGGGGCCTTGCCAGGACTCGAATTGAGTCCTGTGAGAAAGAAAGGAATTTGACTAAAGGAAATTGACTGAAGGAAATGTGAGATGACTGAAGGAAACCACCAGGCCACATCGGCCGATAGCAGACACTGAATGTGAAATATATATCCCCTAGAATCTGCGCACCGTTCTTGAGCAATCAAAACAAATGCAATATCTTGTCCAGGTGACCAGTTCAACGGAGGATAGCATGCTCAAGTATCAAAGCTCTGTGAGCGCTCTGCCATAGAGAACCTCATCGAGTGCAGATGCCAATATCAACACTGCATCAAGTAAACCAACTCACCATCAACAAGAAACATCTTCTTCCCTT
>QQTW01002212.1_pt1 | contig 14062 bp, 13 predicted proteins | sample 1904831 | NCBI WGS metagenome assembly QQTW01 (sample SAMN09435610, study PRJNA476489) | Subsurface metagenome, whole genome shotgun sequencing project. | reverse complement strand
GATGAGCAAGGAACTAGCTACAGCAACACACCTGAAGATGTAGAAAGATGGAAAGCCGATATAGCTTTATCAGCACAGAAAATACAACGAAATCGATGAGTTAACCCAGATAGCCGGGCAGCGGCTAATGTTCTAAACATGTTGTTTTCCACACCCCGCTAGTTGCCGCCACCACCACACATTACCCGCACCACTTCTATCCATTAGCTCGGTGGAATTTCTCATTGGGCAAAATTGACAGTTGCCGTTATGTCTTTGCATCGTTGAAACCTAAAAACATATCCCTAGCAATGACCCCTAAGCTTGCCCCAATCAGCAAAATTGTAACCCTAGTTGTAGACAAACCCCAAAGTAACAACGGGGTATACAACCGTCACTTTGCCTAACCAAGCACAGTTGTAGTAGTAACCCAGTATCGCGTCCTGTTTTAGTTGAGTATTTAAATAGTGGGCATCGGAGTGTAAACACCATATCCATGCCTAGTGGTCAAATAGACAAGTGACAACTGCAACCCGCTTCCATCGCGTGTCTTATCGTTTTCATTTGAGATTTAAATCCAGGGATCATCGTCATCTTCTGGGGTGGTTGGATCGGTTGCCTCCGTTGGTTTGCTGGTCGGTGCCCGGTATGGAGTTGGCGGAACGAACAAGTTCTTCTCAATCGCTGGGTCTAGCTTTTCTTTGACCTGCTCTGTTAAAGAATGTGTACCTTCTTTTACCTGGTAGCCAATGGTTTGGGCTCGCTCTTTCACTTGTTCGACCAGGATTTGACCCTTTTGTTTGGATTGTTTAGCCAAGGTTTGAGTTTCCTCTTTGAGTTGTTCATTGAGCGTTTGAACCTTCTCCTTTGCTTGTTCTGCCAGAGCTTGGGCACGTTCTTTTGCCTGTTCGGTTGCCGCTTGAGCCTGTTTAGCCAGCGATTGCAACTCAGCGGTCGCCTGGATGTAGTCCTCTTTGAGGGAATTTCCGGCTTTAGTCAGTTTTTGTTTAATGCCTTCGCGATACACCGCCAAGTTTTGGGCTGCTGCTTCTGACACCAGAACTCTTTTGCTCCCAAAGCTCAAAATCTTATTCGGTGGCAACAGATAAACCCCACCTGCGATCCCGCTCCATCCACTCGAAACAAATAAATATTGGGTAATTGCTCCAGTTTTGAGCTTGAATAAGCAGTCAGTGATTCTGCCAATCTTGTTACCACCATCACTCCAAACGTCACAGTTGATCGCGGATTCAAGCTTTCTAACTTTTTCAGAATCTGTCTCGACTGGCTTGGCATTAACCAAAATGCTGTTCGCTCCAAGTGTGTTAATTTGATCCAGGTTAAATGCTGTTTTTTTAGTCCCTAACAAGCCGGATTTACAAATAAAACCTAACACCTGATGTACTGGAGGATGCATCCATAGCACATCCACGTGTCCCAGTTCTTCCATGGTGTTGCGGTCAAGAACCAACTGGTTCAGCAAGTCACTCTGCCTGATAACCTCTGGTTCAGTCGCCATAAAAATCCTAAGTTTAGGTGATGTTTAGATCTTTTAAGCCTATTTTAGTGGTTCACGCCTAGCGATTGCCTCTCATCTACCGACTGGCAACAACTCCAACCGATAGCGATAAAGTGCTACAGGATGCCCGACGTAGCGAAATAATTGGGGTCTTGTGGCGATAAATAGATGGCTCAAGCTGTATTTTGCAGCGACGGAGGGCAACAAGAGCGCTTACGTTAAGCTTGCGTAAGTTATTGATCGCTTTATTAAGTTTTATGTAACTCTTGTGTCATGTTGTATCTTCATGTCCTGATAAGCTGTGTGTTTGGCTATCCTAGGCAAACATAAAGAAATAATTAAGCCCAAAACTTATGACTCCCACAATTCTGCGCCAACTCTGGTCTATAGTTGAAACAACCCAGACGAATACCCTGCTCTTGCTCGACGATGCTAGCTTGGTGCAGTGGTTACTGAAGCAAACCAAAACGAAAACGTCGCTCGATCACAATGAAATCCATATCCTGAGCGAATACATTCACTCGCGGCTGACCTTGATTCGAGATTTGGCTCAAGAGCGCCAGTCTTCCTGGCAACACAATTAAAATTGAAGACTGGCAAGACCTGAATGAAAGTCTCTCTCCCCTGGCAACGAGTGCCTCTATCTTAAGGACTTGGTGATTGTTCCAGTGGGGGAAAAGTAGAGGGTTGGCTCTGCGTTGGAGTCGGAGGCGCAAGTGACTGCGATACTAAGGCATAGCCCAGGTAAGCGGGTAGAAGTGTTGCAACTAAAATAGCGATCGCACTCACCCAAGTTAAAGGCTGCCATGAAGAACCGTAGTAGCAGCGGTAAGGATCGTTTACAAGGAATACGTCGTCGTCGGGTGTGTCAGTGTACCGCAACGCCATCGGGCGCTTGAAACGCACACGATGGTCATCGAGTTTTTCTAGCAAAATCCAGCCGGATTCTGCCTCTTCCTCGCACAACTGCTGCAAAACAACTGAATCACGAAACACGTTACGGTTGGCGCGTACAATCTTAAACTCCCAGCCAGCTAAACGTGGGTCTCTAGGCTGCTGAAAATTAGAATCGTTTGCCTCCTGCACAGAGGGTTGTTGTTTAGATTCATATTGAGTCAAAATTTCCTCCTCTTCGTCTTGATTACCTTCCACACTCTGTTGCCAGCACATCCAGCTACTAAACACCACAGCTTGCACCCCTAAACTACCGACAAATAAGCTGCAAACTACAATTTCGAGCATATTTGGTGTCGATTATTGGAATTAAGGGGATGATCGCGGCTCGATTTCTTTGAGCTGCTCTAAAGGTAAATAGCCTTCTACTAAGCAATCTGAACCCACAGTTCGCCAGCGCACTCGTTCCAGGGACAGTGCCTCAGTCATGGTCGTGAAACCCAAATCACCAACAGGTGTTGGGGCGGTACTGCCGCCGATAATTTTGGGGGCAATAAAGGCAAGGATTTTTTGCACTGCTCCTTCTGCGATCGCTCGTGCTGCTAAGGTGCCACCACATTCCCATAAAACGGACAAGAATCCAAGGGAGTATAAGTAAGCCATTGCCTTAGCCGGTGTAAGGGACGTTAATTCCACCACCTCCACTCCCTTTTTTAGCAGCAACTGTTGGAACTCCGGATTAGCTCCCTCTTGGGTCAACACCAAAGTAGGAATCTCAGCTGTCTGCCAGAGGTGAGCCGAATCGGGCAAGTCGAGAGTCCGACTCATGACCACGCGTAGGGGGCTATGAGCCTCTGCTTGACGGCTGGTTAACTGAGGGTTGTCTTGTCGCAGTGTGTTGCCGCCGACAATCACGGCATCGCAAGCAGACCGCAGCTGATGCACCTCTTTCCGGGCGACTTGGTTTGTGATCCAAGCACTGTGACCACTGGTCGTGGCAATTTTGCCGTCTAGGGTCATGGCATATTTTAAAATACCAAAGGGTTGGTGGTAGAGAATGCGATGGATAAAGGCTTCATTCAGCCTGCGGCAATCGTTCTCCTCTACTCCCACCAGCACTTCAATCCCCGCCGCTTGTAACCGGGCTATGCCACCCCCAGATACCCGTGGGTCAGGGTCAACCATTCCCACCAGCACTTTCTTAACCCCAGCTGCCACCAAGGCGTCCGTACAAGGCGGAGTGCGTCCGTAGTGATTGCAAGGCTCTAGATTCACATAAACGGTTGCACCAAGAGCGCGATCGCCAGCTGCCCTAAGAGCAAAGATCTCCGCATGAGGCTGACCCGCTCCTGGATGAAACCCTTCCCCAACAATCTGCCCATCTTGGATAATTACAGATCCTACTAGGGGATTCGGAGCAGTGCGCCCCAAGGCGCGGCGGGCGAGTTCCAAACACCGCTGCATCATGGCGCGGTCAAAAGCAGTTCCCAGGCTTTCCTCTGGGACTGATCGCACCTCTGGGGCGGAGTCCTGACTATCACTTGTGTCTGAAAGGTGTGGTTGAGCATTCACGGTAATCATCATCACGAGTCTGCGCAATATTATAGAGTCGGTGTGGGAATACCTATGATTAGATGCGAAGATGGGGCTGACTAACAATGGATGTGGTTTTTTGTTGCCGAACGCGAGAAAAAGATGTTATGCTCGCGGCAATTCTTCTGCCAGCGCTCAAAGTCACTTCCTGTCGATGATGAAATTCACGACAAGATAGGCTCTCCGATGCTATATCTCCGTAAAGTTTGTAATTCTCTGTTCAGAATCCCGTAGCTTTGGCGTGTGGGGATCTGTCAAGATTAAGGAGTACACCTGTACTGGGAATTAAGCAGCATGAGTCTCAATGTTGTTACGCTGGTAGGTCGCGTGGGCGGCGACCCTGATATAAAGTATTTCGAGTCCGGTAGCGTCAAGTGCCGGTTGACGTTGGCAGTGAACCGTCCAACCCGTAACAGTGATGAACCGGACTGGTTCAATTTGGAACTATGGGGCAAGACGGCTGAGGTGGCAGGAAACTATGTGCGTAAGGGGAAGCAGATTGCGGTGAAAGGTTCCTTGAAGTTTGACACGTGGAGCGATCGCAACACGGGAGCATCCCGCTCCTCACCGGTCATCCATGTGGACAGACTAGATCTGTTGGGTTCAAAACAGGATACAGACTCCAATTTCGGGAATGGTCGGGGTGACGGAGAGTTCTGAGTTCGGCTGATGGCACTGGAGCGCGAATCTAATGTAGGGTGGGCAGTGCCCACCCTACTAAGGCACTGTCAGTAACTGATTTGCAGCGTCACCGATGCCTCTACCTGTTGCTCACCGCCCACGACTGGTGTGGAAACAGCTCTATCAGCCGATGCTGCCTGAGTCGCATACGGAAGTACGGGTGGCTGGGGTGGAGTAGCGGCATTGGCTTGAATGCTCACCACTTCCCTAGGAGTAAGATTCAGGACACTTAACACGGCATTTGCTTGCTGTTGGGCATCCTGAGTGGCTTCTCGCAAAGCTTGTTGTTGAGCTGCGGCGATCGCATTATCTGATCCCACAAAGCTAATGCCATCAATCCGCGTAGCTCCGGCGAGAACCGCTTCATCTAACAAGGTGCCAACTCGCTTGGTATCAAGGCGAAAACTAACGATATTGGTGGCAGAATATCCCGTCAGGCGCTGCACGTCGTTGTTGTATCTATAGATGGGGTTGAGGGTAATGCCGGTGGTTTCTAGCTTTTGGACATTGCGCGATCGCAGCAGTGCCACTACAGCTGATGACTTTCGTGCTGCCGACTGCTGCACCTCTTGGGCTGTCTTACCCTGAACCTCAACCCCCAAACGCACATTCGTCAGAGTCGTAGGAATCGTCTCGACGCCCCTACCAGTAACGGTAAGGGTTTTAAGCGATTTCTCTTGCGCCAACACTGGATTAGCAAAATTCAGAGTAAGTAAGCCCAAGGCTAAACATAGGACCTGACGATTCCAAGAATTGAACCGATAATGAAGTATTCGGGGAGAGTTCATCGATTTGCTTATAAACAAACTTGTACAGTAAAAATGATCAATTCTGCACGATCCAATAGAGTTAGATGCATTTGCCTTTCTTGACTGCCTTCACCGCCACCAACTCGATCCCCGTTTGGGGTGAAACCACGTCCTTGCTGGCAACCGCAATAGAAACAGAAAGCGGTTCACTTGTACTGGCAGGGGTGCTGCTGAGTTTAGTCGTAGTTTACCTCGCCAGCAAACTGGGTGGGGAGTTATCTAACCGGGTGGGCTTACCGCCGGTATTAGGCGAACTGCTCGGGGGTGTGGTGGTGGGAATCTCTGCCCTGCATCTGCTGGTGTTTCCAGAAAGTGGATCAGATTCTAGTCTGGTCATGACCTTCCTGCAAACCACTGCGGGCTTACGTCCCGACGCCGTGTCTGCCACCTTTCAAGCGCAGTCCGAGGTTCTAAGCGTTTTGGCTGATCTGGGTGTGATCATCCTGCTATTTGAAATTGGTCTGGAATCAAACTTAAGGGAACTTCTGGAAGTTGGTCTCCAGGCAACGCTTGTGGGAGTGTTGGGGGTAGTAGTACCCTTTGCCGCTGGCACTGTGGGGCTGATGACCTTGTTTAATGTCCCAGTTGTTCCGGCGAGTTTTGCTGGAGCTGCTCTGACTTCGACCAGTATTGGTATTACTTCCAGGGTTCTATCAGAAATGGGGCGTCTTAGTTCTAAAGAAGGTCAGATTATTCTTGGCTCTGCCGTCGTAGATGACGTCCTGGGGATCATCCTCCTGGCGGTGGTGGCAAGCCTTGCCAAAACGGGCGTTGTAGACGTCGGCAACGTCGTCTATCTGATCGTCAGCGCTACTGGTTTCCTGCTCGGTGCAATTTTGCTGGGACGTTTCTTCAACAAATCTTTTGTAGCGATCGCCGATAAACTCAAAACGCGCGGTCAACTGGTGATACCGGCATTCACCTTCGCCTTGGTTATGTCCTACTTTGCAGCTGCGATTCAGTTAGAAGCCATCCTGGGAGCTTTTGCGGCTGGGTTAGTCCTCGATGAGACGGATAAGCGTAAAGAGTTGCAAAAGCAGGTCATTCCCATTGCCGATCTGCTGGTACCGATTTTCTTTGTCAGCGTGGGTGCTAAAACCAACCTGGGAGTGCTGAACCCAGCGATCCCCAGCAATCGGGAGGGTTTGATCGTGGCAACTTTCTTAATTGTGGTTGCCATCCTGGGTAAGGTTTTCACAGGCTTCGCCGTGTTTGGTCAACCCCAAATTAACCGCCTAGCAATTGGTGTGGGGAGGATTCCACGCGGCGAGGTAGGACTGGTCTTTGTCGGTGTCAGCTCGGCGAGTGGAATTCTCTCGAAACCCCTGGAAGCGGCAATTATTGTAATGGTCATCGTGACGACCTTTTTAGCACCTCCCTGGTTGCGGTTCGTTTTTCCAGAGGCAGCGCCCCCTGCGGTTGAACCAGAGCAAGCAGTTTTAGCGGGGGAAGTAGATCAGCAGTAGGGTGTAACATCCTCACCGCATTCGTCGGCTAAATAGCACAGTGCCCGGAAGCGTAACACCACAACTTCCTCATAAACCGGGTTGAGTTTACATAAGGGGGGGATGTGAAACAGTGTGTGACCGAAAAATTTCACATCACGTTCAAATGGACACTGGGCAGGAATTAGTTTGCACAAGCGGTGAGCCAGTTTCGGATTGCTTACTTCTATCTGATTCAGCCACTGGCGCAGCGATCGCAAAATATTAAAGCTAAGCTTTGGTGAGGGATGACGCAGCCGCTTGCCAGTGGCGTGTGATGCATCCACTTGCTCAAACCATACCCAGCTAGCAAGGGAAAGATTTGATACTGTATACTCTGATACATTCATGGTTCACTCCTCTGTCTCAACAAGGTGAATTGAACTGTCTACAGATCATCTACAACGTCTCAACCGGTGTTATCAGAAATTGTGAATTGAACTGTCTACAGATCATCTACAACGTCTTAACGGGTGTTATCGGAATAATGTTCCCTGATATTCGAGAAAATCTTCGTGCTCAGCCAGATACTTGAGTCAGAGTCCCTTAATAATAGGTCACTACGTTAACTGTACATCCCGCTTGATAGTAAGGCAGGGAAAGCTAACTTGTGCTTAAAATCACTTTATAAACATTTTTTGGGTATAAATAACTAGGCTACCGCCTAAAGCTTGAATCTTAATTGTACTCAAGCTTCAAAGCTTTGTCTATTTTGACCAAGATATCCAGAACCGTGAATAAGTAATATCACCGAACTTTTACAATTTTAAATCCTAACTTCTCAGTGAATTTACTTAAGCCCTTAGTATTTTAGCAGTATTAGTAGGGTTGCTGTGCCCAGCAATTGTCAAAAATGGTGGGCACAGCAACCCTACAAAATCATCCTTTGAGTGGGCAACGCCTTTGCCGTGCTGGCTCAGTAGTGCAATTTTACTTACGACGCAACTGAGGCTGTCGTGCGGCGGCGTTTTCTTCCATCCACAGCTTTAACGGGTTCGTCCGGTGCTTGCATCAATAAAGTAACAGATGGTTGGCAGTGCAGTTCACGACGTATTCCTCGTTGTAGTTCGCGCTCCAACTGCACTTGCAGTCCAACCCAGTCTACCTCCACTTGTTCCCCATTCAAAGGTCGGGCAAAATCTGTCCAGCGATCGCTCAGGACTGCTTCAATCTGTTCTTGCATCCACTTTTGCACCAGTGTTCGATCTATTGATGTCACCACACCTCGCAGGTGAACCTCTGGCTTCATCATTAGCTTGCCATTCCAATCCACCGCCGCCGCCACTGTAATAATGCCTTCGTCTGCCAGATGCTGCCGCTCTTTCAACACCTTGCCGCTCACCATTCCAGAGCCGGATGTATCCACTAGTTCAACTCCAGCTTGGACTTTACCGGCGACGCCGATACCTGACTCAGAAACTTCCACCACATCGCCATTTTGAATAATGAGCATATTTTCAGGTGGAATACCCATGCTCTGAGCTGTCTGCGCGTGCTTAACCAGCATCCGATGCTCTCCGTGAACCGGCAAGAAGAATTTAGGCCGCGTCAGACCAATCATCAGCTTTTGGTCTTCTTGACAGCCGTGACCAGATACGTGAATTCCGTTCTCACGACCATAGACAACTTTAGCACCCTGCATCATCAACCGATCAATGGTATTGACTACAGCAATCGTATTGCCTGGAATCGGATTTTGAGGTGGGGATGTTCACCCCTGGAAATCCGCGTCATCGCCGACATCAACTCACCTTGAGAACCAGTCGTCAAAATCAGAACTTTCTCATCGGGCAACTGGCGGACGACATGCAAAGGCTGTAGCAGATTATCCTCGCACTTGATATAACCCAAATTGCGGGCATGGGCAATCACATTCAGCATCGAGCGCCCCACAACCGACACAACACGATTTTGCTTCCGCGCAATCTGCAAAATCATGTTAATTCGATGCACCGAAGACGCAAAGGTCGTCACCAGTATCCGCCCAGGTGCTTGACTGAAGACTCGCTCAAGGTTGGGATAAACCGAACGTTCCGACGGTGTAAACCCCGGTACTTCCGAGTTCGTCGAGTCGCTAATTAGGCAAAGCACACCTTTTTCGCCGTGTTCTGCCAGCCGCTGCAAATCAAAAAACTCTCCATCAACCGGCGTGTGGTCAAATTTAAAATCTCCCGTGTGGATAATCACCCCAGCTGGAGTGTGGAGCGCGACGGTGAAGCTATCCGAAATTGAGTGCGTGTTGCGAATAAATTCTGCGAAGAACTCTCCTCCCATCCGCACGATGTCACGCGGACGAACTGTTCTCAATTCGGTGCGATCGCGGACACCCGCCTCTTCTAATTTACCCTCCAGCATTGCCAGCGCCAGACGGGGACCATATATAACCGGGATATCAAACTGCTTCAGGTGATATGCAATTCCGCCGATGTGGTCTTCATGACCGTGGGTGACGATCATGCCTTTGATCTTGTGGCGATTTTCGCGCAGATACGTCATGTCCGGCAGAACTATATTCACCCCGTGCATGTCTTCGGTAGGAAAAGCCAACCCTGCATCTAATATGACAATTTCGTCGTTGTACTCGAAAACGCAGGTATTTTTACCAATTTCATGCAAACCGCCCAGTGGAATAATTTTGATGGCGGCGTTGGATTCGTTTTTGCTCATCTGTGTCCTTCTATTGTTGTTTCTCGTTAAAAATTTGAAATACAGTAAACTTTAGTAGTGCCCTAAACATTACCTTTCCTAAACATTGAGTATTACTCTCAAAGCTATTAGTTATAGCAATTAAAGAATTCCTGGCAGCCTGAATATTTAGTTAAACTTAATTGCAGATCACAGCAGTAAAGAAAGTTCCGTCATAACCGCCTTTAATTTTTGACTCCCCCAGTCCTGGTCTTCGCACAGCGGCAGACGAGTAGAGCCGACATCCCAGCCGAGGATTTTGAGCGCAGTTTTAACTGGAATCGGATTAGTAGTTTCAAACAAAGCTTTGAACAACGGAAAAAGTTTGAGATGAATTTGGATAGCAACTTGAATCTGCCCTGTTTCAAAGGCTTGGATCATTTGTTGTAGTTGCTTTCCCACCAGATGACTTGCAACACTAACTACACCTCTGCCGCCAACTGCTAACAACGGCAGCGTTAGGGAATCATCACCAGAGTAAAGCTGGAATTCTGAAGGTGTTAAGCGACGAATTTCACTTGCCTGGTCTAAATTCCCAGTTGCCTCTTTAATCCCCACAATGTTGTCAATTTCAGCTAAACGAGCAACTGTTTCTGGCTGAATGTTTTGACCGGTACGACTAGGTACATTGTATAACACCAAGGGTAAGTCGGGGCAAGCAAGGGCTATAGCCTTAAAGTGCTGATAAAGTCCCGCTTGCGGCGGCTTATTGTAATAAGGAACAACTTGTAACGAACCATCTAACCCTAGTTTAGCAGCTTTTTGGGTAGCTGCGATCGCTTCAGCAGTGGAATTGGAACCGGTTCCTGCCATCACCAGAGCTTTTCTTTTCACCGCCTGCAGCACTACCTGAAACAGCTGGTACTCCTCGTCCCAGCTAAGTGTAGGCGATTCCCCAGTTGTTCCACACACAATTAACGTATCCGTACCCTGCTCTGCCAAATGAACTGCTAGCTGCTCCGCGAGCGCAAAATTTACACTGCCGTCTTCCTTAAACGGCGTAATCATAGCAGTTAAAACCCGTCCAAAATTTACCACCCTCTTTAATTTCCTTACTGGCCTTTTTTTGTTTATCTACCCAAAACCTTTACAGCCTACCTTACACCGAACCTCACAGGGTAAGCTCGAACCCCCCGCCCTTGCAAACTGGACGTGCGACTGGCGTGGGATTAAGAGAAGGCGGGGGGAATGGCAACGCTGTGCTACGGCGATGCGTTGCGCGTTCTACCACTAATACAACTTCGCCTAGCCTACGACATGCCGTCCATCACGGCAACGTCTACGGAATACGTGTCTTGGTGATTTTCAACTAGAAACAGCATAATTGCTGCTTTGTGAAAGCAGATTTTTTTCTACTAACAACTCGGCGATCTGCACCGCATTCAACGCTGCGCCTTTGCGGATTTGGTCCCCACACAGCCAAAGTTCCAATCCACATGGATGAGAAATATCCTGGCGAATACGACCCACCAAAACCTCATCCCGACCTGTAGCTTCAATTGGCATGGGAAAATGGTTGGACTCCCAGTCTTCCACCAGTTGGACACCAGGAGCTTGACTCAAGACTTCCCTAGCCTCATCTACACTCAAAGGCGTTTCAAATTCTAGATTAATCGCTTCCGAGTGCGCTCGCAGTACGGGAACCCGAATACACGTTGCCGTAATTCTCAACTGCTGGGCATCAAAAATTTTGCGTGTCTCATTGACTATTTTCATCTCTTCCTCACAGTATCCCAGCTGGTTCAACGGGGAGTTGTGGGGAAACAAATTGAAAGCCAATGGGTAAGGAAATATCTCTGTTACTGGTTCTTTTCCTTGCAAGACGGCTTGCGCCTGGTTTTTGACTTCCTCCATCGCCCTAGCACCTGCGCCACTAGCAGATTGGTAAGTTGCCGCAACAATACGTCGAACTGCTCTAACTTGATGGAGAGGCCAGACTGCCACCGTCATCAAAATTGTAGTGCAGTTAGGATTGGCAATAATGCCCCGGTGAGAGTGTAGGGCTGATGGATTCACCTCTGGAACCACTAAGGGAACTTGCGGATCCAGGCGAAAAGCACTGGAGTTATCAATTACCACCGCACCAGCGGCTACAGCGATAGGAGCCCAAACAAGGGATATAGAACCTCCAGCTGAGGCCAAAACTAAATCCACGTTATCAAAAGAGCCTTCGCCCACCGGCTCTACTAGTAGATTTTCACCCTGAAACTGGAGAGTACGCCCGGCACTGCGGGGCGAGGCTAAAAGTTTTAAATCAGCCAGGGGGAAATTACGACGTTCTAGTAATTCCAGCAACTCTGTGCCAACGGCACCAGTCGCTCCTAAGATGGCAACACGATACGATTTTGTCAAACTTCCTTCCTCCATTTGAATGTTTTAATTATTTGTTTTGAAGGCTTGAAATAAATATCAATACAGAAGTTATATATATTACCTTCGTCACAGGCAACTGCGATTCAATTATTTACATTCAATATACTAATCGTGTCAAGCAATTGAAACAATTTTTATAATTGAGCTGGGTGGATTGTGTTGATGTAGGCAGTTTAAAACAATTGCTTCTAAAATTTACAACGAATTTAACAAGTATGAGCGTGGATCAGGCTCACGGATTGTCAGAAAATAAGTGCCGAAGGCAGAGGTAATCTGGGTGGCAAGTACGAGCTTATGTATTATTATTCAGATAAGCGCTCCCCCAGGACGGTCACGCCCACGAGCACACCCGGTGGTCAGCGGCATTCGTCCGTAAATCTGCTCCTCCGCTCGCCCGAGGCCAAGCTGGATGTCGCGCGAGCGCCAACCGTAGAAACGTGTCATGGCGCGTCTCTAAAATAATGCCAAAATAAAAGCTGCTGCAAAGGCTCTCCACAAGCATTGGTTGCAAGACCAGGATATCACGATGTCAGACCTGTAGTGGGAACAGCTGTAAAGTTAAACCACTTTCAGCATTTGTTTGTAAAAAAAATTGTCGGAGACTAAAACTGATCATGAAAGTCACCCAGGAAAAACTTCCCGCTAGTCAGATTGGTCTGGAGATAGAGATTACCCCAGAAATGACCAAGCAGAGCTACGAGAAGGTGATTCAAAACTTCGCACGCACTGTCAATATTCCTGGGTTTCGCAAAGGCAAGGTGCCTCGCCAGATACTGCTACAGCGAGTGGGTAATCGGAGCCTCAAGGCGGCAGCTCTGGAAGAATTAATTCAAAATGGCATTCAGGAAGCTCTCAAACAGTCAGAAATCCAGCCGATTGGTCAACCCCAACTACGCTCCTCGTTTGAGGACTTAGTGAGCCAGTATGAACCTGGGAAACCAATAACGTTTGCAACTGCTGTAGATGTCCAGCCAGAAGTAAATCTCGCTCAGTACAGCGGCTTGCAAATCCAAGCGGAGGAAGTAAAGTACGATCCCGCAGGTGTTGAAAAAATCCTGGAAGAAAACCGCACAGAAATGGCAACGTTGATTCCAGTCGAAGGACGGGGTGCTCAGTTAGGAGATGTCGCCATAGTAGATTTTAAAGGTCATTTGGCAACTGTTGGCGAGGGAGTTGGCGAACAATCGGAAATTCCCGGCGCTCAAGCTACAGATTTTCAAGTGGAACTACAGTCAGGGCGGTTTATTACAGGGTTTGTGGATGGGATTGTGGGGATGAATCCGGGGGAAACCAAAGAAGTAGACGCCCAGTTTCCAGAAGAATATCCGCAAAAAGAAGTAGCAGGGCAAGCGGCTGTTTTCACAGTCACACTGAAAGAGCTAAAGGAAAAAGAGCTGCCGGAACTGAATGATGACTTCGCGCAAGAAGTCAGCGAGTTTGAAACTTTGGCAGAATTGCGCTCCTCCCTAGAATCGCGATTGCTGGCAGAGGCTGAGCGCAAAACGAAAGCGAATAAGGAGCAAGCGCTTGGGGATGAACTCGTAAAACATGTGGAAGTTGACTTGCCAGAGACCTTGATTTCCCAAGAAGTGGACGCCCAGCTCACCCAAACGGCGGTACAGTTAAGTAAGCAGGGCATTGATGTTAAAAAGCTGTTTACCCAAGAAAATATCGCCCAGTTGCGGGAGCGATCGCGCCCAGAGGCAACCGAGCGCCTAAAGCGAGCGCTGGCACTTCAGGAAGTAGCTAAACGCGAATCCATTTCCGTTGAAACAGCGGCAGTTGCAGCACGAGTCAAAGAGCTGCTGGCGCAGTATACCGATGAAAAGGTTGACGTAGATAGGCTCCGAGAGGTGGTCGAAGAAGAACTCTTGACAGAGAAAATCATGAAGTGGCTGGAAGAACACGCCACCATTGAACTTGTACCTGAAGGTTCTCTGAATGCGCCTGTTGTGGACACTCAAGAAGCTTCGGGAGCAGGGGAAGCAGGGGGAGCAGGGGGAGAAGTTGTTGCGTCTGCCGATGAAATAGAAACGGCTCTTGTC
>QQTW01002211.1_pt1 | contig 14062 bp, 16 predicted proteins | sample 1904831 | NCBI WGS metagenome assembly QQTW01 (sample SAMN09435610, study PRJNA476489) | Subsurface metagenome, whole genome shotgun sequencing project. | reverse complement strand
GCAGCCGTAATCATTAATGCCTTGATTAAAAAAATTCCTAAAACGCCACAATATCACTTACTTCAAGGAAATATATACTATAAATTGGGAGACCACAATATTGCCCAGTTAGCATATCAATTAGTTTTGGATATCTCTGCAGATTTGCAATTAAAAGAACATGCCAGAAAAGGACTAGCTAATATTAACGGAGTTGTTAAATCTTTTTAATTTAAAATAAAAAATTCTAAATGTATTTATGATTATGTGTATGTAACGCAATATTTGAAAAATAAACTATTTTCTTGATAGCTCTACCACACTACTTACTTTAATTTTTTGAAACTAGATTAAACTCATTAAAAACCTAATTTGAGCCACAAAGCTGTAAAGCTTTTGGCTAAATAATAATAACTTTTTTTCAACAATAAAATTAACCCCAACAAAAGTATTCCTATGCGTCCTCGCTCAAGACACACTGATTCCTCTGAAGACTTTAATATTTGGCCTGCCTTTACAGATTTGATGTCTAATGCATTCATGATATTGAGCTTGTTGCTGTTACTTGCCCTCTTCCAATCTTTTAGTTCAAAAGCAGCCCTGGAAAACATGATGGAAAATCTACGTCAAAGGAAAGATGTAGTTGGGGAACTGGCAAGACAAGTGAAAGATTTGCAAGCAAAAACAAATCAAGCTGATGACTTAAAACAACAAGTTGCAGTATTGCAAAGGCAGCTAAAGTCAGCACATACGCCAGGAGGCGCACCCCCAATTATATTAATTCAAAATACAGGAGCCTATCAATTTGCTTCAGGTAGTGCAGAATTGCCAGTGGCTTTGAATTCATATGTTCGGGGAAAATTAGTAGATGAAATTGAATCAAACGCTAAGGCATATCAGATTGATGTAGTAGAAGTGATTGGTCACACGGACGGTCAGCCTAACGGAGGTGTCTCTAGTAATTTAGATGAGAATTTAGAAAAAGTTGCCAGAGGGCAGATCCCTACTCACAATCTTCATGCTGGCTCCAATGCTGATTTAGGATTGATGCGCTCCCTAGAACTAGTGAGAGGGCTTCGTTTTATTCAACGGCAAGGGACTCGATTGAAAGATCTAGAGTTCCGTGCTTATTCCGCAGCACAACTGATTTTACCCACAGGAGGCTTGGCGCAGATTAACCAGCAGTCAGATCCAAAACGACGACGTATAGAAATTCGCTTTACTCGTCTGGGTAGGGTGACAAACGTCCAGTGAGGTTGGAAATGTAAGTAGGGATTGAGCCTGGTAACTGTGTTGCAGAATGTGAGAAGGGTAGTGTTCTCAATCGCGCAATCATCTAGCTGTTGATATGACTGAAGTCCACTTGATGATATAGATATCTCACGGAATGAATACCCGATTCACCCCCATATATGCTATAGTTCGATGACTCTATCATTACTCTCAACTGCCAATGCCATTTCTTCAAGAGTAACAAAGCGAATAGTGAGAAAATTAAGCCAACCTTGGTTACTAATGCTCCCCGACAGAATCAGAGCGTGTCTTTCAAGATTATGATCGACTAAAAAAATCATGCTTGGGAATCAAGTTTAGCTTTCAGTTTGGCTTTTTGCTTTTGAAGCTTTTCCCAAGCAGCTTCTCGACCTGGTGGTGGCGGCAACTTTGCAATCTGAGCAATGCGTTCACGATTGCGCTCTTCCCAATACTGCCGAATTTCTTCTGCCTCTTTCAGAACAATTTGGTACTCCGCTTCGACTTCAGCGCGATGTGCCTCAATATATGACAAAGCAGAATTTACTTGCTCATCTGTCAGGTTAAGTATGCCACGAATAAATTTCGGCGGATACTGAGCAGTCACGTAATCCATTACGTCATAAAGAGTGATGCGAGTGCCTGCGATCGTCAGTCCTCGCTCTGTACGAGTGATGGTTGGTTGCCCATTGGATAATGAAATCATACCTGAACGCCTGCCGAGACTTGTCTCCATCGTATCTCACAGAAAAAGCAAGGTAGAAGTGTCACTCACCTTGCCTTCTTGATTTAGCGAGTTCAGCACAGTCGGTTAGTTGATTTTGACAAACGGTTTTGATTTACAATCTCGCCGCAGCGAGAGCCGCCCCGATTAGCCCTACCTGCGGGTTTAGGACAATATGTACGGGTACATTTTCCAGTAAGGACCTCATACGGCCTTTGTTAGCAAAGGCACGCAAGAAACTTCCCTCCTTGAGCAGCGGCAGATTTTTGGTAGCGATACCACCGGCAATGTAAAGACCACCATACGGTAAGAGTTTGAGGGCAAGATTACCAGCTTCAGCACCGTAAGCTTCTACAAACAGCTCCATAGTTTGCTCCGAAAGGCGATCGCGTTTCCCCAGGGCAGCTACGGCAATGGTAGCAGCTGGGTCAACTGTCTTCTCACTCCTGCCAGCTTCTTGTTCCCATGTTCTAACCACCTGCCCGACATCTGACGATTCATTGGCAATCTGCCTGTCGCGCAAAAATTGGTAAATCGCCACAATGCCTTGACCGGAAACAACCCGCTCGACAGAAACGCGCTGGATATCGTGTTTATCAAGTAGGTATTTCAACAGTTGAAATTCCAACTCAGAGCGGGGGGCAAAGTCAGTATGTCCACCTTCGGATGCAAAAACTTGATAGCGGTCTCCCTGTTGGATTAAAAATCCTTGTCCTAGTCCAGTGCCAGCGCCAATCACCGCAATTGGAGCGGCTCTCTGAGGCTTCCCCGGTTGTAGGGTGAGCAGATCTGCGGATTCTAAGCCCAAGACGCCGTAGCCAACTGCGGCAAAGTCGTTGATCAGAGAGATAGTGGCAATTCCTAATTCTCGCTCCAGACGTTTGGTGTCGAGAAACCAAGTCAAATTGGTCAGCTTGGCAGTATTGTTAACGATCGGACCTGCGATCGCAAAACAAGCCTTTTGAGGTGTGGGAGTTTTACCCTGCCCACCAGCCGTCGCTAAAAATTGCTGCACAATTGGCACTAAATCGGGAAAGTCATGGCTAAGGTATCGCTCCTCATGTATTCGCCCTAACTGCCCAGAGGAAGATGTCTCTACCAGCCGCAGAATGGTTTTGGTGCCGCCGATATCGCCTGCTAATAGTAATGTCATGATCCTAGTTGAACCGGATTACTTCTTCTATTTGGGTTAAGTGGGAAGTATCCCCATTTAATTCCAGCACCCATTCTGGGTCTTGTCGCACAATTTTAACTAAACAGCACAGAGAAGCTTTCACATCAGTTCTTGATATTCCACCCACTAGCCCCATTGCGGCACCTAGTACCGATGCACCGTGACCTACCAACAGGATATCCTCTGGGAACTCAGCTGCTAGAAGCCTTGCTGTTTCTCCGGATCTTTCTCGTGCTTGTTCGCCAGTCTCAGGATATTCAGCGACAACGCGAGAAGTATAGCTAGTGTCAATTCTAGGAAATAGCTCAGTCAAGGCTTCGACGGACAGTCTCTCTGGCATTGCTGTCATCCAAGCTGAATTGAGCCATTCGCTCAAGCCCGACTCAAGTTTAATTGGCAAATCGAGGGCTTCCGCAATTTGGTTGGCGGTTTGGACTGTTCGCAAGAAGGGTGAGGAAAAAATGTGGGCAATGCCTTCTCCCTTGAGACGTTGCCCCAGTTGATAGGCTTGTACCACGCCATCATCAGAAAGGGGTGGATCATAGCGTCGCTCGGCGGTGTTGAACCATTCGGGGTTAACGAAGTCGATGCGGTTTCCGTGTCGTGCGATCCAGATGGTTTGGGTCATGTGTTGAGATATTAGGTTTTACTCTGCGGTTTAAATCTTCAAAGAAGTAGTGGCAGTTAAAACCTGATTCAGCTTGCCACTGCGATAGCCTTCTAAATCTAGGGTGACGTAGATGAAGCCGTAAGCTTGAAACGCTGAAACGATCGCCTGCAAATCTGTCGTCAAAACAAACTCCTTAATTTGCTCAGGCGGCAACTCAATTCGAGCCGTATCACCAACAGATCGCACTCGGAGATTCTTCAGCCCCATCTGCCGCAGATAGCGCTCTGCCCGTCCAACCTGTTGTAGCTTGCCTACAGTGATTTCTTCACCGTAGGGGAAGCGGGAACTGAGACAGGGCTGCGCCGGTTTATCCCACCAGGCAAGACCCAGTTGTTGCGACATTTGGCGTACTTCTGCTTTAGTGACACCCACTTCTGCCAAGGGCGATCGCACCCCGCGTTCCTTTGCCGCCTGAATACCCGGTCTATAGTCTCGCAAGTCATCCGCATTCACGCCATCTACCACATAGGGGTAGCCCAACTGCTTTGCTAGCGGTTTGAGTGTATCGTGCAATTCGCTTTTGCAGAAATAGCACCGATTAACCGGATTAGCAGTGTAATTGGGATTATCCATCTCATGGGTCTGAACTACCTGATGAGCAATCCCCATCTCTGCTGCTTGGATACGGGCGTCTTCTAACTCTTCTGGCAACAACGAAGGAGAAACAGCTGTTACTGCCATTGCTTTCTCTCCTAGCACATCATATGCAATCTTGGCAACCAGGGTGCTATCAACGCCACCGGAGTAGGCTATCATTGCCTGCTCCATTTCTGCAAATAAGGTTTTCAGTTGCTCCAATTTTTGCTCTAGCATTATTTCCCAGTCCACCCACAGCTGCATTACATCCTACTTTCTATTTTAGAGACGCTCAAGAGGGAGGTGAGGGATCTCCTCTTGTGGTAAGTGTAGGGTAAAGCAACTTCCGCGCCCCAGTTCTGACTGTAGAGTGATATCGCCACCATGAAGCTGTGCCAGTTTACGCGACAGGGCTAAACCTAGACCAGTTCCCTCATATTTGCGATTCAGACCGCTTTCCAGTTGCTGAAATGGCTCAAACAAGCGTGCTTGAGCCGCTTGGACAATGCCAATACCGGTGTCAATCACTGAAAACTTGATTGCCTCTGCAGTTTGCTCAACCCTGAGCGTGACTGATCCAGATACTGTAAACTTAATAGCATTAGACAGCAGGTTTACTAAAATTTGCTTCAGGCGGCGCTGGTCAGCAACGCAAGTAGTTACATCAGACGCGATTATGAGGGGCAGTTGCAGCCCAGATGAGTGAGCTTGCTCATAAATTAAGGACAAAGACGCTTGACAAATTTCCTCTACTAGTAGCGTTTCTAGAGTCAATTCTTCCTTACCCGCTTCAATTCTAGATAAATCTAACAGGTCGCTAATCAGTGCCAACAGGTGTTCTCCAGAGTTAGAAATGCTCTCGGTATATTTTTGCTGTCTGGCGTTCAGTGGCCCATAAATTTGCTCGAGGAGTACACTAGAAAAACCCAGAATACTTGTCAGAGGTGTCCGCAGTTCGTGGCTCATGTTTCTCAAAAATTGGCTTTTAGCACGATTGGCAGCTTCTGAAAGCAGTTTTTCCTGCTCTAATTCTTGGGTGCGCTCTTTGACTAATTTCTCAAGTAGCTCGTAGCTATGAGCATTGTAAAGGGCGATCGCTGATTGATCCGCAATCCGCTGTAGGAAGTGAATTTCGTCATCAGTGAAGGTTCGGTAGTTGGTTGTGGTGTGCAACACGAGCCCACCAAAGAACAGCTCACGCATAAAAATGGGCGCACTCAGCACCGAAAGTGTCTGCATCTGCTGAATTTGCACCAGTCGGGTTGGCGTTGGAGGCAGTGCTGCGTAATTTGGTGCATGGAAGGGCTGACGACAGAGAAACTCACAGTTAGGGTCCAGTAGATCGGACCACTCCGATAAAGTAGCCTTAAAATTTAGCATGGAAACTACTTGGTCGCTGCTCCGCCATTCATTCAGCACATGAATTTGGTCGGCGGCTATCGAGAAGATCATGACTCGCTCAACTCCGAAGCCAACCCCTGTCAGCTTCACAATTTCTTGCAAGATATATTCTGGATTTAGGCTGGAGTTTAGCGTCCGGCCAATCTGATTTAGCAATTGTTCACGTTGGGCTTGTCGCTGAATTCGTGCAAAGGCTTCTTGCTTTTGGCGGCGTAGCTCAAATTCTTGGAGCGCTCGCGCTAAAACTATGGGCAAGCGAAATAACCGCTCTTTTAGTACATAGTCAGTCATTCCAGCCTTAATACACTCAACAGATGCCTCTTCCCCTAAATTACCAGTGACCAGAATTAAAGGAATTTCTTGCCCTGATTGCTGTAGTAAACCCAATACTTGAGCAGCAGTGAACTGAGGCAGGCGATAATCTGCTAGCACTGCATCATAGCTTTTCTCTTGCAGCAGTTGCTGGCAATCGATAAAGGTATCAGATGTATCGTAGGTGAAAGTTATACCTGCTGCTTCTAAGGCAAGCACTATCAGCTCTATATCAGCCATCACATCCTCCACAATCAGCAAGTGGAGGGTTGATGGGAGTGGTATATCGCTGCTCGCCCCGCTCATATTTGCCTTAGTTTGAAGTAAAAAGTAGCTCCCTGATTTGATGCATCTGCCCAGATGGTGCCGCCATGTCGATGAATAATCCGCTGCAATAGAGCCAAACCAATGCCCATACCTTTGAATTCTCTTGGCGAGTGTAACCGCCCAAAGGCTACAAACAGTTGATCGGCATACTTCATCTGGAAGTCAACTCCGTTATCCTTGACAAAAACGGTGCCATCTGGTGTGGAGCCGATTCCGATTTTTGCAGGTTGGCGATCGCGACTAAACTTAACAGCATTGTCAATCAGGTTGCTAAATACTTGTTGCAGCAAGGTTGGATCACCCATCACCGTTGGTAAATCTCCTATGGCAAACTCTACCAGGCCATCCTCAACAGTTTCTGTTTTGTTAATTACCAAAGCGATCGTTTTGTAAACCAACTGACACAGATTTACAGGGTGATTTGCCACGCACTCGCTGTAGGGTTTCATTCAAATGCTTAATTTCTGTTTCCGCCCACTGGCGCTCAGTAAGTTGGCGTTCCAGTGAATCGACCATTTCGTCAAAAGTGTGGGCCGATTGGCTCAGTTCCCCTGGTCCGTTATAAGGTGAGCCAAGGCGTGCCTTCAGGTCGCCAGGAGCACTGGCTTGTGGGAAATGCGACCAACTTGATATTCGCCGACAGCGAAGTTGCGCTCTTTGACAACACGCTGCAGCTACGGGCGATTAGAGAGATTAACTGTCTGAGAGTGCGTAAAGTATCAGCCCTAACGCTGGCAGGATGGCAAGAAGGACAAGAAGGTTTAAACAGGACGCGTAGACTAGCAAAAGAAAAGCGCACGACTAGATCACTAAAAAATTAATCCAAATTCTAGTGCTGCTCCTTCGTTCCAAGGGTCTATAACAAAGGCACGAAAGCAGCACCAGAATTAAAATCGGCGATTGCGCCAACGAAATGGCAATTTAAGGATTAACTACGTGGAAATAAATCGCCGCTATCAGAAAGTTACCCGCTAGGAGAACCAAGCTAATCAGTGTCCGAAACGGATAAGGGGGTTTACCTGATGTTTTGGCAACATCGGTTCCCACTGGTTTACTAGTCGGCGCTTTGTTAGCTTTAGCAGTCATAGGCTTTGCTCCTAAATTAATGGCTTCTTAAGAAATACCAAAGAGCTGTCCCCATTTCCAAAGTCTGTTAGAAATATTTGTGTGCATCCAGTCAACCTGTCAAGCGCTCTCGCCTGCGTGGTACGAACTGCGAACTAGGGGACCAGAACGGACGTGGGTAAACCCCATCTCGCGCGCGATCGCACCAAGCTGGTCAAATTCTTCTGGCGTCCAGTACTTTTGCACGCTCAGGTGTTCTAGAGAGGGGCGCATATACTGACCTAGAGTGAGGCGATCGCAGCCTACTGCCCGTAAATCCGCCATCGTCGATATGACTTCGGCTCTGGTTTCACCGTGTCCCAGCATCAGCCCAGACTTGGTAGGAATGCTAGAATCAAGCTCTTTAACAACCTGGAGAACTTGGAGTGAGTGTTCATACTTAGCTCCCCGTCGTACCGGTCCCTGCAATCTTCGCACTGTCTCAACATTGTGGTTGTAACAGATTGGTCTTGCCTCGACGACTGTAGAAATACGTTCGCGTTGGCCTGGCGCACCGGAACCCTGACCGCCCCAAAAATCGGCAGTGAGTACCTCAATTTGAGTTTCAGGATTCAGATGACGGATAGCCGCCATAGTTTTGGCGAACCAACTGGCCCCCTGATCAGGCAAATCATCGCGAGCCACTGAAGTTAGCACCACATAGTGTAACCCTAGCAACTGCACGGACTCCGCTACCTTTTGCGGTTCCTCCGGGTCTAGGGGCATGGGTGCATGGCCTTTATTTACTTGACAAAAAGCGCAAGCTCTTGTACACACAGGCCCCATCAGCAAGAAAGTCGCTGTTTTCTGGGCATAGCACTCTCCCCGGTTGGGGCAGCGTCCTTCTTCGCAAATTGTATGGATTTGACGCTGCTTAATAATTCGTTGCACAGTCGAGAGTTCACTGGCTTTACCGATTGGGCGGCGCAACCACTTTGGCAGCGCCTCGATTTCGGACTTCAGTTGGGAAGCGGGTGATTGGGTCATAGATGACACATATCCAAAACAGAAGCAGAGTCGTGGCAAAACACAGGTTTTCTTTTGCCTATCTTACTTCACACTATGCAACTTTATCTTGTGCCACCGTACATTCGCTGAATTTAAGGAGCGTTGAAATGAATCTATGCCGAAGTTCTCAGTGAAATTTCCCTTGAATCTAGATTAGAGGCAGAGTTAAGTTTATTTTGGGTTTTTGTTGTGTGAGGCTAACTCACGCACGCGTTCCCTAGAGTCCCTGCCAGAGGAGCCATTTGTGGCAAATCGTAAAATCTTAGTTATTGATGACAGTCGTGTCATTCGGGTACGAGTACGAGAAATGTTACCGTCGGGTAACTTTGAAGTTCTCGAAGCCAAAGATGGACTTGAAGGTCTCAATTTAATCCGTCAGGAACACCCAAGCTTAATCATGTTAGATTTCCTCTTGCCTAAGCTAAGTGGTTGGGAGGTGTTTCAGCAGATTCAAGCTCACCCAGATTTCCAGAAGATTCCTTTGGTGCTAATGTCTGGTCGTAAGGAAGAAGTCATCGAGAAGATTCAGGAACCGTTTGAATATTTTGAATTTATCCTCAAGCCCTTTGAGCAGCAAGAATTGATTGGGGCGATCAAGCTAGCAATGGCAAAGGCTAAACTGCCTCGTAAAGAAGCGGCAGTCAATGCAACTTTAATTCAACCCGTAGCAGTGGCAGAAGTCTCGAGTTCAGCCATGGAAGCAGAAGTTACTGTGCAAGTGCTGAATAAGAGAGTGACCAAGATGCAGGCAGAAATTGATGAGTTAAAACACCAGATAGCACAGGTTATGCATTTTTTAAATAAAAAGTGAATTAGGATTGGACACGAACCGCCGAGAGCGCCAAGAGAAGAAATAGAGGATTTAAAAAATCATTTAGGACTGCTATATGTTACCGAGATGGTGGTAGTAAGGGTAGTAGCTAGCCGCACCACCTCAAATTTCTAATCGTCAAAATTCATCTGATTAACAAAAGAGCGGTTACAGTTCTTATTGACTTGATTATGCCGCGTAATTTCATTACAATAGTAATTTAATATTATGATTAATACAGTTTTTCTATTCCTTAGTCTTATGAACACTGTATAATTACTAAAGTATTTATTTTGACTATTTAAATAAATACGTATTTGTACTCAGGTAAAAGTAATAGCCGCAAGAGGCATCTCAATCTTCTGCCCCAGCAGCCAAAAGCTCTCGTACTATATCCCTATAACCATTAAATTCCGCAATCATTAAAGCCGTGTAACCACCCTGGTTTTTTAGGTTTACATCTGCCCCAGCACTTAGCAAAAGCCTGACAGCTTGTCCATAACCCCGATGAACTGCCCACATTAAAGCTGTTGCCCCAGCTGAGTCTTGCAGATTCACATCTGCCCCCTTTACCACGAGGTGCTGCATCACCATCGTGTGATTTCGATCTGCTGCCTTCATCAACGCAGTTTTCCCGTCCTCCGTTTGAGTGTTGGCATCAGCGCCATAATCTAGTAACACCTTGACTGTCTCGGCATGACCCTGCAATGTTGCTAGTGTTAAAGGTGTCTCACCCAAGTTTCTACTATTGGGCACAAACGCTAGTTTTTGCGTTTCTACCCGACGCAGCAGCGCCTCCACAATTTGGCTATACCCCTGCAATGCTGCCACCATCAAGGGTGTATCACCTAGCTGATTTCTCGCCTGGACATCAGCTCCTTGGTTGAGTAAGACTTCCACTACATCGATATGACCTTCTACAACTGCAAGGTGGAGAGCTGTTTCACCATCTTTGTCTTTAGCATTAATGTCAGCACCTCTGTCCAGTAAAGCAGCCACGATCGCACTATGCCCCCCTGCCGCTGCTGCCGAAAGCGCAGTTCCACCATCTTGGTTTTTAACCTTCACATCAGCTCCTGCCTGTAGCAGTGCTTGCACAACTTCAGTATTACCCTGATCTGCACACAGCGTTAAGGCAGTTTCTCCCTCTTGGTCTTTGGCATTGATATCAGCGCCTTTATTTAACAACAGTTGGGTAATAGACAGATAACTGGCTTCAGCTGCTTGCATGAGGACAGTTCTACCATCCAAATTTCTACTATTTACAGCTGCCCCATGCTCTAACAACACCCGTATTGTCTGAGTATGGCCTTGAGCGACTGCCAAAGTAAAAGGCGTCTCGCCCCACTTGGTTTGATTTAAATCAGCACCAGCTGCTAATAATGCTTGTACTACATTGCTGTGATTAGACTGGGCAGCCAGGTGCAACGCGGTATCCTCATCCTGATCTTTGACTTTAATGTCTGCACCAGCAGCCAAGAGGATGTGTACAATATTGACATTACCTTTCAAGGCTGCCGCCATCAGCGCTGTACTTCCGTCGTCATTTTTAGCATTTACCTCAGCACCATTGGCGATCAACGTCTGTACAATGTCAACTTGATGATTTGCCGCCGCCAACATTAAAGCAGTGACGCCAAATAATTTTCTCGGCGCGTTGATATCAGCGCCTTGAGCAAGCAGGATGCGAACAATCTCGGTGTAGCCCTGTTGGGCTGCAAACATCAAAGCTGTGGTGCCATCGCGATCGCTAGCATTCACGTTAGCGTCCGCCGCGAGTAGCGCTTGTACTCGCTTAATGTCTCCACTTCTAGTTGCCCGTATCAGCAAAACATTGTTGGTCTGCATCATGTAAAAAAGCTACCTCAAAACTTGCTCAGATGCCTAGTAGCACTAGAGATTGCTCCATGCATATAAAAAGAGATTTTGATTATTTTTACAAGGAGAAAACACTAATTATGCTAAGTTTTATCAAGATTCTTGAAAAATGGTGAGTACACTATGAGCTTCGACATTCCGGCGGAGATCAAACCCTGGCTGAATTTCATTCACCCCATTTTAATGTGGGTTTTGCTGGGAGTCTCAATTTATGCTTTGTACTTGGGCGTTCAATGGCGACGGACAAGAACTGCTGAGGGTGAAGCTAAGAAAGAGCTGATTAAAGCTAGGTATAACGTTAGACACTACCAAATTGGCTCAGTGCTTTTAGGACTGATGGTGATTGGTGCTATTGCTGCTATGGGTGTCACATATATCAACAATGGTAAGCTTTTTTTTGGGCCTCATTTGCTGGTGGGTTTAGGCATGACAGGAATGATTGCGGTTTCTGCTAGCCTTTCTCCATTCATGCAAAAAGGACAAGACTGGGCACGCTACACCCACATCGTTTTAAACGCTACTCTCCTAGCACTGTTTAGTTGGCAAGCGGTGTCTGGCATTCAAATTATCCAAAATATTGTCAGCAAAATGTAATCCAAGCAGGGGGAGCCCAATTCCCCCCTGCTCAGAAGTTCCCCTGCCCCTCTGTTCCCCTGCCTCTTTTTGACTTAGGAGGGAGCGGTAGACCTAGAGAATTGTGAAAATCTTCCTGAACCTTGTAGGTTAAGCGACGGGACACTTGGCGTACAATTTCATAAAGCAAGCGATCGCCGGTTTTTTGGACTAGCGATTTGGGCAACCGCTGAATAAACTTCGGAAACTGAACATAAACTGTCAAATCCAACTGCCATTCAACTCGTGTTATTTTGTCTGCACACCGCTCAAGAGTTGGAAAGCTTTGATTAGACGAGTCTGCCGGTGTTTCCACTAACTCCATGACAGACTGAAAATCCACATCATAACCTGGAGCGACATAATTGGGCACCGGGATTGTCTTGATTCGATAAACGCCATTGTCTGGGGGTAGCAGTTCTAAGCCAACTTTCGGTTCTACGTCATAGCCAAAAGAGCCAAAGCGCCCAATTGCTAGAGCATAGCCATTTTCCCCCAAGTTTTCCACCTTCATCGGGTGGGCGCAACGACAAAACCACCCCTGGTGAGCGTTGAGATACTCAGCCACCGCTTGAGCAGGGGCATACATTTCCATACAGTCGGCAAAGTGACCGTAAAAGCGGGTTGCGTTTGTGGCTGTGTCAGTCTCTGCTAAGTGTGGTGGCCAAAGTGCTTCCGGAGCCTCAATGGATTGACATTCGCGCTTTTGTGACAACATATAATAACTTCCTGTGTGATTTGGTCTATATTCAGAATTCCCACTCCAAGTTCAACGTTTCACCTTGACCTCGAATCTTAACTGAAACAATATAACTTCACCACTAAGGTCAGTAAATCTACAATTTATATATAGATTTACTGATAACCTCAAAAATTTGTCATGAAAGCATTTGTAGCAGGGGCAACAGGCGAAACCGGTCGTCGAATTGTACAAGAACTTGTCGAGCGAAATATTCCCGTCCGAGCGTTGGTGCGGGACTTAGAAACAGCTAGAGCTATTCTACCCAAGTCGACTGAGTTGGTGGTAGGTGATGTGTTAAAGCCAGACCTCGGCGCTGCCTTAGGAGACAGCACTGTACTCCTCTGCGCGACAGGAGCCAAACCCAGCTTTGACCCGACTGGACCATACAAGGTGGACTACGAAGGAACTAAAAATTTAGTCGATGTCGCCAAGGCTAAAGGAATTGAGCAGATGGTCTTCGTTTCTTCTCTATGTACTTCCCAGTTGCTTCATCCACTAAACTTATTTTGGCTAATTCTAGTCTGGAAGAAGCAGGCAGAGGAGTACCTTCAAAAAAGCGGTCTTACCTATACTATTGTTCGGCCTGGGGGCTTGAAGAATGAAGACAACCCATACCCAGTCGTGATGTCCTCGGCTGACACGCTATTTGATGGCAGTATTCCGCGTACCAAAGTGGCGCAGGTATGTGTCGAGGCACTATTTGAGCCATCTGCCCGTAACAAGATTGTTGAGATTATTGCCAAGGCGGAGGCTCCAGAAAAGAGCTTTGAGCAGCTGTTTGCTGGAGTGGCGTAGTAGGGGAGCCAGGCTGCGGTCTTTCTCTGTGCCGTCCGCCGTACTGGCTCCCCCACACCCCACCTAAAAGAGGGTATTGTGCCAGTTGAGAAAACGGAATATAGGTCAATATAACTTTCGGCAGAAATAGACATACTAGGTCTAAAGCTGTTGCCGCATTTGGTCTAAGTCTGATCAGTCAGAGCTTTAAACAGTCAGATATGGCAGTTAAGCAATAATTTTGTCGTAGTGGGGAGACAAAAGTGATGCTGGAAAAACTATTGCTGGCCGTCATGATAACTTTTGGGCTCAATCTGTTTTTGGCAACTCGCTTACCTTTAAAAACCACTACTGCTTCTAGTTATCATCCGGTAGAGACACCAATGATACTAGTGAAGCTACTGAAGTAATTCTGTTTTTGCCGAGCTACTGTGCCAGAAATTACTGTTGTCGAAGAGCTACTCTTCGCAACCCCTAGATAACAAAGGGCTATCACGCATTCACATCAATACCAAAAACTGCTTGTTTTTTTCACACGTATATGTGATTATAATGGGCTTAGATATCTAATATACGAAAATTCTACTTGATTACCGTAGATTAACTTCAACGAGATATCTTGAAAATTTATGGAGACGACTCGAACAGAAATTACTCAGAATATTTGGGTTGCTGCTTGCTGTTGATCTCAGCTTAACGGGAAACAACTATGCTGACTC
>QQTW01002210.1_pt1 | contig 14064 bp, 8 predicted proteins | sample 1904831 | NCBI WGS metagenome assembly QQTW01 (sample SAMN09435610, study PRJNA476489) | Subsurface metagenome, whole genome shotgun sequencing project. | reverse complement strand
CCGTTTGGCCTTCTCGTCCTCTTCTTCGCTACTCGTATCCTCCTCCTCCTCCATCTTCTATCCCAAAACCTTGTCTTTCTTCCAACGCTTACCGTGATAACAAAGCAACCTCTCTGGAATCGCTTGAGTGCAGAAGATCGCATAAATATGGCTCCTGCTCGAGGTATTTAGCGTTCCCTGCACCACTGGCTCTGGGGCGCTGGGAATTACAAGAATTCCTGCAGACCCGTGATGAAGCACGTCGCTGACTTGGTTTGAAGCCTCAGAGAGTAGCGAAGAGGAAAGCTCATCTTCAGATTCCGAACCCGTAATTGCCAGACGTTCTAAATTCGAAGACGAAGAAGACGAGAGCGATGTACGTCATGAAAGGCTTTAGCGAGGACTGCGGTGCCGCTGACTGTAGAATAGGCTGTTGAAGACTGGGAGGCAGCAGAGGATTCAGAAGCCGAGGCTGAGAAGGCAAAGAAAGCCGCAGAAGCAAAGGCTAAGGCAGATGCTGAAGCTGCAAAGAATAAGAAGTCCAAGGCGCAACGGATAGAGGAACAGCGGACGGAACGAATGCGGCAGAAGATGGAGGAGGAGGAGGATACGAGTAGCGAAGAAGAGGACGAGAAGGCCAAACGGGAGCGCTTGCGGCGAACCGAGCAAGAGGCGGATCTCAAACATGCCGAAGATCTGTTCGGGAATATTGGGATCAACAAGAACCGCAGCGCATCGAAGACAGTCGTCGCCACGGATCCCAGCGACCCCTCAACAGCCATCGATTTGTCCTCGTTACCGCTCTTCAACCCCAAGACCAAGGAGCAATTCCTCAAATTACGGGAGACCCTGGTTCCCATGCTTGCCAACAATAGCAAACACGCTCAGTACACCCTGTTCATGCAGGAGTTCACTAAGCAAATAGTGAAAGACTTGCCCAGCGAACAAATCAAGAAGATAGCCAGTGGGCTGACCACGCTGTCCAACGAGAAAATGAAAGAGGAGAAGGCGGCGGAGAAAGGTGGCAAGAAGACCAAGGCTGCGAAGGGTAAGGCTACCCTGGTCGCCAACCGAGATGCCAGCCACAAAGCAGACACAACGGCGTACGATGATATAGGGTACGTCGGGACGAACCAGTCAATTCCGGGAACCATCGCTAACGTTATCCAGGGATGATGATTTCATGTGAAGCACGTTCTTGGACCGCTGTCCTTCAGTACCTTCCAACATCCGAGACTTGGGTGATTTGCCTGCTGTCCAAATCCATTGCCGTCGCACCAGGGCGGCGAAGACGTCCATTACGCCACCCAGGTATCTTTGGCCGATTCGCCTCGCCACAGGTCTACGCTGACTTACGATTGGCTGTTGACTGGACGGGGTTATGCATTGCACGCATTCAGTCATATTATTTAGAAGCGTTCCAAGATTGTTACATCATCTGACATTTGCAAGCATCATGCACAGAGGGCGAGTTTGGTAGAGGCTTTGTGAAAAGGTGCAAGCAGAAAAGGGGCTGGGTGGATATGTGGAGTGGGCCATAGGTAATTCAAGGAGTTAGTCATCTACACCAAACCCGACAGCTATATTTATTAGTCGGGCAATTCTTCGGCTTGCACAATCAATGCTGGAGTGACCGCCGTTCTCGTTGGGGTTGTTCGGATTGCGGATCGGATCTCCCTCCAAGATTTGAGATGATCCCGCGATTCCCTCGCCTCAGAGGACATATGAAACCGCACCATGATCCCCTTCGATAAAATCCTGAACCCTCAATTGATTTGTACAGCATCGCTAACGGATCCAATGCCATCATTACGACCAGTAGTTCTCTTTATCCCCTCATTCCATCTCTCTCCCAGATCTTTCGAAAACTCCACGCTCGGCTTTGGGTTGCATTTGCAGATAAGGCCCGCTTGAGCTGACAACATATGCCGGCTGTCAAAGTCACGCCAGGGCAGCAGACTCGAAAAGCAAAGGTGCGGTTGCGGAAGGCTGTCGCACCTTCGGAAAAAAAACAGTGCGTGTAACTAATCAGCGGTGTCGTTTAGCTTGCCAATTCCTACCATGAGCTACTGGAGTGAGCGGATGTGTGCTAGGCATAGGCAGACACGTGCTAAAAAGCTTTCTGTTGCAGAGAATTCTCGTCGAAAGAGCTGGGCACGGTGGGAAATTACACACTGGGGCGCCTCATAGGCAAGGGGTCTTTCGGCAAGGTCTATCTCGCCTCTCACAAGCTCACGAATGGCTCGAAGGTACGCCGACGACTCCAATCTACCCCTTCGCTCGCCCAACCCGCTGATGCTCCAGAAGGTCGTCCTCAAATCCGCGAAGAAGGACGATGCGAATCTCGCGCGAGAAATCCACCATCATCGACAATTCCTTCATCCGCATATCGCTCGACTCTATGAGGTTATCGTGACGGAACGACTTGTCTGGCTAGTCTTGGAGTATTGCCCGGGTATGGTGCCATTCTAGGTGTGTGGATGACGGACGCTGAACGGGCTGCCAGGGGATGAATTGTACAATTACCTGCTCCGCCACGGCCCACTTCCTTCCGAAAAGGTTCAGAAGATCTTCACGCAACTGGTCGGCGCTGTGGCGTACGTGCACAACATGTCGTGTGTCCACCGAGACCTCAAGCTCGAGAACATCCTTCTCGACAAGAACGAGAACGTCAAGCTCTGCGATTTCGGCTTCACCAGAGAGTATGATGGCAAGATGAGCTGTCTACAGACATTCTGCGGCACAGTGTGCTACAGTGCTCCAGAGATGCTGAAAGGCGAGAAATATGCCGGGGAAAAGGTGGATGCGTGGAGTCTCGGCATCATTCTGTTCGCCTTGTTGACCGGCGAGCTCCCTTTTGATGACGACGATGACATGGTCACGAAACATAAAATCTTGACGACCGAGCCAAACTACCCCGACTCCATGCCGGCCGATGCAAGGACATTGATCGGTCAACTCCTCTCCAAACGCCCCTTGCCACGTCCAACGATCGCGGATATCCTGACGAACCCATATCTCACCGAACATGCCCCTCAGCAACAGGCTATTCTGAAATTAACCCAGCCAGCACCGTTCACCACAGACCTGGAAAAGCAGACGTTGGAGCGAATGCGCACCGCTGGCGTTGACATTGACAAAGTCATCGAAAATGTGCTTGCCCAACGTTGCGACGGCCTCGCCGGATGGTGGGCGCTTTTGATCGAGAAGGAGCAACGCAAGGAGAGAAGGAGAGAGCGGAAACGGAAAGAGCGAGAGCTGGAAGCGAAGAATCTTCGCAGACTCAGCGCAGCAAGCAGTCGGCTTGAGCGCATTGCTGCCCCTTTGCGAGAGGTGGACGAGGATAATCTGTCTCCGCCAAATAGCGATGGATCCAGGAGGGGCCGCAGAGATAGACGGAGTTTAGGGACTCGTAAGCGTGAAGAGCCGGTAGAGGGCACTTTCGCTGACTTGCTCGTAGCTCAACTGATTCTCCCCGACCTTCCGAAGCTGCCCGAAGGTACTGTTCTCGACTCCCCTCAGTCAGCCACTCCTCCTCCGCCCATCGAGAAAGATTCAGTCCGTTCCCATAGCTCATCGCGGCATCGTCCAGCACCGCCGCCGAAAGAAAGAAGAAGATCACGAGGCAGCACGCTCCAGCGAGGCGCTTCCGATCACAGTCTTCTAGCACCTCCAAACGCTATGGCCCCCAGACGTACCGGACGACGCTCGTCACGACACCCTTTCATTAACCAGCTCGCCTCCATCAAACACTGGTTCATCGAATCCGCTAAAAGAGCCAAATCGCCTTCCACCAAGAGCGAAGTATCCACCTTGAAGACCCCTGTAGAACGCAGAAGTCCCCAAGAAGCCCGCAGCTCCCCAACCGTCACTGATGCCACCCCCCGGAAATCGCCCCAGGTTTTCACCCCGCCACAACAGCAACAGCGGCATTACCCACAGCACCAGCAGGCACGAACAACCTACATCGCCCACGCCCGCGTCACGACGCCCCGCAACCGCTCGTCCCTCTCTCCTGCGCCCCTTACCCCACGCTCTTCGTACCGCCACTCCTCCGGCGGGCTTCGTGGCCGCAAATCAACCTCCTCCTCCGTGTCTTCCATCCGGAGCATTCACCACGTGCATACGCATTCCAAAGCCTCCTCTACTTCCTCCACGTCCAATTCTGTCCGCTCTTCTGCCTTCCCCTCCACCCACGATAGCTCCTCCAACAACATGAAGATAGGACGGTCTCCGCATACATCGGTCAAAGTGCTCCCTTCGACGCCGACAGCGACGACATTTCCGTCGAACATCCGGCTTGTACGCGCCCCGCCGCAGAACATGTACAATGAATCCGCTTTCCCTCCGCCCTCGTCCTCTTCAGGTCTCGTGTTCGCCAAGCGCAAGAAGACGCCTTTCCGCGGTCCGATGCTCTCGCTCAACTCGTCGGGGTTCTCCGCTCCGGGGGGATCGGGGAGCGGAAGCCCGGCTCCGCATCATAGGGCAGTGGGTCGGGATAGCGGGGGTAATGGGAGCAGAAGCGGGAGCCAGGCCGGAAGGAGGAGCGGGGAGATTATCGAGGAGGAAGACGAGGACGAGGTGGAGGAGGTGGAGGCATTCAGTCCCGTGGGCGCAGGCGCGGAGGAGACGGTCTGGGAGGAGGGAGAAAGGGGGGATGAGGTGGGGCGAGGCAGTGAAGATTGGGTGAGAAGGAAGGGTGATCGGGCTGGATGATGGACGACGGCTCTACGAGATGGTCAGCTTGGATAGAGGGGTTGGAGGGATGTCGGTATCTCCTGTACATCATCATCTTGTATATGGTGGTTCGTTTCGCTTCTTGCCGTCACGTATTCTGGGTATCAGGAGTTTTCGTCATATCCTACCCAAGGAGCGAAAGCGAAGATAAATCACCCAGACAAGGTGATCGCCTCTCTGTGTGTTCAAATACTGATTCAGAGCACACTTCGAAGTGAACTTCATGTATCTATTGAGGTGTATTCGAAGCTCTTATGCTCTGCGTGCTCCTGCAATTTGGATCGCTGCAGTGAGAATGGAAATGAGACACTATGGGCCCCCCTTATCCATGCTACGCAAATCATGCCCGATGTTGATGCTCGCATATCAGCATATGTCCTATACCCCTGTCCGCTAGAGAACACAAATACTGCTCGTTGGGAACATGCTTCCGCCTCCCCTTCGCTAATGAGAACATCGAAAAGCCTTCATTCATTGTCAACATGGAACCCCGTGAATCCTCCAGGCCTGGGCCCGTCCCTAGCCTCCTCAACCTCCACGGAACAAGAACTGCATATCCTCGGGCGTAAGCTTCTCCATGGCAACCTGGTCGTTGTTGATCGTGCCATTGATCATGTTCGCCTTCTTTTCCTGCAGCATGACCATCCTAGACTCGACCGAGTCTTCGATGCAGAGCCGAGTGATGACGCAAGGGCGTCGTTGGCCGATACGATGGCAGCGATCTGCGGATTGCCATTCGGCTGCTGGGTTCCACCACCTGCGTTCCATCAGTCGGTGGATCTGGCCCCTGAGATCAGGTGCAGGTGCAGATAGGGTAGGGAGACTTACGGATCAATGATGAAAACTCTGGACGCTTCCGTCAAATTCAGCGCCACGCCGCCTGCCTTGAGCGATACAAGGAAAACCTCGACGTGTGTGTTGTTCATGAAATATTCGATGGACTTCTGACGCTGAGAAGGGCTCATGCTACCATCAAGCATGACGGTGCTGAAGCCTGCACGACGCAGACGCCACTCCACGAGCTGCAACATGGAGGTGAATTGAGAGAAGACGATGGATTTGTGGGTCTGCTTGGGGCTGCGCAACTTGTAGAGATCGTAGACGAGCATCTCGATCTTGGTGGATGAGGTCCAATCCTCCATCTTGATACGGTTGATGATGGAGCTTTTCTTGACATGATCCTCGTCCTGCTCAATATCCGGCTGCTCAAAATCAATGTTGAGAAGGATGTGGCATCGAGGACAATCCGGAGAAACACCTGCGTCGAAAGACTTCACGTAATTCTTGGCGCACGATCGACAGAATTCGTGGTGACAACGGGATCGGATTGGTTCTTCGGCCGTCTCATCGCAAACGCAGCAGACCAGAACGTTCTGGCCGCCTTGGGCGTGTTTCTTGAGGATGAGATCAGGATGGTTGGCAACCTGTCGCATTTGCATGATGAGACCAAAGATATTGGCGTAGTTGTTGAGCATGACCCCACGGCTCACGTACGTGTCAAACTGGCGGGTGCTGTTGGACATGATACTCTTGGAGAAGTCATGCTCAATCTCCCCGAAGAACTCATTGTGGATGATCACGTCTTTCGGTGGCAATTCCAAGGACGCGGTGTAGTCGCGCTTCATACGCCGGAGCATGATGCGATCGGTGATCAGGCGCAGCTTACCCAGTCCCTCTTTTCGGAGAGCATTGTTCTGGCCTTGAGTGATAGGATTCAGGAGCTCCTGGTTGAAGATGGAGACATGTTGGAAGCCGGTGTGCCCGCATTTGATGCATTTCTTCTTCTCATCTTGTGACCAGTGCAACTCCGCACACGGACACACTTTGCAAAAATAACATGCAAAAGGCCGAACCTCCAGGAAACGCAAGAGTGAAAAGAACTCCCCGATACGGTTCTGCACAGGCGTCCCGGACAAGCACCATTTGTAATCGGCTTTCAATGCAAAGCATGCCTTGGCAACCCCAGTCGTACGTGACTTGATGCTGTGAGCTTCATCCAAGATCAAACGATGGTAATGAATGGCGTGAATCATGCTATTTTCCTTGATAATCCCGTCCTCGCGGTTCCAACCCTTGACCTCCTTACGGTGGATGGATTCAACACCGGAGTAGGAAATCATGATAACATCATAGCTGATCAATTCTTCCATCGTCATGTTCTTAACGTGTTGGTTGCTGTTATGGTATACGAGCACCTTCAACTTGCCGTCCGTATACTCATTGATCTCGTTCTGCCACTGCATCAAAGCTACTGGCGGTACAACAACCAAGCTTGGGCTTTTGGCAGGATAGTTGGACATGATTAGGGACACGGCCTGAATGGTCTTTCCCATGCCCATTTCGTCGCCTAAGAGGCCACCTTTCCACTGCGATGACTCTTGCTTCATCATCCAGCTGAGTCCTTCGAGTTGGAATGACTTCAACTTCCGCGTGATCGCCTTTGGCTGTTCGGCTTGCTCGGGCACGATCGTGGCTACACTTTCCAGCGTCTCCCACATGCTTTGGATTTCAGGGTGAGCTTTCTCCAGACTGATACGCTCCCTGGCGGCACGCATTGATCCTAGCCGCTCGGCCAATCTAGCACGGTATGCATAAAACGCACGGGACGCCGCCCCGCCGGTTACTTTAGATTTAGTAACCCTCTTTGGAGCCGTTGGAGGCTGGGCCGTTGGAGGCTGAGCTGAAGCAGCTCGGCTAACGTCGTCCGAGTCGACCATGTCATCCTCAGAGATCTCCAAATCGTTATCAGATATGGTGAACGTCGACTCCGACATTGCGGAATCATCCGAGTCCTGGATCCCGGCGTCGGCTTTCTCCTTGATCGAGCGTCTTGCTTGATCTCGTGAGGGACGAGAAGGCAGAGAAAACCGGCCGCCGGCAAGCTTACGTCGCTTCCTTGGTGAAGGTCCAGCCTTGAGGTCCGATAGACTTCCGGACTCGTTGTCAGATACGTTGAACAAGGATTTGGGCTTCTCATAGGTATTTTCCATATCCTCGTCTGAATCGTCGAGTAAAGCCTGACGGCATTTGCGGCCTTTGACAGGTTGAACATCATCTTTGGCATACTCTTCCTCCTGCAAAGCCTTTGCAAGCAGGGCGTCGTCATCGAGCAAGGCATCTGCCCCCGACGAGTTCCGCTTGCGTTTTCCGGTTGAATTCGATTCTTCCTTCGACAGTAGGTCCGTCTTCTTTGGCTTAGACTTTTGCCCACTTGTGCGACTAGGTGCCTTGAAAATGGATTCGGCGGGCGTGACAGCTACACTTGTCCCGGGCGTTTCGCATTCGCTCGACTGGTCTTTAATACTGGAGAGGGCAGAATTTATCGATAACGACGAAGTTCGTGAAGATCCATTGGGCCCTTGCTGAACTCGCTGTAATGAGTCTGCCGGGATGGCCACTTCTTTAAGAACCTCGATGGCGACCCCTGGATGTGCTGGAGCTTTTGCAGATATTGACTTGGCAGCCGGCTTGTTCTTGGAAGAGGAAAGAGGATCCTCATCATTGAGGTCAGTGTCAACATCGCTGCTGTTCTCAATCTCCTTCATATTTCTACTTGACTGTCGTCGCACAAATGGGGCTTTCCCGACTGGTGATCTGGTAGAGATAGGAACACTGGGGATTGGGGAGCGTGCTGCAAAAGGTTACTCCCTGCTGCCTTATTCCACAAAGCAAGGGCATGGACTTACATGATCCAGGAGTTCCCGAACCACCTTTCCGAACCCCTTTACGAGGTCTCCCTTTGGGCATCTTCTCGGACTGTTTTTCTTTCGATGTTTAGGTAACGGTGCTCGGTACTCAGTGCTAACAGTAAGGGGGTTAAGAACCGAAATCTTTATAATCAGAAGTGCTGAGTTGCATCGGGATGTGACGACTATGACAATCAGGTTACCAGTATGGTTAAAACAACAGACTCTGTCATTCTTAAGGACAATCAGCTCTGGTTCTGTGTTTTAAAGACACAAGGTTGAACCCAGGGGGTGGTTAAGAACTATCGAACTGTTTAGGCAGACCATACTTTCACTGGACACTTTTGCCACATTGATCAATCAGATCAAGGGGACGCGGTTAGTGGTTCACTTTACGCGCTCGCGACGTCCAAGCTTCCCAGTAGCGTGGAATTGGCGTGCTGGAATTACTATTCGGAGGACTTGATCAATCGCCACTCGTACCACTCAATAACCATCCAAGTCTGCACTCCAATTGATTCCGAGCTCTGCATAGATAGAGATTTTACCTTGCCATCACGGTCGTGACGTACAGAAACACCCCTGACTGGTATCGCCATGTCTGGCCGAAGAACAGCAAATAATCGCATCCGCGGGCCGCAGTCTGCCCTGACCGATTTCTTAGCTTCCAACAACATCTCGGCTGCTCAGATCAGTGCCGATTACGAGCGACGCCGAAGGGACGCCCAGCAGGCAGCTGAACAGGAAGCCGCTGCCAATGGCACCGTAGTGGCCGAAGAGGAGCAAGAGCCCCTGGAGCGAGAGGAGACCGTATTGGAGACGAGGAAGAGGAAGCGAGCAGAGGAGGAGGCTTTGGCGAAGATCAAGCAGGGTAAGAACTCCAAAAAACAGAAGAAAGGCAAGAAAGCAGATCCCAATGGCGAGAACGGCGACGATGCTTTCGGCATGTACTCCAAGAGCAAGCCACTACCCGGCCAGCTGGAGAACTGTGAAAAGTGCGAGAAGCGCTTCACCGTTACCGCTTACAGCAAGACCGGTCCTGATGGAGGTCTGCTGTGCGTCAAATGTTCCAAGGAGCAGACCGATCAGAAGAAAAAGGACGACAAGGCCAAGAAGCAGGCCGCTCCTCGCGGGAAACAACGGCAAAAGCAGAGTAATCTTCTGGACGGCATTGTCGGTGACGGTGCCGTCTCTCTGCAAGACCTTTGCATCAAGACCATTGCAGACAATGTGCATGATGTAGAGGAGTTCGGGGATCTGCCTCCGAAACTCACAAAGCGTCTGGCGGAGATATTCTCGAAGAGGCGTGTCCTTCTGCCACGGACATTAGATCTCTTCCTTCGGCCAAATTTGGAGACCATAGACATCACCGACTGCGGCAAGCTCGAAGTTGAGGATTACATCAAGATGTTCTCATTTGCACCTCGCATCAAGACCCTTAACCTCCAGCAAGCCGGTCAATTCAAAGACGAGGTGATGGACTATATCATCGAGCGCGACATCCCAATCCAGCACATGAAACTGTATGCTGCAAACCTCATTCTGAATGACAAGTGGATCGAATTCTTCACCAGATGCGGGCATAGACTCGAGTCCCTGCAGCTCAAGTGGCTCAACTGCTCCCTAGACGACGAAGCATTCTCCTACCTGGTCAAGGGTTGTCCAAACCTCAAGCGACTCAAATTGAAGCAATGCTGGCAACTGGGAGACTCAGCCGTAGCAGCCGTACAAGGGCTACCGAATCTTGAACACCTCTCACTCCATTTCAAAGAGTCAGTCTCCACCGAGACCCTGGTGGCTATGATTGAAGCGATTGGCCCCAACCTGCGCACCCTTTCCCTGGAGGAATTCTATAACGCAGACGACTCCGTCCTAGGAGCCATCCACACGCACTGTTCACGCTTGGAGAAGTTCCGTTTCACCGAAAACGACGCCTGCACCGACGCCGGCTACACCAACCTTTTCACCGACTGGGCTAATCCACCTCTGGCCTTCGTCGACTTCTCCAGCAACCGATCTGTCGACTACGAACATCCGGAAGGCACCGAAGACCAGATAGGCCTCGCAGCCTCCGGCTTCGAATCACTAATGGCTCATTCGGGTTCCAATCTCAAAACCCTCCTGGTGGCGTCGTGTAGGCACATTGAGCGAGAAGGGTTGGTCCACGTGTGGGACGGTAAGAAGACTTATCCTTGCTTGAAGACAGCAGATGTCTCCTTTGTCAAGAACATGGATACGCCCATCGTGGCCGGGCTGTTCAAGTGCTGTCCACAGTTGACCAAGCTCACGGCGTTTGGCTGCTTTAGCGTCAGCGATGTTATGGTGCCCAAGGGCGTTGCTCTGATTGGGGTTCCAAATGCGCAGGATTCGATCATCCAGGAAGGAGGTTATGATCTCGATTCGATAATTGCGAGCATGGGTATCGGGGCTATGTAAGTAAGGATACGTTGTTTCACGTCAAGTCACGATTGGATGGCGGGGAAGGACATGGACCTTGATGGGCGTCTGTTGGCAAGGTGGGAGTATTTCGTGGCCCTCAGGAGAAGCCAGCTCGTTTTGAATTGATGGAACGATGGCCAAAGGAACTTGTCAGCAGTGTGTTCTAATAGAAATAACCAATGATTTCTGTGGGCTAGTCCCCCGCGTCCCAGCCACGCCTCTGGACGATGCTTGGACACGGTGTGCGTACCACTTGCATTGCTCCCCTCACAATCCGATGGGCGATCGGGGATTTGACCTCTTATGCCCCACCGACAGTGGCAGCGAGGTTCATCGATACTGCAAACCAGTGAGGCAGTGATTGCCGCAAACCAGCAATGACGCTTCGAGGAGTCCTAAGCTTGTGGTGATGAATGGAAGGCATACGGGTTCAGACAGTGGGCACGTGGTCCAGGACAGCATGCCATACAAGCGATGTGTCCATTCCCTCAACTCTATATACATGCATTTGAGGCGTGGATGAAATCGATCGGGCATGCATGTTAACCATTCTCGTCCGTGGAATTAATCTACTTGGTTCAGCTTTTCCTTGAACAATATTCATAACCTTTATTCTTAGCCCGTGCAGGTGCCGGAGTCGAAATGAGCAGGGTGCGTCCTCAATCACGACATGGGGTGTGGCAGAAATCATACATAAGGTGAGGAATGGAAACAACTTGTCTTTTCGACCAAGCAACCTCAAGAAATCCCCAAAGTGCTGGTAGGGCGAGATGCAATAGCCAGGGCATAAGAATGGGGCATTCGAATCCGGGTGCAATGCATCCTTCCCACCACTTCGTTCCATATAGAATCGGCTTCAAGAAGATGTGGCCAATGCCATGCCAGCGGGAGCAGGTAACTAAGCAACCCCATTCACAAGCGGAATCCATTAGCATCTTTCGATGTTCCAGCAGTATCGGGAGCCTGTAAAGTCGATAGATCGATGATATATCAGACGAGGTGCGACAGCCGCGACCTTCCAAGGCTAATGTCAATAGTGGTAGAAACATTCCTACCCACTGGTACTCCCCTGTCGCTTAGAGCTTACTCCCTTCCTTTCCAGCTTTGGTTCTTCTCCCCTTCTCACTCCTGCTCATATTCCGCTCAGCATCCAAGATCAGACAGACATGATTGCTGACCGCTACCAAATCACCCCCTTCATCCAGTACCACAACTGCCAAGTCCATCCTCCCATTCTCGATCTTCTTCGCCCTTACCCTCACGAACAACCACTCTGCGCCTTCCTCCGGCAAGGCTTTCTTCACCTCCATATTCAGCAGGATGGTGGGATACCAGTTCGGCTTCTTCATCTCTTGCTTCCTCCTTCCATTGGCAACTTGATCCTCCTTGTTTGTGGCAGGCTTAGACGAGACGAGTGAGGTGCTAGGATATATCTCTACTATCTGGGGGAACTGATCCACCACGAATCCTAAGCTTTCTTGCTTGAATTTCTCTCCAGGCTGTGAGAAGCATACCCATTCGTCTGCCATAGCGGGACCCGGTTGGCCATGACGGGGAACGTAGAAATGCACGCGGTTTGCTGCTTTCCGAAATTTGGGATGCAGGGGTGGGGCGAGGGTCCAATTCTTGTTTTCCCCAGAATGCAACGATTGGGTGGACAGTAGCGGTGCAGGAGCAGGGTGGAGAGACCAGTGCGTGGATAAGGACAGTCCTTCTTCGGCTTTGAGGTTTGATTGTGTGAGATAGCCTACAACACTGGGCTCTGCCGTTGCGGCATCAGACGCTTGCGTGAGGGAGACATGGACCGTTGAGGTGCGCCTCCCGATTTTGACATCCCGGATCGAAATGCGGGCAGGGCCCACGACAGTGCGGCGAAGGAAGGTAAGGTGTAATGTTATGGTGTGAGGCTGGCAGCGCGCAGCGTGCGTGGTAGAGAAGTGAAGAGCGGTGGCGGAGAGGAAGCAAGATGTGACAAAGCCCCCATGTGGAACTGTATAGCTTGAGTGGCCTCATTAGCATCGAAGAGGTAGTGCAGAGAGCGCAATTGGGGAGACCGGACCACTCCCTATGCACCACTCATCCGGGAAGTTGGCCTGATAATGGTGAGAGTCAAGGGCTTTGACAGCAGTCGCTTCAGCAAAGGATACCATGTCAATCCTTGTCACGGCGGTTCGCGTAGGAGCAAGCTCAACGGAACACCTGATTCACCGAAAAGGAGCATCGTGAGCAAATAAGATCGAGTAGCACAAAGCATATTTAGGGAATCAATCGATGGAGGTGTCCGCGCCAAACAACAACCTCGGCAACCGGCTAAAGCCAAGGCATCGGATATCAAATGTATTTCCTCCTCGTCCGTCCCTAAGCGTTGACAGCTTTTAGGAGACGCAACCTTGTGTTAACAACGTCTGCTGATACGGCTACTCACCGAAACGACTCGTTGAAAGTGTGAAAATGGGGGTTCGCTCGCACACATCCCCTTGGTTCTGTACGGAGCCTTGGGAGCCTTTGATATTGCCTCTCAACCGAGCAGTGACAAACCATATATATTTGTCGCTGTGTCCGTCATCATAGTATTTATATGGAAGCGTGTAAACGTAAGTCAAACATGTGGCAGGAGGTATGGAAGAGCCAGATGAGCGATGCACTCGATCCATGGTACAAGACGAGACCAGACGAGCTTTCCTTTCCGCCATTCCTTTCTATGTGTGAAGAGTCTACGAATTCCTGAGTCATCTCCATGATCTTGTTTCTCGACTGCTGCCTGGCCGCCTATATATACTCCAACACAAGTAGTCATGCCCAGCTGCAGGAAAACACCCGGGATCCCCAAGCAGCAACGGGCTAAAAACTTGATCAACACAATAACCCTACTGCTACCGATATCCAGTGACACGACTGGACTATACTGGAGCTTGACTTTCGATAGCAGCACTTTGAAATCTGATCCTCGCGGCCCAGCAGGAAGAATAGTGGCCTTACAGAGTACTTCCCAAGATGCCGATCACGATCAAACCCGCTGGTCATGATGCCGATACGATCTACCAGAGATGCCGTCAGCCGGTCAAAGACAGCATGGAGATATTCAAGCGAGCATGCCCTTCCGAAAGCGAAACGTGTAAGGAGATGTTCCAATCCTCCTTTGGGCCCGAACTAGACTGTGCTCAGCATATCGAACCTTCTTCGAATGGCTTTGTCCGTGGCGCAATCCTGGCCTACAGCGGTC
>QQTW01002209.1_pt1 | contig 14066 bp, 16 predicted proteins | sample 1904831 | NCBI WGS metagenome assembly QQTW01 (sample SAMN09435610, study PRJNA476489) | Subsurface metagenome, whole genome shotgun sequencing project. | reverse complement strand
AGCAGTAGCCAGTTTTGTGCTTGAGTACATCGGAAGCACGACAAGTGACAGGATTCATATGATAGTCAACGCTGTGGTGAATTTCATCACGTACCCACTCAAAACACGCTTTTGCGCTCGTCTCGGAGGTTTGATGTCGTGATGCAATTTTCTCGGCAAGTTCTAAAATTGCGTGATATTGCCAGTCGATTACATCGCTTACCTGCAGATACTCTTTCATCTTGATCGCTACCGTAACTAGTCACTATGCCGCCAACGCCTGCAATAACTCCATCACCTCACAAGCTCGTGAAGCTGGAATGAATAAATGGTCATGATAATATGCTGAAATCGGATTAACGCTGATTCCATGCTTGGCAAGCTTACTGGTGATGGCAGCTAAGAATCCCACAGCATCCAGGCTGGAATGAATCGATAATGTAACCATCCGAAAAACAGACGAATAGGAAATATCATTAGCATCAGCACACTCGCGACGTAGAACCAGTGTTAATCCTTCATCTTCGCGGAAAATACAAATGGGATCAAGCGTTAGATAACTATTGTCTCGATGATCGATGCTACAAAAGACGTATTCTCCATCACGAAGAATAGGGTTCATGGACTTCAGCAAAATAGATAAATTAGTTTCTCCTGACAAAACATCGACTCCTGCTGGTTTTTGTGATTTTGACGCTGCTGTACCATTAATTCCCGCGCTTGTTCTTGAGTACTAATGCTCTAACTTTCTGATTGATTTGTAAAGCCTACTTCTTTCAAATTTAATCCGAATCCCGGAAAAATGTAACATTAGTAGCAGAAGATTTTACAAACATGAGTTTTACCGAAAGTGAGAGGCAGCGGATTGGGTAATTTGCTTGATTGTCTCTAGATCAGGACTTGGTGTTTGGCTATCCATTCCCAGCCAGAGGAGATATTCGATATTGCCAGCTGGACCTTGCAACGGCGACCAGGTTAAGCCGCGATATTGCCATCCCATCTGTTGGGCGGCTTGCAATACATGGAAAATTGCATTAGCGTGGTCAGATGGGTCACGCACCACGCCCTTTTTGCCCACACGCGATCGCCCGACTTCAAACTGCGGCTTCACTAGCAACACCGCCACACGGGGAGCTTGGAGCAGTTGCCAAAGGGCAGCCAGAATTTTGGTTAGGGAAATAAACGACACATCCACTACTCCAAAATCAGCTGGCTCACCATCTTCATACAACTGTGCTGGCTGGAGATAGCGCAGATTGGTGCGTTCTCTCAAAACGACTCGCGGATCGTTACGCAGACGCCAGTCAACTTGTCCGTAGCCCACATCAATGCCGTAGACCTTTTTTGCCCCAGCTTGCAGCAGGCAGTCTGTAAAGCCCCCGGTGGAAATGCCGCCATCTAAGCAAATCCGCTCCTGCACGGGAATGGCGAACAATTCCAGGGCAAGAGCGAGTTTTTCGCCACCTCTGGAAACGTAGCGCGATCGCTCCTTAATCTGAATCTGTGCAGTCGTTTCAACCGCAGTACCGGGTTTGTCGATTAGTTGTTGATTGACAATTACTTCCCCCGCCTGGATCAGCCGTTGAGCCAGTTGCCGAGAGGAGCATAAATTCAGGTCTACCAGTAATGTATCGAGTCGTTGTTTAGCCAAGGAATCTCGTCTGAGGGTTGCTATCACTTCCTTTAAGATTTCCAAGAGCGCAGGTTTGTTTATAATCTGCCTTCGGTTCATTCAAATGAGGAAAGTGTTTTACTTATTAGATAGTAGGCGGAAAAATATGCGCGTATGGTCTTACTTGACGATTTATCCCAACGCTTGCAAGCGGATGATCCGGAAGAACGACGGATTATCACAGGCGTGAGTTGGGAGCAATATGAAGCTCTCCTGGCGGATTTGGAAGATAGTTCAACTTACCGGGTTGCTTATCTAGAGGGAGTGCTAGAAATTGTGTCACCGAGTCGTCGCCATGAACGGGGAAAAACCCAGATTGGGACATTTTTAGAGATCTATTTTGTCGAAACTGACACCGAATACTTTCCAATGGGTTCTACCACACTTCGCAAACAAGAGAAACAAGCGGGAGGAGAAACCGACGAGAGTGCTGTGAAGCTCATTAACGGAGTTTAACTCTGTTGGCTCTACACTTATCCCTTCTGCCCCTTCTGCCCCTTCTGCCCCTTATCCCCAGAGGGGGCCGGTGAGTTCCCCAGAGGGGGCCGGTGAGTTCCCCAAAGGGGACCGGTGAGTTCCCCAGAGGTGAAAACTTCTATTCAACATGCAGCTCGGCATACTTCCCTAAAGCATGTAAGGCACGCTCTATGGTAGGAATCTTCGTCCCATGATGAGGATCGAGAATGCGTCGAACCTCCTTTTCATCAATGTTTAGGGTCTTTGCTAACTGGACCTTGGTTATTCCCGCTTCTCTAACAGCAAGATAAAGTGCTGCCTTAAGCGCAGTTATAAGGGGAACGCGGATTGTAAACTCACCTTCCTGAGCTTCCGAGGGTGTGGGAATATCCAGATTGTCATCAATTCGTGCGGCGATCGCCTCCTCTAAACAGTCCGTCGCCTCCATGAGACACTGCTCCTTAGTATCGCCTTGAGTAATCGCTTCAGGAAGGTCTCGAAATGTTACCGTAAAGCCACCGTCCGCTTCATCAAGGGTGAACGTGGCTGGAAACGCAAAGCTACTCATAACCGTCTCCTATTGAATATCGTCCTTTGTCAGTCCCAGTTGGTTGAGCATTGCGTGGAGAGTGCCCGTTTTAAGTTCATCCTTCGGGTTACGAATGATTGTGAACTTACTACCAAAGTAAAGAGTTTGATGGCTTCCTTTACCACGTTTCTTGTCAACCCGTGCTTCTATGCCTCGCTCCTTCGCCAACTTCTTTACCTTTGCAATGAATTCGTTTCCCCGCATGTATAAATGCTCGGACATTTTTGTCCGATAGTCAAATATTAGTTACTATCTCAAAAACGAACGTTTATCGGAACACTTCCCAAATCCGCCTAAAACGGTTGTGTTGCAAAAACAATTTGAGGACAGACGATCCGACTCAATTACCGCTGCCTATACAGCAATTCCAAAACTTTGAGATACGAACTCTACTCTCGCTGTGAATATCTCCTTTGGCAACACCTTGAATTTGTCCCTTATAGAACTTATGCCTTGACAAATTAGACAAAATGTGCATAAAGGAGTGAAAGATACTTTAAGGAAACTCCCAGCTGGTCCACGGTAATACGCCTTGACAAATTAGACAAAATGTGCATAAAGGGGAAAAGCTGATTCAGGTAGTGTTCGCCACCCACAAAAGCCTGCTCTGGGTCGATAGTACTCAAGTTGTACCATTCACCTAGAGATCTGACTATCAGAACGACGACCAAGCCATCGAAAGCCTTGTGTGACCAAAAACAAAGTCGGCATAAGAGTAAAAAGCACGATCACCTAATAGAACACTACCTGGATTAAGGAATTGATATAACTGTCTGGCTAGCTTGACATCGTGCGTATTTGATACATCAATAATTAGAGCCACGGCGGCACCTGTGGCGATACTGAATAAAGCTCCAATTTTGGCAATGGGAAAACCAGACTCCCCCAGTCCTTCCCTACACGCTACTGTCCTCGCGGTATCGCGGCAGGCCGTCGCCTTTGATGGATCCAGTCAAGCTGGCTCGCTGTCCAGATGTGATAAGTAGGAGTGAGGTCGTTGGGTTGGTCCAAGCTGCACACTGTGACATCAACCATTAAAGTCTTGGTAGTCTGCGCATGTGTAAGGATAGCGTCAGCGGTGGCTCAAAAAAAAGCGAGAATTCTTCTACCCCGTCCCAGCCATACCCAACATTTTTTTTGCTACTGCCTCTTCTACCGGCATCACAGATAATCGATTTCCTCGTTTCACCACCCCTACTTCCTGCTCGCTAAACTCAAGCTTTAGGGTTTCCAGGGAGAGCAAATTAGGGAATGCCTCGACGAATTCAACTTCTACCGTCTGCCACCGAGGGAACTCAGCCGTTGATTTAGGATCGTAGTATGGACTATTTGGATCAAACTGAGTCGGGTCTACAACACCAACCTCAACCACACGCATTAACCCGACAATGCTTGGTGCGGTTGTGTTGGAGTGGTAGAAAAAGACCAAGTCTCCTCTGTTCATTTGGCGCAGGAAGTTACGCGCCTGATAGTTACGAACCCCTTCCCAAATAGTTTTACGCTCTTGCTGCAGGTCAGCAATGCTGTAGACTTCTGGTTCTGACTTCATCAGCCAGTAATTCACCTTGACCGTACCTTGGAAGACCCTAACTATGGTAGCTTCAAAAGCGATCACTCCTCCAGTTTTGGGCCACTGACCCCAAGGGCTGTCGCCACGATCACAAAAGTTGTACGTTTGCGAATGAGAATTAGCCGCGCCACAAGTGGCGCGGGGTTTCTACCCAATTTTTCAATGAAGAGAATTCGTTCAGTCCCTTCATTCCCACCGACTAGTCTTGTCCTCATATCAATTGGCTTGACCCAACTAGGTGCAGCGATCGCCAAGAGTATGTTTGAAGCGTTGAACCCCATGGGGGTGCTGCTTCTGCGAGTTGGATTCGCAGCAATCGTGTTGTTGATACTGTGGCGACCTCAGCTAAGGGGAAATATCCGCTCAAACTACCGTCCTCTGATCCTGTTTTGTCTATCCCTTCGGTTCTTACCCTTGCTTTGTGATTCGTGCTGGAGACAGGGCTATTCAAAGGGGGAATGGACTGTTTTATACCTCTTTGGCTGGTGGTAACCGAACTACCAGCCTGCATCCGAATTGAGGAGATCGCGTCGTGGTTTCCGGAAATGAGTGTTGAAGAAATGCGACTCCGGCTACGAGCCAACCTAGAGATTGGTGGAGTGCCGCCGTTTTGGGAAGACCAATTGTTTACTGAAGCAGGGCGGTACGTTCAATTTCAGGTGGGAGAGGTGCTGTTTGAAGGAATTAATCCCTGTCAACGCTGTGTAGTTCCCACTCGAAACTCAATCACAGGAGAAGCGACAGCCAATTTTCAGAAAATATTTGTGACTAGGCGGAGGGAGACTCTACCGCCCTGGACAACTTCAGCTCGTTTTAATCATTTTTACAGGTTGAGCGTGAACATGAGAGTGCCTGAATCGGAGGCTGGAAAGGTTTTACGACACGGGGATGTGCTCAAGGTTTTGGGTGTGAGTGAAACCAAACTCGGCGCTTGAGTGTTTTACAACGACATTACTAACCTTTACAACCCTGCCATGTATCTTTAAGAATATCCAGAAAAGCAAAAACCTCCCTTGACAGTAGAGCATCTGCCAAGGTTGCCACTCCGATCACTCGCTCTAATGGCACTGGCAAACTTTTGACTTGTATTCCGTCTGGTACTGGTTCTGCTGCCAGTCGAGCCATCACGGTTGCTCCCAAACCCTGTTTCACCATACTTAGAATTGTCGAGTCTTCCCGAACTTCATAGTCAACTTTGAGAGTTTGACCAAACTGCAGTAGGTGGTCGTGAACTACCCTGTTGTGCTGAACACTCCGGATATTCAAGATCATTGGATAGTTTACCAGTTCCTCCCAACTAGGAGGCATATTTGGGTGTATCGCTCCGGGCGGCAGTAGTGCCACAAACTCATCCCGGAATAGTTCCCAGGTTTCAAACTCAGCCGTAGTTGGCAGAATCGTGAGTCCCACGTCTGCCTTCCCTTCCCGCAGTGCTTGCTCAACCTCTGCATAGCGGTCGTAATCTGTGATTACAACGCTAATCTCTGGGAATTTGCCACGAAACTGGGCGATGATTTTTGGCAGAATGTTCGTTGCAATACTACGAACAGAAGCAACTCGAACTTGCCCACTCTGTAATCTCCTCGCTTTGTTGGCTTTTTCCTGAATCGTCCCCACTAACTGCAAAACCTGACGTGCTTCCTGAATTACCTGCTCTCCCATCGGTGTCAGTATCGCACCATGCCGACCTCTGAAGAGCAGTACGACACCCAACTCCTCTTCCAGGGTAGCGATCGCATGACTGATAGTCGATTGCGATAGCTCCAGATCCAGAGCAGCCGAGCTGAAGTTACCGCGATCTGCAACGGCAACTATTGCCCGTAGCTGAGAAATTTTCACTTTACAATCGTTGATTTCATTCATTGAGGCGACAAAAGCCACTCCTATATAAATACGAAAACCTTTGAATCATATCTATCGATTTTATCGATAGAAGTTATCTAAGTAATCCTTTGATCTCGAAACTAGGTATTGGATAGACTACCTGATATATTCTCAAACTTGCGCTTAGGATTGCGATGGAACAGGCTGAACCGTGCTGGAAAAATTATCATCTTTCTCTCCTCATACAGAGAGTCACCACTAGGCATAACTAACAAAATAGCAGGGTAAAGAGTATCTACATAGCCGAACAAATGGATGCATTATTTTCTCTACTTTTTTCATTCGCTATATTACTATTTAGCGTTACCAAAGGTTACTTCGTTGCTTATCCACTTCTGATTTGTTTGGTAATTTTTATGAGCGCTTTTTCTCGCCAAGGATTTTCCATTGCAGCCTTAATTGCAATGGGAGTTTCCAGCAGTCGAAAAGCTCTTTCGGTAATCGGTATTCTGTTATTAATTGGAGCAGTCACAGCCGTCTGGATGGCTGCGGGAACGATTCCAGCTTTAGTTTACTATGGCATTCAATTGATTCATCCTCAATACTTTGTCCTTTCAGCCTTTGTAATAACCAGCGTTGTTTCCGTGCTGTTGGGAACTTCCTTCGGTACGGTTAGCACGGTAGGAGTTGCTCTGATGATCGTGGCAAAAGGAGCGGACATCAATCCTCACCTGATTGCAGGAGCAATTATTGCCGGAGCCTATTTTGGCGATCGGTGTTCTCCAATGTCTTCTAGTGCCAATCTTGTTGCTAGCATTACTAAAACTAAGCTCTACGAGAATATAAGGGCAATGATTGCAACTGCATGGTTGCCATTGATTGCTTCTAGCCTGTTCTATTTGTTTTTCTCAGTTAGCAATCCAGCTAAGGGCAAAAGTAACTTAGTTTTGGAAATTCCTCATTTTTTTAATATCAATCCCCTGGTAATACTCCCGGCTTTGGCAGTTCTAGTTCTGGCATTGCTACAAGTTGAAGTTAGGTTCACTTTGTTAGCTAGCATTACCATAGCCTTAGGTTTAGGAGTGTTTCAAGGCTACTCCTTCTTCCAACTTATCAAGTTTGCTCTACTGGGATTTAGCCTAGAACCAAAGAGCGACTTGAGTGAAGTACTGACTGGAGGGGGTATCATTTCGATGGTTAGAGTTTCGCTCGTCGTAGTCCTCTCAACATCTCTAGCTGGGATTATCGTTGGCACAAAAATGCTTGCACCTGTTGAAAGGCTCATCGAAAGAGCTTCGTCAAGAAGTGATTTATTCCTAGGAACAACTATAGTCAGCTTGGCTTCAGCCACTTTTGGTTGCACTCAAACGATCGCCATTCTCATGACTCAACAGCTCGTGCACAAAAAGTACGAACGGGAAAAGTTAGACAGTTCTCAATTGGCAACAGATATTGAGAATACTGCGGTTGTGCTTTCACCACTGATTCCCTGGAATATTGCCGGACTAGTTCCAGCAACTATCTTGATGACAGACTCAGGTTTTATCCCTTATGCCGTTTATCTCTATCTAATTCCACTTTGTAATTTGATTCAATTTAAGTTAACAGAATCCAAGAGACTCAGGCTATTTTGATAATCCTCATTAGCCTCAAAACCAAAACTTAATCAATCTAACTGTAACCAATTTTCGAGTTAAAATAAGATATTAATATATGCAAATTAATCAACTCTTGATTCGACACGCAAATCCAGATGATATTTCTGCCGTCATGGAGCTAATTCAGCTTAAGGCAGAGTTTGATGGCTGTCTTACAGGTGTAGAGGCGACACCGAAAAAACTGGAGAAAACCTTGTTTTGTGAAACCCCACTTGCGAATGTTGCTGCTAGCTGAAATTGACAGAGAACGAATTGGATTTGCCACATATCATTGGATCTACTCCACTTTCCTCGCTAAACAGGGGATTTGGCTAGATGATTTATATGTCAAAGCCGAATACCGCAGTAATGGTATTGGTGAAATGTTGATTAAACACTTGTACCAAATCGCGCAGTCAAAAGGCTGCGGCAGGATTGATTGGACAGTTGCTGCAACTAATGCACGCGCAATCAAGTTCTACGAAAGAATGGGGGTAAGAATTCGGCAAGAGGTTAGGTTATGCCGCTTGAATGTCGTTTAAATCTTAGCTAGGACAGGAAAATGAGTCAGTATGTATTTGATTTAACCGACAAAGTAGCAGTTGTCACAGGTTCCGCTCGTGGATTGGGCAAGGCGATCGCCAAGGGACTCGCAAACTGGGCTGAGTCATCATTTTTCTGGCTTCTCAGGCTTCATCCTATGTTGCAGGCAGTATTCTGATGGTTGATGGCGGCTGCGCTGTAAAACACTTGTCAGGATAAGCTGAGCAGCACAGTAGTAATGACAAGGCGATCGCCCTCATCCACCAAACGTTTCTGGCAGAGAGAGGGTGATTGCCCTAAATGCCTAGTTATCTTTACCACGGGAGGCTCGGCAGGAAATTAGTTCATCTGCTGACGGTACTCACAAAGGAGTTGATCCCGTCCAGTGTCGGAAGGCATGGTTAAAGGCACGACATTGCGATCGCCTTATACGCAGCAGGACGTCCAACCATAGTGGCATCCTATATCAACTTTCTTGTCCTACAATATCAAGACAAGCCGGGACTGAATTTCCTATTGTTGAGCTTAGTTGAGTCTGCAAGGAAGTAGTGTCAAATGAACACAAATGCTATCCCGATATCAACTCTTTTCATTGGGCTTAACGGTCTCATCGCCTTTGTACTCTCCTACATCGTGGTTATGGAACGGACGCGAACAAGGATCTGGCATGGTGAGTCAAAAGAGGATGTTGCGATGCAACCTGATCCCCTCGCAAAGCCAACTGCATGGGTATCTACAGTCGAGAGCTTGAGTCAAAGTCTTTCAGCAAGCAAAGCTGTCGATGAAGGTGCTTTACAGCGCAAAGTCCGCGCTCATGGGAATTTTGCGGAGTATGTGCCAATTGGATTGCTTTTTATTGTCGCTCTTGAATTAATGCATTCCCCAACTTGGCTAGTGTGGCTTCAAGGAGGCACTCTCACAGTAGCCCGGATCGCCTATGCATACGGCGTGATTACAACGTATGGTCCCTCTATAGGGCGCGCGGTCGGTTTTTTCCTAACCTGGTTTGTCTATGTAATTGGTGCAAGCGCGTGTGTCTATTACGGCTTTAGAGGTGTAATCTAATTTCTTCCGTACCATTGAAAGTGGAGTTAGAGGCGATCGCACCTCATTCACCAAACACCTCTGGTTGAGGAGGAGCGATCGGCACTCATCTACCAACGGATGCAAACTAAGTCCAGGCGCGAAAGAAGGTATTGTCCTCCCAGATTTGGGCAGTGCGTTGCTCAATCGCTGCCAGAGCCTGAGCAGAAAGTGGCTGGAAAGCCCGAGCCGTATTGACATTTTGTTCCAACTGTGCTACCGTTTCAGCCGCAATCACGCAACACTGAACTCCTGGCTGCGACAGCGTATATCCCAGTGCCTGATGCATACCCTCCAGCCCACCGGGCTTGAACAACCGACCGTAAGCCGGTACTTTCATGGCAATGACACCCACCTTTTGCTGTTGAGCTACTGGCAGCACAGCGGGGATGAATGGCTGCGGGTGGTGTTTGTCTGCCGCATTCACAGGAATAAGCGTGGTGTGGAATGGATAACGGCGCAACGCTTCTGCGATCACATTTGGATCATGATGACCGGTGATGCCAGTAAAGCGGACGAGCTTCTGCTGCATCGCCTCTTCTAAAGCTTTAATCGCGCCTTTTGAACTAAAAATGGTGTCTAGTTCCTGGGCAAAAGAGACGTGGTGCAGTTGCCACAAGTCTAAGGAATCGGTTTTTAGGCGTTTGAGCGATCGCTCCAATTCTCGCCACGCGCCATCCCGATCTCTTACATCCGTCTTACTAGCTAGAAACAGCTTTGAGCGATGCGGTGGCAGCACTTTACCCAAATAATCTTCACTCGGTCCGTAACTAGCAGCTGTATCAAAGTAACGAATGCCAAGTTCCAGCGCCCGTTCTATAATTGCCACAGCATCACGCTCCCCTCCATCCCAGGAGAGCGGCGTTTGACCTGCTCCCCCCAATCCGAAGATGGGTACTCGTACTCCGGTGCGTCCCAGCACTCGTTCTGGTATTGTCGTCGGTGGGGTAGCGGTGTTGGTTTGATTTTGTTGCAATGCAGCACCTCCCACAATCCCACCAGCCACAGCCACGCTGGTCATTATAAATTTGCGCCGCGTCGTTTTTTCTGTCATGGTCAAATCCTCTGGTCTAAAGGAATACTTTAGGGGCTTAGGCGTACCTAAGGTTGTGTTAGTTTCTTAATTGAAAGTCTTTACGAGTTTCCGGGCAATAAACATCTTGTCCCGCAAATACCTCAGCCGAATATATAGCAAACAAGTAATTCATTTGCTGCATCTCCTTCTCAGTCAATGTCCGATCAGTTTTAGAATAATTGAGGACACTCATAACTTCATTAGTCTTGTCTTGTAAAAGTTTTTCTTTACTAACTCCTGTACTTAGTACTTTACAATTCTTCATTGCCCTTTGTTTAGAAACCTCAAGTCCACCTTGTTTTTTAAATAACTCCATGCTTTTCAGTATATCTTCATCATTTTTAAGCTGGTTTTTGATAAAATCATTTAAAATATAATTGTATTGTTGATCTGGATTAGAAGTAGTGATATTTTCTGCATTTAAATTATCCATCTGATTGGAATTAAAGATAATAAAAATATTCAGACTGACTACTAACAGAATAATTCCAATAACTCCAAATCTCGCTAAACTAGGAAGCTGCCAAAATTTTTGATGAGCATTAGATACAAAAGGCTTAGCGCTGTTATTTTCCTCAGACGTGTTATCTACATAATTGGTTGTTGGCAAGGCAGTATTGTTTGGATGCGATGAGCCATTGCTATGTTTTTCAAATTCTTGACTCCAAGCGGGAAACTCCTCGCCTGTCTGCCGTCCGTAAAGTTTCACTCGTTTGATAGATGCAGCTCCTAAGCGCGTTAAACCTTGAGCGACAAATGCCACTAGCGCTTGCTGATTCGGCACTTGAGCAGATTCGAGCAGGATTTGAAGGCAACTATCTTTAAGGGCAGCTCTGACAACAGTAATGCCCTTGGGTTGCAAAGAGCGGTTCATTAGGGCGGCGATCGCTTCTACCTTTCCCTGCTGGGCAAGTTCCAGAGGACTTGGCTGTGGCTTCACAGGGGGCAGCGGTTGTCCCGCCAATTCAATTTCCTGACTCCAAGCGGGAAATTCCTCACCTGTTTGCCGCACGTAAAGGTTTACTTGCTTGATAGATGCAGAGTCTAGGCCTTTTACCTGTTTACGGATAAATGCCACTAGCTCTTGCTGATTCGGCACTTGGGCAGATTCCAGCAGAATTTGAAGGCAACTATCCTTAAAAGTAGCTCTGACAAGGGTAATGCCCTGAGGTTGGAGAGAGCGATTCATCAGGGCGGCGATCGCCTTTACATTTCCCTCCTTGACAAGTTGCACAGGACTTGGGTGTGACATCACAGGGGGCAAAGGTTGTCCCGCCACTTCAATGTCCTGACTCCAAGCGGGAAACTCCTCACCTATTTGCCGCACGTAAAGTTTCACTTGCTTGATCGGTTCCGCCCTCAAGCGTGTTATTCGTTGCCGTACAAACGCCACTAGCGTTTGCTGATTCGGCACTTGGGCAGATTCCAGCAGGATTTCAAAGCGATTATCCTTAAAGGCAGCTTTGACAACGGTAATACCCTTCGGTTGCAGAGAGCGGTTCATCAGGGCGGCGATCGCCTTTACATTTCCCTGCTTGGCAAGTTCCAGAACATTTTGCTGTGGCATTACCACTAGAAGTGATGAGCTGAGAAAGTGTACTCTATGCTACGGATTCTTGAATCTAAACACTGCTTTTCAACATTTGCCAGAATAATTTAGGCGATGCTAAAGCTCTTCTGGTGCTCATGCAATGCTGCCGACTGCAATGAAATAAATCCTGAAATTAATGAGGATCATTACAGAGCCGAACCTCAACTCAGGTAATCTGGGTTGGGGAGAGCGGCTAAGCCTGAGAATCTTACCACCAAGTCATAAGAATGTCAAAATCGATAAACATGGTAGTTTCACCGTAATGCCGCCTTCCCCTACATACACCCAGCAGCCAACATCAGAAACCTACAGCGAAATAATTGATGTTCGTTCCCAGAGCGAATATGCGGAAGATCACATGCCCGGAGCGATTAACCTGCCGGTGCTAGATGATGCTGAACGCGCCCAAGTGGGAACGATATACAAACAAGTCTGCCCCTTCACCGCCCGCAAAACCGGCGCTGCCCTAGTAGCCAAGAACATCTCCCAACATTTGATTGAACACTTTGCTTCAAAAGAAAAGGACTACCAACCGCTGGTGTACTGCTGGCGGGGTGGACAGCGCTCTAATAGTATGGCTTTAGTGCTGGCACAAATTGGTTGGCGAGTTACAGTGCTCGAAGGTGGCTACAAAACCTACCGGGCTTATGTACGCGATCAACTGCAACAGTTGCCAGAACAATTTACTTATCGGATGTTGTGCGGTCTTACCGGCACTGGTAAGACCTCTATCTTACACCAACTCGGTCAGCGTGGCGCTCAAGTTCTTGATTTGGAAGGTCTGGCTAACCATCGTGGTTCTCTACTCGGTGAAGAATGGGAGGGGAAACCTGCTCCTCAACCACAGCAAAAATACTTTGAATCGCTACTGCTACAGCGACTGCAAGGCTTTGAACTTAGTCAACCGGTGTGGGTAGAATCGGAAAGCAACAAAATTGGGCGAGTCTATCTGCCCCAGTCCCTCTGGCAGCAGATGAAACAAGCTAGTTGTGTAGAGATTCAGGTGCCTTTAGCTGCTAGAGTCCAGTTGCTCTTGCAGCAATATCCCCATCTAGTGAATCATCCCGATGTTTTGAAAGCAAAGCTGCAATTACTCAAATCGCGCTATGGTCGGGAGAAACTAAATCAGTGGTATCAGCTGATTGATGCACGGCAGTGGGAAACATTCGTGCAAGACGTTTTACAGTCCCACTACGACCCCACCTATACCCAATCAATGGATCGGGACTTTACCAAGGTAGAACGAGTGCTATCTCTGCCGGATTTATCGGATGCAAATATTAATAAGCTTGTAGATTCTCTGTTACCGAAATTTGTACCTATGTCATGATTAAGCATGGTTCACACGATTTTGGGTTATGTTGCAAAAACTTCTTAAAGCGAAAAAATTAAAAGATTGAGCGAAAACATCTGCGATTAAGAACACGAATCAAGCGATTAGCTCGCAAGACAATTTGCTTTTCGATCGTCAGAGGAAATGCACGATAAGCGTGATTGGGATGTTTATCAATCGGTACGAGTTCGGTCTACTGATTTAGATGCTTAACAATAAATCTATAACACTACCGGGTATCTGATTGGCGCATTGCAGTTCCACAATTAGAGAATTCCTTTCAGCTCAAGCACAAATCGTGACAGTACCTGTTCACCAGACAAGTGAGTGGGTGCTTGCAGGATTTCTTTTTCTTGGCCTTGCCGATAAATCTCCACCTGCTGATCTTTGGGATTGAGCAGCCAGCCCAAGCGTGTACCGTTGTCCATGTACTCCTGCATTTTGTTCTGAGCTGCTTTAAGGCTATCACTGGGAGAGCGTAACTCGACAACAAAGTCTGGACAGATTGGCGGAAATGCCTGTCGTTCTTCAGGAGCCAGAACTTCCCACCGTTCCAGTAAAATCCAAGCGGCATCAGGTGAACGGTAAGCACCGTTAGAAAGTTGAAACATGGTACTGGAGTCGAATGCTAATCCTGTGTTATCTTGCTCCGCCCAGTTTTCCAATCTAGCAGATAGCTTGATGTTGCGATTCCCTGTTTCTCCTCCAGTTGGT
>QQTW01002208.1_pt1 | contig 14071 bp, 14 predicted proteins | sample 1904831 | NCBI WGS metagenome assembly QQTW01 (sample SAMN09435610, study PRJNA476489) | Subsurface metagenome, whole genome shotgun sequencing project. | reverse complement strand
CCAGGAATACGCCATGAAGCGCATCACGACCGCCTTCGACGATTACGTCGCCGACTACTGCAAGGTCCTGCACCACAGCCTGCTGGACATCCTCATCGAAGAGCTCGCCGACGAGCTGCTCGTGCACTACCTCTCCTCCGTCCGCAACAAGGGCGCCAAGTTCCGCCGCTCAGACCCTTTCACGGAGAAGTTCAAAGACGACGTCCTCACCGCGTTTGAGTTCTTCCAGAACCTCAACGTCAAGCCCGAGCTCGCGGGGTTGGTGACGGTCGATTTTGCGGTCATCAAGCAGAAGTGGCGGGTTGTGGATAAGATGGTGAGGCTGCTCGAGGCGGATAAAGCGAGCGTGGTGGCTGTGTATGAGGATTTTAAGAGGGAGTATCCGGACTTGCAGATGGGGTGGGTGGAGGCCGTGTTGAGGGCGAGGGATGATTTCGACAGGGCGATGTTGAATGGTGTCAAGACGAAGGCGGGGGAGATTTATGTGGAGAGGGGGGTGGAGACGATTATGAGTAAGGTCAAGTGATTGGGCGGTTTTTTTCTTTTCTTGCGATGGATTTGAGAGAGATACCCCATGATGTTATTGCATTTTCCTGTTTGTTAGCAGCGCATATTGCTCTTTTCGTAGCGCATTTGTTAGCCATTTTAGTTTGCTACCTTCCTCAGTAGGAAGCGAAAAGCTACTCTACAGTCCCGACATCTATTCTCTCCTCTCTCCCACACAGATGAACGAATTTACTCGCACCTCACCGTTTCCCCATCCTCCCCTTCTGCACGCCCAACCCCCTCCTCTGACTCTTGAAATCAACCCCCTTCTTCGTCTTCTTCACAACCCCATTCCCGCTCCCACTCCCACCCAATTTCCCACCCCTCCTCACTCCACCCCCTCCACCCCCTCTCCTCGCATCCTCCACCCTCCCCTTCCCGCTCCTCTCCTTCCTCACCTCCTTCTCCTTCTCCTTCTCCTTCACCTTCCCCCCCTCCGCATCAACATCAACATCCATCTCCTCCCCCTCCCCTTTCCTCAGCCGCTTATTACTAAATTTCAACCTCCCGCCCCTCCCCCTCTGCACCGCATCCCGCCCCCTGATCGCAGCCACATACGCGTTAATCCCCCCCTCCAGCGTGCCATCACCGGGTTCGTTTACTGCATCCACATCCGCTCCGTTCGCGTTCGCGGCGCCGGCGCCTCCTTCGATGGACATCGCATCATCATCATAATCACTAGCTGCCCCATTTCTCGTCCCGAACACGAGTTTGCCGTCGAGATCGACCTTCGCCGGTTTTGGTTTCCCGCGCTGCTGTTTCAAGGGCACGGGCTTGCTGGTGGAGATGCGGCCGAGGGCGCTGCGGGAGAGGAGGTCGAGTGGCTCGGAGGGGTCTTCGATGATGTAGGTGCCTCTGCTGGCGGTTTTCTGGCCTTTGCTTCGTCTGGTTCGGTTGGTATTGTCCTCCTCGTCACTAGCGGCGGAATCCGTGTCTTCTTCGTCATCGCTGCTGCCGTAGATCGCTTCGTCGTATTCGCTTTCGAACCTGCCTTTTCTCTTCCTCCTTTCATCCGCCACCTCCTCGTTGTCCTCGTCATCCCCGGCTGCGGTAGCTTCACTCCTCTTCCGCTTCTTCCTCTCCTTCGCTTTGCGGATATTCTGAATCAGCTTCTTGCCGTCATCGGGGCAGCAGCGTTCCACGGCCTCGAAGCCGAAGCGGCGCACCGCGCGCTCGAGGATATGCTTCACCTTTGCGCGGAAGCGGCTCTTGTGCTCCCGGCTCCAGCACATGAGGCCCGGGACGAGGGACTGCAGGCGCGGGCGCACGAGCTCCGCGGGCAGGGTGACGATGGCGACTTTGGTGAAGCCGAGGCAGCTGCGGACGATCTCGCGGTTGCTAGACGTGAGGAAGAGGTCGAGCGTGGAGACGAGGTCTTCGATGACGCCGGGCTTGAGCTCGGCGTGGAATTCGTACAGGACCCTCGTGAGGGCGGTTATGCTGGCGGAGACGACGTGCGGGGTACTGCCTACTAGACCGGCGCTCATCATCGTGAAGAATTCTTCAAGACTGGCTCCGGCGTTGGGGGCGCCGGGATCCATGTGCGGGATCTTGGCTTGCTCGATGGTGCCGCCTTCGCTCATCTTGCGGCCCATGAGTACCAGAAGGTCGAAGGCGGCAGAGCGGGCCTTTTCGTTGACTTCCTTGGCTGCGATGACGACTTCGGACAGAACCGAGGGGATGAAGTGCAGGTCTGTTGGTGGGAGGTGGGTGATGGTGGCAGCGAGTGCGAGGAGGCGGTCGCGGCGGGCTGGCGCAGAGGCGGAGGAGGCGGAGGAGAGGAGCAAAGATTGGAGGTCCTGATTTCGGTTCTGGAGGGCGAGGACGCCGTTCGGGGAAGTGGCGAGACGAGGGAAAAGCTTGTAGGCCTTCTTTTGAAGCTGGGGGTCTTGAGTCAGGGGGAGAATGCTAGAGGTCAGGGCGAAGAGTTGGGGAAATGTGGGAAGGGGGAGATAGACCGAGAGGGTAATGATCAGGTCCATTAGGGTGTGCGAGGTAGGAGGCATCTTGTTGGGGGATACTTCTTTGGCTTGGTGTTTGGGAGGTTGTGGTTGGGAGATGATCTCAGCAAGAGCTGGTTCCAGCATCTCAGCGACGCGTGTGAATGTCTCGAGGATTTCCTGCTCGCCTGTCAGATTGATCGTATGCGACATTCGAGGAAAACTGTCACCTTTTCTTTCGTGATACTGAGATACGCGTTGATGCACTGAAGTATGTAGCCACGATATTGCGGCATCGTCTGGCTGTAGACATTAAACAGGACGGCAAGTAAGTTTCCCGCAAAGGTTGCCAGATGTTCAAGGTTCGCCTGCGCAGTGCTCTTGGTAATGCGACTTCGAGCTTCAATCTCCTCATCCGCGGCTTCGACTGCCAAGATCTCTCGGTTCGATTCCACGAGGGTTTGTAGGCCACGACAGATTTCGGCACGTAACTCTGGCTGCGAGTAAAGTAGGTTTGCCAGGAGTTCCGCAAAGTCTTGATTGAATGCATCATTCAGGTCAAGAGGCAGGTTGCAATAGCCCGGGAATAACGCCCAAGTCTGCTGGACAATGGTCTCGAAGATCTTCACTTCCATTGTCTTCTCAGACGCACCGTGGTCGATCACTCGCTGATACATGGCCTCGCTCAGGGGAACAAACTCGGTTCTGAAATGTGCGAGGTTCGTGTTGATGATGTTGTCCCTCAAGAGAGGCAATAACCATGCCCTTCCTGCTTGTCCATTTTGTGGTGTTTTCAGATTCAAGGGTAGAACTTCTAATACCGCTTCGGGCCCCATGGATTCAATTGCTTTCCCCAGTACTGCATCAGCTTCCTTTTTGCCATTGAATGAATCGCTTGCTCGAAGACTGCCAATGGCGCTTAGGATATTGCGAGCCAACGGGATCGCTCTCCATCTCAGCGCTTCGAAGAAAGTAGATTGAACGTGAAAGACCTCCATCCATGCAGCTTGATACTTGACACTAAGTAGATCCTCGGCCGCCTGTGCTAATCTTTCTAGTACTTTCTCATCGAGAATGGATGGCCCTGCAACGACGCTGTCCGGCACACAGTTGACAAGAAAGGAGATCAAGCATTCAGAAGCGGAGACCCGGATATCGTGAGATGCAGATGAGAGATATTCAGATACCATCTGAAATAGAGCAGGTAGTTTATGGAAGGTTCCTTCAGGGTTGACCTGTGCGGAGACATCATATCCCCTTGAGATCACTGCGATCCACGAGGGCAACAGTTGCGAATCATTTTGGGATGGCTTGAGCTCCGAAACGGCCTCCATCAAGCGGGGAAGCTTCGCAGAGGATACCTGATCCGCCATCCCAGCGAACATAATCTCAAAAACTTCGAAAGCGGCCATAGTGAGATATTCATTGTTGGATCTCGATACACTCATCAGGACTTCGCACAATGGCTCGATTTTCTTGCTCGGCCAGCCTCCTGAAGCCGACGCGACGGTCTTGACGAGCTGCAAAGCATGTAGAAGACCTGGCTGATGCTGCTCCTGCGTCCGGTCTTTCTCCTTCTTCTTTTTCGATCCAGAAGAAGCCAGCGTATTGCTTAGCGTTTGCAGCGCAGTCTCCGCGCACATGTCGGCCACCGGATGATCGAGGGAAGGACTCGGTGGCGGATGTTTCAGGATCTGAGTGATAGCATCTTGCGCACGCTTCCGAACCTTGGGCCTATGGTCGGATGCAAGCGTCAGCAGGCCAGCGACGGCACGTCTTGGGCTGATCTGGGTTTGGGAAAGCGCCCAAGCTGTGGAATCCTGGGCCAGCAGTAGCGACTCCAAGCATCCAATCGAGGAGCGCAGCAAAGGAGCTTCAGCATCTTCACTTGTAAGGGCGGGCCCGAGGCTCGTCAGGATCTGGGAGAATTTGGATCGCAGAAGGGCCGCTGGTACATGGGAAGTGACGAGATCGAGTAGGTAGATCACCGCGGAAGCAAGCTCTTTGTTGACGACGCCGTTCGATGGTACGATTGATTGACTCAGGAGAGCTAGTAGTGCCGCAAAATAGGCCGTAGGCGTTGCAGTGTCATTCTGGTCCTTTAGGGTGTCCTCCACAGCAGACAGGACGACTGCGGTCTTAGCTAGATTAGCACGTCCCTCCAAGAATCTAGCATGCAACAAACCTCCCGTTGATTCTGAAGCTTTGGAGATCGTATCTTATCCAGCTTCTCCTGCAGGGACATCTCGCCGGCCACGACTCTATGCGTACTCTTAGATCCACCGCTTACTAGGAAATCGTCCAGTGGAAAAAGTATCCTTATCGATAGCGATGACACTAATGCACAATCCTGATAAGATAAGTGTTCCGGACAACGATCTGTGGGGTAGAGGTGACACGACGACTATGACGAGATCCATCCGGATACTGGGATCTCTTGATTGGGAAAGGGACGGTGTAACTCCTGGGTGATCGTTCATTGGCTATCAAGGATGATTGAAATGACAGGCAAAGCAGCGTGTAGCTGATCAGACATCCTCCCTGAGTCCAACATCATGTACCATCCTGAGCGCCTTCGTTTCCCCGGGTGCCTCCATTGGTATGTCTAGGAAGAAGATCCAGAAGATCCACCCTTACGCCCAGCTTCCTTTGCCTTTTCGCTCCCTGGCTCAAAGGAGCCGCTGCTCGCCTTACCGCCCATAGACGCAATGTCCTTCTGCAGAAGGAGGTTAGAATAGGTATGATTGAGCTTCAGCTTCATGCTGTTGCAGATTCTTTACCTGCTTGTCTGGATCCATTGAAGCGAATCCACCGGCACTTGACTGTCCGCCCTTCGAAGCAGCGGCTTGTACGTCCTCCTTGGGACGGTTGGCGAAGTTACCAGGGTTGGAGTTGTCTGCCATGGTGCTTGGTTGGTATGTTCGGTTGTTTATGAACTTGTTGTTTGTCGTGGTGGTTTGGAAGGATGTAGTGATGGGGATCGATGAAAGGAACTGTGCTTGAGCTACTCAGCTTATAAGCCAAAGCGCATGGATGCCTAGTGTTGACGTAATGAACCACTTCGTGGTTATGATGTCAGCCTGCCGGCGGGAATTACGATGGTGCCTGGCTTCACTGGATATTGCAGGGGTAAAGGTATGAAGAGAAAAGTATAATCTCGGGACATGTGTCCGGTAATGACGATCCTGACCCCGAAATTATGAGCTTGATGACAAACGACATTGGTATGAAAAGCGTTGCCTCATAGTTGTAGATTTCTGATGATATATTAATTGATCAGGTATCAGACCTTTATCAACTGGCTTATGGCTGAACCCGGCCTGCAGCCTCTGCCGTTGGGGATGAGTCGACCGCTTCAGTTGAAGCTGGAGGTTGAGGATTTAAGGGTTGTGGCTTGTGGACGATGCTCGCTGCGTGCAGTCTTTGATCCAAAGCTTTCAGAGCCAACGCGCGCCTACGTTCCGCCTCTTCCTGTTTGCTCCTGCCATTTCTGCTGCCGCCTTGGTTGAGTAGATTTGGCAGGCCGTCGTCGCCCCTCGCCGTAGCTTGCTCATTGCCCGCCTCAATATCGTTGGCTGAAAATGGAGTGCAGACACGCAAGGCAACTAGAGCGTTATAGACACCGTCCGCGATAGCCGCTACGGGAGGTTGAATCACATCTGGCCAAAAGTAGGCAAACGCGAACGTCTCCGACGCATCCCCGCGCAGCTGACTACCTCCAGTGCTGGCGGATGACAGGTCCGGCTGTTTTTTGTAGAATCTCAGATACGTCCAGCTCGTCAAAAACCCTACCCAGGCCAGGACCAGAGCTGTATCCGTCCCCAAGATGACGCCTGAAAGTGTATTGGTAGCGAGAAAAATGGATGGAAAGTGCTTCACACGGATCTTGACTGCGCCTTTGAGAATGGTGACTGTGTGTTCAGGTACGAGTTGCTTGAATGCAACGAGGAAAGCAGCCTGTAGTGCCACAGAACCTTGAATGACTACAAAGCTGTGCAGGGGTCAGCGGCGGTTCCAACTCGAGGACGGAGGGGTGCTTCATGGACATGGTACGCACGCGAGATCGGCACTCTGGCTGACTGCGAAGAGCAGTACATAGATCAATGAGGCAGCAAAATTTGGCAACAGAGTGACGATCAAAATGAATTTCCCGAATTCAAGCGAACCCCAGGCGCGTTCGAGATATTTCCCGCCGTACAGGATAGTCGCGCCGGCAATCAAGACCGTTACTATGTTTTGCTCCGAGTATGTTGCCGTGAAGTAGACCCAAGGAGTGAACAACGCCCACTGGGGGATTAAGGCCAGGTAGTGGCCCGAAGTGTCGATCCCTCCAAGGCGCAAAGCCTGGTAGCTGATTGAAAATACAAGAAGCAGTGCAAGGAGGACCCGCGTCAGAGGTGGTATACTTATACGCCACTGCATAATGAAATGGGGTCCAGCTATCGGAAGAATAAAGCTATTCAAGAAGCCATGACGTTGCGTGACCCGAAACTGTTGTACTCCGTAAACTTTACAGTGTTCAGCCCGCGACGATGATTCTGGCGTGTCTGGGGAACGAATGCCAAGGCTGCCATGCCATGCTGGGTTGGCGGATACGCTAATCCTGGAAACCAATCAGGATCAGTCCCATGCATGGAATAGCTAAATGTGGAGGGAAGCCCCTTTCCCGTTCCTCTCAATGACATTGAGCTGCTTAAGCATGGATCCACACAACCCACATAATCTTCGGCCAGCGCCTCTGACATTCGATGAGCCCCGCAGGCATAAAGGTGCTGACAAGTCAACATTGCCGAAGCATTGCTGCAACGAAGCAGCCTCGGAAAGATGATTCGAGGAGTTGAATGCGGCGTGGCCCTGAAGATCTCCCACCGGCTTACAGGCAGCGATTCGCGTATCAACAGCCCGGGCACTAGTACTAGTCTGTCTTGACGGACGCTTCTGGTTTCCCAATCCATGTCGATTCCAGTTCCACACTCCCGCGGCCCACATGATTGACGCTGCACCTAGAGTAAATCTCCTCCACGGTGACATCCCGTTCGCTCTCTCTTCTCATTCCAACATCTGGCCAGGAACACGAAGCCGCGACCTTATATCACAGTCTACTAATAAACTAGCTACCTTCGTTCAATCCGGCCTTGCATACGCTTCGAGGTCGCAGAACGACGATTCCTATAATGTCTGTCAGCCCGTTGACATCGAACCACGTCAACTATTTGATTTGGAGGTGGGTACTGTCAAGTTTGGGGTTGGCAAACATCCATGGCCTTATTCGCTAATCTGCCACTGCGAAGGTATCTTCAAGAATCTGGTAGGCTGAGTGGGGCAGAGGATGACCACCCGGATCGTTGACAAACTGCCCAGGTTACGGCGACGCTGCCGTCAAGTTGCAGCGTGACTGGATTCAAGATCCGCAAAGTTTGCGGTTGTCGCGAGACATTAAGACACACGCTCTTGTGCTACTCGTACAAAAAGGTCTTCAGTACTACGAGATCGAACAATCAATCAATCCGGTAGGCTGAACGATTTAAGCGCCATGGACTCGGTTGATCATCTAGCAGAATGGAAATCAGTTCCTGGGCAAAGCCTTCTTCGCATCAGAGGCGAGCGGAGCAACTTCTTCGCCTAGGGGCGAGGTGAGTCAAGATGACAGCTCGACGAGCAAGTCTAGAGGTTCACCACGGGCTCGCAAACATGGTCGAGAGCCTTCGACAGCGAACGGTCTAAATCTGGAATCTCCACCATCAGCCCCGGCCGCGAAACGGAGCCGACGCAGCAATAATGGCCCAAGTACGAGTGGCAACGTGCCAGCTGCTGCCAACGGCGAGCGCAGATGCAGCGACAGTATGGATCTGGATCCGAACGGATTCGCGCATCATGAGCCACCAGAGCCGAAATTATCCCTCGATTCGCCGGCAGACGAACTTCAACCCGCGGCGGAAGGGGCTGGGATGGAGGTGGACGATGATGCGCAAGAGCCTGACAACCCTCCAACTCGCATGAGCCTAACGAATGGGCCAAGTGTGGGTGTGCAGAGCGACAGGGTCACTGACCTGGGACCCGAAACAAGCGTTCTTACGGTGCCGCACCGAAACGTGTTGCATACCGCTTGGAGTCCCACAGACCCACAACTCTTGGCTGTCGCCGGCGATGCGCTATGCCGTATCTGGACTGTCACTAAATCCTTGGATGGCCGTTCTAGCCTAAACTGGCAGTTTGTCGATCTTTTGGGGCCCGGCGACGACTCCGCCGTGACTGCGATGGCGTGGAGGCCCAACGGCGAAATCCTGGCAATTGCAACGAGGAACGACGACAATGGCTCAGCTGGAGAAATCGCTCTGTTCTCAAAACATGGGAAGTCGACCGATAGCCTCACGGCGGCTCAAGACATGTTGCTTGCCCTACGGTGGAATCCTGGCGGCACACATCTATTGGGCATCACGTATTCGGGCAAGGATACCTGCGCGCTTGCAATTTGGGACATACGTTCTTCGCAAGCACTGCCAATATTTCAGCTGGACCGCATTGCCACCGACGTCGTTTGGTGTGACGATCACCGCTTTATCCTCTCTGGGCATTCCATTGTCGCCGAATTCACTCTTGATCCACACAATAATCTCTCCTTTGTGAACCGCACAGAACCGGATGTGGATCGGAATTGGACTTATGTTCGCTACGATGCAACCACCCAGACTGCTGCCCTGGTAGCTGAGGACTCGCGGACACTTGCGATTCTGAGCGCCAATGGACAGATGCACACAACAACCGCTCACAATGAAGAAATAACAGCAACAGCCTTCCAGCCTCTTGCCAATGCAGCCTCATATTCTCCATCGACACCTCGGCGCCTAGCGACCTCTTCCCTTGATGGTGAAATCCGTATCTGGGATGTGACGAATCCGTTTATCATCTTGCACCTCCTTCGTTTCAGCGGGCCAAATCCTCCGATGGCTATCAGCTTTACTGCAGACGGTTATCTCCTTGCTGCAGCCAGTACCAACCGCGTTGTCTGGTGGAACGCCGAAACGGGCGGGTCGCCGAAAGCGATATGGAGAGGAGAATTCTCGTCAACATCTTCGATCGAAGGATTTAGCAAGACGCGAGAAGACACTAACGGCGGTGCATACATGGATGCCGATAGTGGGATCGGAGAGGAAGATGATAGATGTGCTCACAGCCTAAGTTGGGACGTCAACGGTATACAATTAGCTTATGGCACCGGAGGCCAGGTGAGGGAGCCGACAGTCGTTCGAAGCACATTGCCGGACTAACAATACGTGCACAGATATCCATCCACGGCTCAAGGTCGCGAAACAAACTAGAGAAAAGTCCGAATCCTGCTACTCCGGAACCCTCTTAACAGGCCCGCAACCAGGGAGCAACTAGGTACTGGATATTGTCTATTTACGAAAGAGAGAAGCTCTTTGCCGACTTACCGACTACTGCGGCGAGCATTTCACATCCATAATCGTTGTGTCTTGGCTCCATCTTAAGCTAGAGTAGCGGTGGAACGGCAACTGAGCCTGGCCTTTCAGTCTTTTCTGCGCATTTGATTCTAGCGTACAGCGTTGACGAATACCACACGAAGGGTTGACGTTTGCACTTTTTCCCCGGCGTTCGGCTTCTGCATCAGGAGATGCATGATCGAGTGTAGACTACAAGAGGATGTGTAGCTCGGACTACATGAGATTTGTTGGGCCTGTCTTGGTGAGGAAGAGTGGCCAGACGAACAGCATTTTCCTGTGTCATAAGGGGTCTTTTCAAAATGTAGACACCACCATTACTGCTGCCTGCGAGCTTCCCTTGTGACCGTCCTTTCCCTGATAAGCATTATTAGACCAACCGACACCTCGACATGATCAAACAAGGGCTCATGCGTGAACACAAAGCTTAGAGCTGATTGATAATAATAGATACCTATTGACCGTAATTCTGAAGAGAACGGACCACAGAGATTTGACTATGACGAGAACTGCCTGGTCGGTCGTAGTTTCCCACCGTACCTTACCGGAGCCACAAATTCCGCGCTAACTGATTTCCGATTCACCAGCTCAAAAGTTTTCTGTTACCCAAGCTTTCTTTCCTTTGATCCTCAGTCCTCAACCCCACAACTTCCTTTGTGAAAGATTGCCCCTCGCAACCTGTTGATCCTGCCCATCCCCTATCAGAAAACCCTCGTAACACTAGAAAAAAATTTCAAAAGTCAAGCAAAACCCAAAGGCAAATCTTGGCCAGTGTAAGCTTCTCTACCTAACCCAACCCAACACCTGCACACATCCCTCACCCACATTGTGCAAAGCGCCAAGTGTTGACAAGAATCCCAACAAGACATTACCAGACCATCGATATCCTTCACGTCCTACCTCAGCATCCTTAAGACCAAATTCGGCCACATCTGTACGTCAGATCTTACCCTCATCCCTTCATGCATACCCATCGGCTTCATCTACCATATTTCGAGGGCAACTACTGACTGCACAGGTGCAACTTTGTCATCATGTCTACCGAGGTGGCTAATGGACCTACCCCTCCTTCACTGGAGAAATTGTCCATCGACGATCAGTTGAACGCTGCGACCAGTGTAACTAATGGCGCCACGATCAACACCAACATCCAGTCCCCAGCGGACACAGATGCCATGCAGACTCCGACATCTGCAGCTCCAGGCGGGGGAAACCAGCCGCACTCGGCCTCACTCTATGTGGGGGAGCTGGACCCTGCTGTCACGGAAGCGATGCTGTTCGAGCTCTTCTCCTCGATCGGTCAAGTCGCATCGATTCGCGTATGTCGTGACGCGGTCACTCGTCGTTCCCTTGGGTACGCCTACGTCAACTACAACAACACTGCGGACGGTGAACGAGCTTTGGAAGAGCTCAACTACACCATTATCAAAGGCCGTCCGTGCCGTATCATGTGGTCTCAACGTGACCCCGCGCTTCGTAAAACTGGCCAAGGGAATGTCTTTATTAAGAATTTGGACACTGCTATTGATAACAAAGCCTTGCATGACACATTTGCCGCATTCGGCAACATTCTTAGCTGCAAAGTTGCCCAGGATGAATTTGGCAACTCCAAGGGCTACGGCTTCGTCCATTACGAAACAGGAGAAGCAGCTACGAACGCAATCAAACATGTCAACGGCATGCTTCTGAACGAGAAAAAGGTTTTCGTGGGGCACCACATTCCGCGGAAAGACCGCGACAGCAAATTCGACGAGATGAAGGCGAACTTTACCAACATCTACGTCAAGAACATCGATTCCGAAACATCCGACGACGAATTCCGTGCGTTGTTCGAGAAGTACGGCGAAATCACGTCAGCGTCAATCGCCAGAGATCCAGATACGGGGAAGAACCGTGGCTTTGGGTTCGTCAACTATATCAGACATGGTGATGCCTCCAAGGCTGTCGAAGAGCTCCATGACAAAGACTTCAAGGGCCAGAATCTCTACGTTGGCCGCGCACAGAAGAAGCACGAGCGAGAGGAAGAGCTTCGGAAGCAGCATGAGGCAGCCCGTGCAGAGAAGGTCTCCAAATATCAGGGTGTCAACCTCTATGTCAAGAACTTGGATGACGACATTGACGACGACAAGTTGCGCGATATCTTCGCCACCGCCGGGAGTATTACCTCAGCGAAAATCATGAGAGACTCCGGTCCGTCAGATAGGAGTCAGTCCCCTTCCAGCGATAAGGACACCGAGGAGAAGCAGGACGACAAGGAGGAGGGACTGCAGAAGTCCGAGGATGGAAAGGAAGAAAGCGCCAAGAAAGAAAACAACCTCACGAAGAAGCAGCTTGGCAAGAGTAAAGGATTCGGGTTCGTGTGCTTCAGCAACCCTGACGAAGCCACCAAAGCCGTTACAGACTTCAACCAAAAAATGGTCAATGGTAAGCCGTTATACGTCGCCTTGGCTCAGCGTAAGGATGTCCGTAAGAATCAGGTCAGTGTCCCGCAAGTCATGATCATCACCGTTGCTGCTAAAAACGTTACAGCTTGAAGCAAGCATTCAACAGCGTAATCAAATCCGAATGCAGCAGGCTGCGGCTGCGGCTGGTATGCCTCAACAGGTAAGTCTGACGTCTCGACATCCTTTAGCGGCTCCCACCTTGCTGATGAATTGTAGCAATTCATGCAGCCTGCGATGTTCTACGGCCCCGGTCAGCAGCCCGGCGTGATGGCTCCCAGTGCAGCGGGGAGAGGTGGCATGCCGTTTGCGGCTCAACAAGGCATGATGGTCCCTAGCATGCAAGCCGGCCGTGCTGGAGCCTTCCCCGTCGGGATGCAAGGGCAGCAAGGGGGTCGTGGAGGAGCACAGCAAATGCCGCCCAACGCATTTGGAATGCCCGGCCAGATGCCCTTTGGTGCGATACCCCAAGGCGCCGGGGGCTTCCCAGGTATGGGTTATCCTCAAGCATTGGCTCAGGTTTCCGCGCAGTTCGGTCGGGGCGGCCAGGGCGGCCGCGGACAGCTGCAGGGGATGACGGGAGGAATGCAGGGCATGCCACAGCAGATGATGGGCCTTCAAGGTATGCGAGGAAGAGACAACAATCGCGCTCAATTCGGTGGTCAAGCTGCTCGTGGTGGCGGTAGCATGGCTATGGGCATGCCGGGTCAAATGGGCGGCTTCCCTCAACAGGGTCGCGGGCCTATGGTCGGTGGCATGGGCCAGCCAGCAGCGATGCCTGGCAGTTCTCCGTCAGTAGGGGCTGAAGGAATCATGGCAGCACCGTCGCAACAGCAGAAGCAGTTACTTGGCGAGGCGCTTTTTCCCAAGATCCAAGTTCTGCAACCGCAACTGGCCGGCAAGATTACTGGCATGCTTCTGGAAATGGACAACGCCGAATTGTTCTCATTGTAGGTCTATCCCTGATGAAGCGTGGAGGAACGATCACTGACGGGTCTAGGACCGAGGACAACGACAAGCTACGGGAGAAGGTCACCGAAGCCCTTGCCGTCTTCAACGAATACATGAAAACACAGAACACCGATCCTTCAAGTGGCCCTTCGAACAATCCGTTGGAAGCTACGTCTGATGAGCCCACTGGTGAAGGTGAGGGTGAAGGAGCCAAGGCTTGAGGAGCGTCAGATGCCAGTTGCACTCGTTATTCGCACCAGAAACACTAAAAAACATTTCTCGTACTGCAATCCCATACCAGGGCCAGTGGCCGGCTTATCTTGCTGCGTGGTAAGCAAGTTGCCCGCTCCGCTGCTCGTACCTCGTGTAACTGATCAGCCAGCAGACCTAGGGAACAGCATCTTCTCGATCTGCTCTTGCAGCTTCCAGACTGCATAATTGTACCATAGAAACAGCCCTTTCTACCGGCTGTATCACTTTTATCCCGGCAGTTGTTGCGGATGTTGTCCAAAGGCTGTAATCGTATGGGTTACGGCCAGCTTCAGATATCCCCAGCTTAGTATTCAATAGACTAGAAAACAGCTTCACTGAATCCAATAATGCTCCGTGATGCTTGTTGAATCGAGTTTCAGCGAGGTCAAACAATAAGCTGGCCTGCCGAAAGGTAAAACTGTATCCGTAACGTCGGCACTCTCGACCTTCGTGGAAACTATTCGGCGTTGTCCATTTCCAG
>QQTW01002207.1_pt1 | contig 14072 bp, 12 predicted proteins | sample 1904831 | NCBI WGS metagenome assembly QQTW01 (sample SAMN09435610, study PRJNA476489) | Subsurface metagenome, whole genome shotgun sequencing project. | reverse complement strand
GTCCTGAAAAATAAGCAAACATAAAATGTGGAATTTGATTGTCAACTATTTCAAGTTATTGATAACAAATTTTTTGTGTAACCCAACCAAGCTTTGAAAGAATTATGGGTGGTTGATTGTAGTGTTTGTGACAGTATTTAAAGTTGAAAATCCAATAATATCCAAACACATTTGCACCTAGGAACAATCTCACCTGTGATTGAACTACATCCAAGCTAAAGAATTCTCAAAGTAGGAGAGTATCTAAACTTTTCAACCCCTAACTAAATTTTAGCCTCTATAAGGATAGGGACAGCGTACAAAAAAACGTGACAGTTCGGTTACTTAAGGGCTTTATCTCGATTTGTTCGTCGATGTGATTGTGTAGAATTTTTCTATTTTCTATGAGGTGTATGTAGTGATCGGGTTCGTAAAGCAAACTACCACTGTATTGGCAACTCAGGCATTGCTGCTTGGATTCTTGCCTGTAACGGTTCTAGCAGCAACCTTCAGCTTGGAGGAGGCAACAGTCGCTGACATCAATGCCGTGTTTGACGCTGGAGCGTTGACATCTGAGAGTTTGACGCAACTGTACTTGAATCGCATTGATGCCTATGATAAGCAAGGACCTACGCTTAATTCTCTGATTACGATTAATCCCAATGTCTTAGAGACAGCTAAAGCTCTTGATTTAGAGCGCCAGACGACAGGACCTAGAAGCCCTTTGCATGGCATTCCAGTCATTCTGAAAGATAACTACGACACTTTTGACCTGCCCACTACGGCTGGGTCAATCGTTCTTGACGATTCTATTCCGCCTAATGATGCTTTTACAGTTCAACAATTTCGCGATGCTGGGGCGATCATCCTTGGTAAAGCGAATTTGAGCGAGTTTGCTTCAGGTGGCGGACGCAACGGTTATAGTTCGTTTGGTGGGCAGACACTCAACCCTTACAACTTGAATCGTGGACCTGCTGGTTCCAGTGGAGGAACAGGTGCAGCGATCGCTGCCAACTTTGGAGTCATTGGGACAGGCAGTGATACAGGCGGTTCTATCCGTGGTCCAGCCGCTGCTAATGGGATTGTCGGAATCAAACCTACGCAAGGACTGACAAGTCGGGATGGCATTATTCCCCTAGCTCTGTCTTTCGATATCGGAGGTCCGATGGCGCGGACTGTAACTGATGCGGCGCTTGCTCTAGGAACCATGACTGGGGTAGACCCAAAGGATCCTCTGACGGTTGAAAGTGAGGGGAAGTTTTACAAGGACTACACGCCGTTCCTTCAGGAAGATGCCCTGAAAGGAGCCCGCATTGGCGTTGTCCGCAACTTCTTCGGTGGTAATTCGGAAATTGACCAGTTAGCTGAAGGAGCAATTACAGAACTAGAGGGGTTAGGGGCGACTATCGTTGACTCTGTAAACTTTTCTGATGAATTTCTGACTAAGCGCAGTGAAATATATAACGCAGTTTTGGATTCAGAGTTTAAACCCCAGATTGAGGCTTACTTAGCGACGCTGGCAGCAGGATATCCCCAAACCCTCGGAGAAATTATTGCCATCAGTGAGTCTCCAGAAATTGCAAATTCTGAGACTCCTGTAGCTCCAGGTCGCATAGATGCTTACAAAAGGGCTGAGGCAAGTGGCGGCTTGACCAATCCGGCTTACATTGATGCTGTAGAAAACGGAATTCCTTTTGTTAGAAATACGATCCTTGACCTCATGGATAGTAATGACCTTGATGCACTTGTTTATCCTACAGCAAGATGTCCTGCAGGGCCTCTAATTACTGGAGCGGATGATCCTACTTTTATTTGCACTCCTGGACCTTCCGCCACCAACTTAGCTAATATATCTGGTTTTCCAGATATTCAGGTGCCAGCTGGTTTTACTGAGGATGAACTGCCAACCACCATCTCTTTCCTCGGACGCGCTTACAGTGAGCCAACTCTACTCGGATTAGCTTACTCCTACGAGCAGGCAACAATGAATCGCCTTCCCCCCGCAACTACACCGCCGTTGCCTGGGGAGATGTTCGAGTACGAGCCTGTGCCTGAACCAAGTTCAACAGTTGCTCTGAGTGTGTTTGGTCTAGCTGCTTTAGGTCGAAAACTCAAGCAACGATCCAAAATCCAGAAGCGTTAACACTAACTTCAAGAATGAGTACAGTTTATATGAAACGTAATACAGGTTACAGTATTTCATGTAGACGCTTTAATATTATGAATTTGAGATTACAGCTTTGCTGGTTTCTCTCAGTTTTAGTAGACATTAAAAAAAACAGACTTCTTTGCAGAGAAAATCCAGGAGCCTAAGATTTATACCTGTGGGTGGTAGATGCAACTAAGTTCAGCTTTATCAGTTTATATGTGAGGTGTCTGCAGTGCTCAAAGTCGTAAAGCAAACTACCACAGCGTTGGCAACCCAGGCTATACTGCTTGGAGTCTTGCCTGTGTCTGCTCTAGGAGCAACATTTAATTTGGTGGAGGCAACAGTTTCTGACATTAATAACGTCTTTGATGCCGGAGCATTGTCATCTGAGCGCTTGACTCAACTATACTTGAATCGCATTGATGCCTATGACGATCAAGGTCCTAGCCTCAACTCCATCATCACCGTCAACCCTAATGCACTGCAGATAGCTGCAGATTTAGACAAAGAGCGTCAATCAACGGGACGAAGAAGTCCTTTGCATGGGATTCCAGTTATCCTCAAAGATAACTACGACACTTTTGACTTGCCTACTACGGGCGGGTCGCTTGCTCTCCAAAATTCAATACCACCAGATGATGCTTTTCTGGTCAAACAACTGCGTGATGCGGGGGCAGTTATCATAGCAAAATCAAATTTGACTGAGCTGGCTCGTGGCGGTAACACAATTAGTTCTTTAGGAGGACAAACCCTTAACCCTTATGATTTGGGAAGAACTCCTGGGGGGTCGAGCGGTGGTACAGGAGCAGCGATCGCAGCCAACTTTGGTGCAATTGGAACAGGCAGTGATACTGGTCAATCGGTTCGCTCTCCAGCTTCAGCTAATAGTCTTGTAGGTATCAGACCAACCAGTGGTCTTCTGAGTCGAGATGGAATCATCCCAATCGCTAACAGGGAAACGGCAGGACCCATAACACGCTCTGTTGCTGATACAGCTATCATGCTAGATGTGCTGGCTGGATTTGATCCAGCTGACCCTGCTACAGAAGCAAGTATTGGCAAAATTCCTGACAGTTATACAGACTTCCTGGATACTAATGGTCTCGAAGGGGCAAGAATAGGGGTCGTACAGAACTTTTTTGGTTCTGCTCCCATAAACGCAGAGGTCAATGTAGTTATTAATGCAGAAATAGAAAAAATTGCAAGCTTGGGAGCCACAGTTCTTTCTGTTACCATCCCGAACTTTAATGAGTTATCTTCTAATCTTTCTGCAGGACTTTATGAGTCCAAAGGTCTTCTCAGTAACTATTTTGCTAGCCTTGGACCTGATGCTCCTATAAAGTCATTAGAGGAATTTTTAGCGTCTGGAAAGTACGACCCGTCAATTGAATCAGGACTAAGAGAAACTCAGTCCCTTGAATCGCCACTTGAAGCTCCGGAATACGCAAGGATTCTTCAGAGGCAAGAAGTATTTGAGCAAGCTCTTCTTCAGTTAATGGATGAGGCTCAACTCGATGCCCTTGTGTATCCGCATCAGCAACGACTTGTAGTGCCGGTGGGACAGCCCCAAGTCGAGCGAAACGGTATCCTGGCATCCGGTACAGGATTTCCTGCTATTGCAGTACCTGGAGGATTTTCATCTGCTTCTGAATCTACCCCTGTCGGCGTTCCTATCGGCATCGAGTTCTTTGGAAGACCGTTCAGTGAGCCAACTCTTATTCAACTAGCTTACTCTTACGAACAAGCAACAATGAATCGCCTTCCTCCCGCAAGCGTGCCGCCACTTCCCGGAGAGATATTCGAGTATGAGCCTGTGCCGGAACCAACGTCAACAGTTAGTCTAGCTTTAGTTGCTTTATGTCTAGGTTGGAAAATCAGGCAACATCAACGAATTAAGAGTGATCGTCCTCGCACAATGTAGCGCAGTCAGCCAAAATTATCTAGGAGATTCAGCAATAACAGCAGGTTTAGAGACTTTACCGGATGGACATTTTGGTGTCTGCTCACTCTTCATACAGCTGATCAGCGCGTCTGAGATTTTTCGCAAATTCATAAATTAAGGAGTGTACATAATGGTCAAAAAACTGAAGCAAACAGCTGCTATGTTAGCAGCTCCAGCAGTAATGTTTGGGTTATTACCTGTGGCAGCGCAGGCTGCAACATTCACGCTAGAGGAAGCAACCGTTGCCGATATCAATGCTGCTTTTGATGCTGGGGCATTGAACTCCGAGGGATTGACGCGACTGTACTTAAATCGCATTAATGCCTACGACAACAACAATCCCAACCTCAACTCGCTCATTACCGTCAATCCTAATGCTCTAGAGACAGCGGCGGCACTGGATCAGGAACGTCAGTCAACAGGTCCCAGAAGTTTGCTACACGGGATTCCAGTCATTCTGAAAGACAACTACGATACCTTCGACTTACCAACTACAGGGGGGTCAATTACGCTAGAGGGTTCGATTCCACCCGATGATGCCTTTCTAGTCAAACAGTTTCGGGACGCCGGAGCCGTCATCTTGGCTAAAGCGAACTTGAGCGAATATGCCTCAAGCGGTGGACGGGACGGATATAGCTCCCTTGGGGGTCAAACGCTCAACCCTTACAACTTGAACCGAGGACCTGCTGGCTCTAGTGGCGGTACAGGAGCTGCAATTGCGGCTAATTTTGGTGTCATCGGCACAGGAAGCGACACAGGTGGCTCTATCCGTAGCCCGGCGGCTCACAATGGCATTGTTGGAATCAAACCTACGCTTGGTCTCACGAGCCGAGACGGCATCATTCCACTCGCTCTATCCTTTGATGTCGGAGGCCCAATGGCTCGAACAGTCACTGATGCAGCCATTGCTTTGGGTGTCATAACAGGAATTGACCCAAATGATCCACGAACGTTTGAAAGTGAAGGCAAGTTCTTTAAGGACTACACCCAGTTCCTAAAGGCAGATGCTCTAAACGGCGCACGGATTGGTGTTGCACGCAGTTTCTTTGGAGGTAATGCTGAGGTTGACCAACTCAATGAGGCAGCCCTCGCAAAAGCAGAGGAGTTAGGGGCAACGCTTGTTGACTTCAGCTACTCTGACGATTTCCTTGCTGAGCGAACCAGGCTATACAGCACCATCTCTGATTCAGAGTTCCAACCACAGATTGAAGCTTATTTGGCAACTGTAGCAGACGGATACCCAAAAACCCTTGAGGAGATTGTTGCGATCAGTAAGTCTCCGGAAGTGGTAAATTCTGACCGCTCTGTTGCGCCGGGCCGTATACAGACCTATGAACAGAATTTAGCAAGTGGCGGCTATAGTAATCCTGCGTATATTGATGCTGTAGAGAATGGTATTCCTCTTGTGCAGAATACAATTCTGGACATCATGGATAGCAAAAATCTCGATGCAATCGTTTATCCTACGCGCAACTGTCCTGCGGTTCCCATATACACAGTACAAGATTCTTCTTACGTATGTAATGAGAGTTCCCCTGCTGGTCGTAACTTAGCCAATATCTCTGGCTTCCCAGATATTCAGGTTCCAGCAGGCTTTACCTCAGATGGTTTGCCGAACACCATTTCCTTCCTTGGACGTGCCTACAGCGAACCAAAGTTACTGGGCTTAGCTTACGCCTATGAACAAGCAACACTGAATCGCCTTCCCTCCGACCTTGTGCCACCCCTGCCGGGTGAGGAGTTTGAGTACGAGCCAGTGCCAGAACCCAGTTCAGCCGTTGGACTCACCACTGTGGGTCTAGCACTAATTGGACTGAAGCTTAAACGGGAGTGGAAAAAGAAAGGGTAACAATCCTTAGAGGAAGATTGCGTGACACACTCGTGCTGCTTGTGAAATATCAAGAAAATCTTCATTTCGCTTTAGCTCATTAAAAGCATTTTCTGGTAATAAAATTTGCCTTGTAAGCTAATATACATCTAATTTGCAATAACTTTGTTACCTTTTCTCCTGATTTTTCTATTCCAGTTAATTACTAGCTTTCCCTGGTTGAGTAATTTATCTATAATTTCTCGAAGTTGGTTGATGGAGGTAAATAACCGATGAGCAATGAACTCTTTACAGGAATGCCATACTAATTCAATTAGATGGTAGTGCATCAAATTAATGTGGGATAGGTAGATAGAAAGAAGAAAGGTTAGGAGGCTCCAGGATTATAACTTGTAAGTGATCGCCTTACTTTGGCTATTAATGCAAGTGTGCAGAATTTTCTTATTTTCTATGAGGTTCATACAGTGTTCAAAATTGTAAAGCAAACTACCATGACGCTGGCAACCCAGGCAGTACTGCTTGGAGCCTTGCCGATGGTTGCATTAGGAGCAACCTTCCGCTTGGAGGAGGCAACAGTCGGTGACATCAATGCTGCGTTTGACGCAGGAGCGTTAACATCTGAGCGATTAACTCAACTGTACTTGAATCGCATTGAGGCATATGACAACAATGGTCCAAAAATCAACTCTATTATCACGGTTAATCCAAAGGCGCTGGAGACAGCAACGGCACTGGATCTAGAGCGCCAACTCACAGGTCCCAGAAGCGCCCTACATGGGATTCCCATACTCCTTAAAGATAATTATGATACTTCTGACCTGCCCACTACAGCTGGATCGGACACACTAGCAGGCTCAATACCGCCAGACGATGCTTTTACGGTCCAACAATTTCGCGATGCTGGAGCTATCATTCTTGGCAAAGCTAACTTGAGTGAGTTTGCGACACCCGCAGGTCGAGGAGCATATAGCTCTCTGGGTGGGCTAACACTCAACCCATACAACTTGGAGCGAGATCCTTCGGGATCGAGTGGTGGGACAGGTGCTTCGATTGCTGCTAACTTTAGCACTATTGGCACTGGCAGCGACACAGGTGGCTCCATCCGTGGTCCAGCTGCAGCAAACGGGCTTGTTGGCATCCGACCAACTTTTGGATTGATAAGCCGGGATGGAATTATTCCACAAGCCTTATCTCTAGACACAGCAGGTCCCATAACGCGTACAGTGACCGATGCAGCGATCGCCCTGGGTGTGATGACTGGCATAGATCCTAATGACACCACCACGCTTGCCAGTAAGGGCAGATTCTATAAAGATTACACACAGTTCCTCAATGTAGATGGCTTGAAAGGAGCACGCATTGGAATAGCACGAGATTTTTTTGGTGGCGACCCTGAAGTTGATCAATTAACTGAGACAGCAGTCGCCAAGATGGAGGAGTTGGGGGCAACTATTGTTGACCCCATAGACTTTGACGATGATTTCCTTAATTTTCGGAATGAGCTCAGGGCAAGTATTAATTCTGAGTTCCAACCGTATTTGGAGGATTACTTAGCAACTCTGAAAGAGGAATATCCAAAAACGCTAGAGGAAATTATTGCTATTTACGAGTCTCCAGAAATAGTCAATTCTGAGACTCCAATAAATCCAGGACTCATCGCGACACACAAGAGAAATTTAGAAATTGGCGGATTAGATAATCCCGATTACATCGATGCAATAGAAAATGGGCTTCCTCTTGTGAGGAATACTGTTCTTAGCATCATGGAGGATAACAACCTTGACGCACTTGTGTACCCTACCTCAAGGTGTCCGGCACCTCCCATATTTACAACGCCGGACCCTACATTTGTCTGCAATCCTGGTCAATCAGCTACGTCTTTGGCTAGCTATTCTGGCTTCCCAGATATCCAGGTGCCAGCAGGCTTTACTGAAGATGGACTGCCAACCACCATCTCTTTTCTCGGACGCGCTTACAGTGAGCCAACTCTCCTCGGAGTAGCTTACTCCTACGAACAGGCAACGATGAATCGTCTTCCCCCTGCAACTACACCGCCGTTGCCTGGGGAGATGTTCGAGTACGAGCCCGTACCTGAGCCAAGTTCAACAGTTGCTCTGAGTGTGTTTGGTTTAGCTGCTTTAGGTCGAAAACTCAAGCAACGATCCAAAATTCAGAAGCGTTAAGGCTAATATTGCCCAAAGCGTCAAAAAGGTTATGTTGCAAAAATTTTGTAATGACAGAAAATTTGGTTGTGTTGCAAAAACATGGTAAGGGCAGAAAACCCCTATTTCAGGAGTTCCGATTATGCAACCACCCCAAAGATGCAGGGATAATTCATTCTAGAAGAAGAAATAGTTTATCGATATCATGAGCAAGAAATCGTTCCGCTTTGGTTAGAGAATCATAACCACCGAGCCGAGCAAGATTGATGACAATATTGCGGATCATAGACCAGTTGGTAGCAGCATTATAATTAGTGAACGGCGCAGTATCTTCACCAAAAATCATATCTTTTACCCAATGTAAGCGATTTTCAATTCCCTAATGCTGACGAATTCCATTAGCAATAGTTTTAGCCTTTGAGACTAAGGAGCTAATGTAATAATTAGTCTGTAAATATTTCTTTCCTGAGCGAATGCCAATGCGCTCTACCTGAATCAGGCTTTGCACTCCTGCCCAATCGAGGTCAATGTTCTTAAGTTCAGTGAAGACCTTGACGATTCGACAAGTCGTTCGACCTCGGTTTTTCTCAATATCAACAACCTGTTCGCAGGGTACTTGCTCTTCAGCAATGGTTTTAAGTTGTGCTAATAATCGGGGTTGATTACCTTTGAGGGTAATCACGTAGTCGTTTCCACCCTCAATGATTAGCTGAGTAGTTTTTTTGGCAGTGTAGGGCATCCATACTGAATACTGCTCCTTCAAGTTGCCATGCCTCCAGCATTGTTTGCACTACCTTTAACTCACTATTGTGGTTCGATTCAAATTGTTGGGTAGCAAGTACTACTCCCTGAAGGCTACTGTAGAATGACACCACTGCAACGAAGTTTTGGTAAGCCGTTCGATGTTCAGTAACAGTTCCTTTAATACTCTTACCATCAATCGCTACCCACTCTTGAGGTTGAAGTTCAATTGTCCGGCTAGCCCATACCTCGAACTGCTGTGCCAGAACTTGAAAGTCGAGCTTTTGCAAGATGCGACGAAATGTAGTATCCGATGGCAAGCGAGTTACAGTTAGTCCTAGTTTCTCACTGACTGCCCCATAGTGGCGCGCCCCAAAGTCTTCCAATGCGTAGTAACTTCGGCATCCACTGATTGTTCCCATGATAACTAATAGCAAAATCAGCCACAGAGGATAGCGTCTACCTTGAGATGCGCGAAAATCTTTAATTTCCTGAAGTGAAGTTATTAAGTTCGCCCCCATTTCCGTTCTCCAACTTATTCTTGCTCATTAATTTAATATTTTTTAAGCAACGAATTATCCCTGGGTGCTAGAAGAGGTTGGAACTATTAACGGAAAAATACTGAAAGCGGACACGGTGAAAAACTTTAATTAGTGGGTAATGTTCTAGACCTGTGTATTATGTGAGAGAATAAAGCTGTTCTTAAGTTCTTGTTGATATGGTTTTGGAACCAATCTGCTGTCCAAGCTGTAACAGTACAAATGTCGTGAAGAATGGCAAGAGCGATGAAGGGAAACAGCGTTACCGTTGTCGCAATGCTGAGTGTTCTCGTAGTTCCTTTATTCGAGAGTACAGCTATCGGGGCTACCTGCCAGATGTGAAGCAGCAGATCACGGACATGGCCATGAATGGTAGTGGCATCCGCGATACGGCACGAGTGCTAAAAATCAGCCCAACAACCGTAATTGAAACATTAAAAAAAAAGCTCGTTTTCTAGAGCAAGTCAACACAACACTGCTGCAACAGATGCAGTGTTGGCCTGCTTCAGCGATGGTCGTGAGAGTTGCAGAAGCTGAAATGGATGAGATGTGGAGCTTTGTGCAATCCAAGAAACAGCAACGCTGGTTGTGTCACGCCATTGACCATCGAACGGGCGCAGTTCTCGCCTATGTTCTCGCCCCGCACACCGATGCTGCTCTGGAGCAACTTCAACAATTGCTTGCACCATTTTCAATTCGGCAGTTCTACACAGACAGTTGGGGTGCTTACCTGCGATTGTTAGATTCATCTCAGCACATCGTTGGTAAGACCAACACTCAGAAGATTGAGCGTAAGCACTTGACACTTTGCACTCGGATTAAGCGCCTGGCGCGAAAAACTATTTGCTTCTCTAAATCCATCTGGTTACACGATGTGGTAACTGGATTGTTTATCAATCGCTATGAGTTTGGTCGAGATGTATGATAATTCATCCACAGGTCTACAACATTACCAATTAGTGCTAATCGAGCAGAACTAACCGCCGTTTCTGGCGCAGAAGTAAACCCTCCTGTTCAAACTGCTGGATTAATCGCGTAACAGTCACACGAGTTGTATTAATCGTTTCCGCTATTTCTTCATGGCTAAGAAGTAGCGGAATTAATTGTCCTTGTTCAACCTCAACTCCGAATTTCTGCGCTAAAAATTTTAAAAACTTCCATAGCTTTTGTTGGGCAGGATGATGGCTGAGAATACTCAAAAGCTCTTGGACTTGGTGGATATGCTTAAGCAAATCGTTTACAGATTGATTCCATTGTTCTTGTGGTAGTAGGCTAACTTCTACCTCGGTCAAACACTCAATTTGATAAGGTACAATCTGCGACATTGCGTGTCCGACTACATCTTCTGCGCCCCAGTAACCTAAAGCTATCAGTATCCCATCTTCCGTCACAGTCGTAGTGCGGACAAAACCACGTTGAATGCGCCAAAGAGAATCGCATCGTGTGGGGAGCAACTGGTGGCGTTTTAGTATTCGTGTATCGATAGGTGGGTGTAACCCTATAGCTGCTGGTGGAGTAAGCAGAGAAAGTGACATATTAATTTACCATGCAATTTGCTTGTTTTAAGTCTAAATACTTACTCGGTTAACAGCATTAAAATCTACAAGATTCAAAAAAGCAATACCCTACCCAGGCATTAAACAGAAACCTTTGTGCTGCTAATGTCTCAGACGGATGAAAGTTGGCAATCAAAACTAGCAATTGGAGAGCGGTCTACTTGGTTAAGCTGCTCAAATATAAAAGCAAAATATCTTGAGCCTCTGCAAGCGATCGCGCTCCTTCGTAAATCTCTCAGTAAACAGCCGTCTTAATTCCTTTGGGTGAGAATTTTTCCCTGCCCATTTCCTGCTACTTTCAGGGGCTGATTTTGTCCACTCTCACCAGATTATACAAAAGTCTCCTTTCGTGTAGCTCCTAATTTTCTATCCTTTCCCTGCCGCTAACAAGTTGCATTACCTAAAAATAGACCCTATTCTTCATTTACTGCTGTGTCAATTTACATTTGGGCAAAGTGGTCTTGCAACTGCTTGTGAATAAATCGATAGCGACCACCGACGCGCTGGAGGAAGAGGCGTTCAGTACAGTAATCCAAAAAGCGAGCATAGTTCCAAGGAATATGACCATTTTTGAAGAGAATAAGACGTAAAGTAAGGTGTTTAATACTAGCTGTTCCGCCAAAAATCAGCCCAAAACTCAGCCCAGAAGTCAGCCCCCCAATCAGCCCAGAAGTCAGCCCAAAACTCAGCCCCCCAATCAGCCCAAAAATCAGCCCACTAATTAATGTAATACAAAGAGCATTGACCGCTGATCTCCAAATTCCCTGGTTGGGATTTCTCTTAATATTTATTTCTGAAAAATTCATCCCCCCTATCAGCCCCCCAATCAGCCCAAAACTCAGCCCCCCAATCAGCCCAAAACTCAGCCCAAAAATCAGCCCAAAAATCAGCCCCTCAATCAGCCCCCCACTCAGCCCCCCACTCAAACCAAAAATCAGCCCCCCAATCAGCCCCCCAATCAGTACATTAATCAGCCCATTCTTTAGTTTTTCAAAAGAGAAACTGAATCTCTCAACTATTTCAATTTTTTCTTGTAGCCTCCCAATCAGCCCAAAACTCAGCCCAAAAATCAGCCCAAAAATCAGCCCAAAACTCAGCCCAAAACTCAGCCCAAAAAACAGTACATTAATCAGTACATTAATCAATTGATACAACCTTTTCTGTTTGCCAATTAATAACCAAGATGGTTGTATTTTTTCAATCAAAAATTCTGTCTGCGATTCTTGTTGCAATTGCTTTGCGAGGTAAACTAGCCACTTTCGTGTCTGCTTTGTATCTGGATACTTACACTTACCATATGCTTGGCTTTTTATTCCTTTTAATAATAATTGATCACTGACAAGAGGTCGCTTTATTGCTTTACTCCAGTACTCATTAAATAGGTATTCAAGCCGAGCTTCATTAGAAGTAAGTCTTTGCAAAGTGCGGACAAAATTTTTATTGTCGTAGGCAAAACCTATTATTGACAAGAATAATGGTGTTCGCATTAACTCTAATGTTTCTGCTTCCAGTCGTAATACCTGCCATATTCTCAAGAGATCGAGCGATTCTAAGTATTCTTGTATCTGCTCATCTGTCAGTTTCTTTAATAAAATTGCCCCGCTCAAGTTCAGGCGTATTTCCTCCATTAGCCTGTCTGTTTCTTCGTCTGGAGATTTAGCTTCCTGCCAGTGTCCCTGAACAACTTTTTCATATTCCTCCCTCCGGCTGCATACTACTATATACAACGGACGAAATTTGCTTTGCAGCCAACTATTGATAGCTCGCACGCAGGATACTTGATATTCCTGCCTCACTTCATCTAGTCCATCCAGTAGCGGCAGTAGTTTCCTGTTTTTCAACCACTCTTCACCGATGTCTTCCCTAACTCCATAATTTGATTCGAGTTCTTCCACTAACCAATCTTTCATTGCTTGGCGCGGGTTTTGCCAAGATGAAAGATTGAGCAACACTGGAATTCGGTAGTTTATATCTGTTTCTGCTCGTTGAAGAAGGTCTCGCGTCAAGTCGAGCATTGTAGTTGTTTTCCCGGAACCTGGTTCCCCCAAAATTAATAACTTGCCGCCAATGTCATCTCGGTCAAATACTTGTAGAATGCTAATTCCTAGTAGCAGCTCGCTGGGTTTAGAACCGCTTTTGATTTGTGCATCCAGGGAGCATCTTACCCTTTCTGGCTGCGTTTGTTTGTCTAAGGCGATTGGTACGGCATTATGCAGAGATTGTTTTAACCTGGATCTTACTTCCCGCTTTACACCTTCTAACAGCAGGGACTCGTTATCAGGACGGGCAGGCAGCGGTGATTGGTGGAAATGTTCGATGTTGACTTGATCGCGTCCACGGTTGTCATACTGTCGGTTCATATTCACTGACCGCCAAGCTTTTGATTACCTTGCATATTCTCAACGTTAATTTGGTCGCGCCCCTGGTTGTTATACTGCCGCGTCGAAATATTCTGGTTTTGGATATTAATAATCTGTTGAGCAATCTGCCGAACTTCAGTAGCAAAGGCTTCGTCTTCCATCATCTCAATATCCAGATATTTTGTAACTTTCTCTAGTGCCGCTTGAGTTCCTTGCTGCTCGACTTCAAATAGAGCCGTTTCTGCCCGTTCATTCCCTCGAAATTTTGCTTGAATCCTATCGCGGAGGTTTTTTAGCAAATCGATGGCACCACCAACCGATTTCTTCGCTAGTTCTCCGGCTCCAGATTTTATAAATTCGTTAAAGGCAAGCCCAGCAATTGTACCAGCCACTAATGTTGTGGGTTCCATAAATTTCCTCTCAGTAAGCTCTATTGTTTAAAGTTGATAAAAAATCTTCAACAGGCGTGTGCCGTGGGTAAAAGAAAATTGTTATTGCTGACCTAATTGTCAAAGTAAGGAACGAATCACCTGACGCTTAGTTTCTTGGCGCTTGAGGCAGTATTCCTCTAACGCTTCATATTCACTGGCGGATAACTCTACTAGCAGTTGCTTAATTGGTTTTGTCGATACTTTCCTCGGCATCCTTCATCTATGAATTTCATATACTCATCATAGAAAAGTATCGCCATTACGAAATTCTGTTACAAAATTTAATCTTTGCCTAGAAAGCTTATCTGACACTGTTGGCGAAATATTGCTTAACAAAGGAGCAAACTTTTTAAACGCTCGTCAACCATGTACTACATGGTAAATT
>QQTW01002206.1_pt1 | contig 14072 bp, 11 predicted proteins | sample 1904831 | NCBI WGS metagenome assembly QQTW01 (sample SAMN09435610, study PRJNA476489) | Subsurface metagenome, whole genome shotgun sequencing project. | reverse complement strand
TAAAGCGGAATAGACGGTTGAGTAGAGGCAGGGGGGCAGGGGAGCAGGGGAGAAAGATTATGCAACTTAAATGCCGACTAGCTTAAGAGGCTCTTCAGTATAAGCCTTACATTACACGAAGTCGATATTTTCGTTTGAGATAGAGAAGCTTTCACCCACTTAGTAAATGTTTTATCTTACTTCTCCCCTGCCCCCCTGCTCCCCTGCTCCCCCTGCCTCTTCTAGTGAAGGAGCAGCAAGCGCGTCAATCAAGTTCACTTCCTAGAACAGATGTGAGTGAAACCTTGGCATTAGTCCGAAATTCTGTTACATCCACACGGTTAAGTACTGATATGGCCACTATCATTCCTAGTACTTGTAGGGAAAACACCAGTCCATAAGCTAGCACAGGATTACTAAACAGACTTTTACCCAGATCTAGGACAGCACCCCCTGTGACCACCGCAATCCCCCTAGCCATAGATTGTCCTAATCCCCAGGCACCAATGAACGTACCTGCGCTTTCAGCAACTGTTAGATCCAGCATCAAGCTGATTGTGCCCGTAGTTACAACGCCATTAGATAAACCGAACAAGAATAATGCTGCTTGTAGCCACTTAGGATTAGCAGTAAACCCTGATAGAAAAACCAAGACAGCACAGATTGCAATCAGCATACAGCCGAGTTTAGCAGTTCTTCGCTTACCCAAACGAGGCACAATGAGAAAGCCAGTGGCGCTCAAGCTAATCAACGTACCTATTCCCAAAAAAGCATTTAGTTTAGTGCTTTCCGATACTGGCATTCCAAAGATCTGACCACCATAAGGTTCCATAACTGGGTCGATCATAAACAAGCTGATGGTCATCACCACTAAAAAGGTGAAAAACCGCCCAGTTTGACGATTGGCAGTCAATATTTTTAAAGCGTGAGCAAGGGTGATCCCATCTTCCCGGTTTGCCGTTGTAGAACGGGAGGAATATTTGGAATACTTTTTCTCTATTCCAAATGTTGCTAGTAGTGCCAACACAAATACAATTGTCGGTACTATGATAAACAGCCTGTTGACTGATGCTTGTAATGTCGCGATCGCTGAGTCTGTAGCTAATTGGTTCAGCAGCACGCCACTGAGGATCGCGCCTATAATGACTCCAACCATCAGAAGCGACCAGACGATACCGACAAGTTTGGAACGATTATCTTCTTCGGAAACGTCTACCAACAAAGCGACAAAGGTCGTAGCGCTAGCACTAATTGCTATACCGTATATAGCGAAAACTAGAGCCAGAAGCCCAATCAAAGCGAAGGTTTGGGGTGTCCAAGCCCAGCCATTGGCAGCTTGGACTGCATTGCCCAGTTGCCACATTACTTGCACAGCGATAAACGCAGTGGTTGCAAACACAGCAGCGCCAACCCAGACATAACCTGTACGCTGGTAGCCCAACAGCGGCTTGGCATCAGACAATTGTCCGAACCAGACCCGCACTGGTGCAACAAACAATGGGATGGCTAGCACTGTAGCAACAATGGTAGCCGGAATTGCTAACTCCTGAATCATGACTCTGTTGAGTACTCCCAGCGTCAGGATAGACATCATACTCAGCCCCATCTGAAATAGACCGAGCTGGAACATTGTCAGGAGGTTAACTCTGGAAATCTGCTCGAAATCCCTTTTGTTGTTCATGTTTAATATCTAAGGAACTCCTATAGTTATTTTCTGGTAACGCCTTATGCCTTACTGGGCATTTACTTTGAAACACCTATTATTTAGGTGAACCCGGTAAATCAGATTCAAGTACTATTAACTAGTCGTTTAACAGCTTTTCATACAAAGCTTGAAGTCAAGTTGAAATAAAGACTGAGATATGTGGCTGAACGGGATGAGTTATGTATAACTTATAGCTGTCCCCGGAAGCTTCTGATTTCAGGCATGGAGTTTATTCCTGTACATGGTATTGTCTTTCAATGAAGTTATCTATTGTTAGTGGCGTAATAGCAAAAAGGTAGTGAATCATGACAAACAAAATATTAGTTTTAGGTGCTACAGGTAACGTTGGTAGCCAAGTGGTAAAACAACTGGCTGCCGCCGGAGCGAATACGTGTGCAGCTGTTCATTCGACAAGTAAGGCAGACACGCTTAAAGGTGCTGGTGTGTCTTTCGTCGAAATAGATTTTAATCAGCTAGAGACTATTCAAGCAGCATTTGTTGGGGTTGAAAAAGTCTTCTTATTAACTCCACCGTTTCTCAATATGGCAGAGATTGTAGCCAACTTGGTAGAAGCCGCAAAAAAGGCAGGAGTAAAACACATCGTTAAACTGTCTGGCTTGGGAACCGGTACTGAAACAAAAGCTACGTTGCTTAGATGGCACTGGGAGGCAGAAAAAATGATCGAAGCCTCAGGTATCCCCTTCACTTTCTTGCGTCCCAACTCGTTTATGCAGAACTACTCCAACACATCTGGCAAAACTATCAAAACTCAAAGTACCTTTTATAAGCCAATGGAAAATGCGAAGGTGAGTTTAGTCGATGTGCGGGACATTGCTGCTGTAGCCGTCGCAGCACTAACACAAAGCGGACATGAGGGCAAGGCATACGATATAACTGGCCCTGAGGCGCTTTCTAATGAGGAAATTGCCGAAATAATTTCGACTCTTGTGGGCCGAAAAATCACCTATCAAGACGTATCAGATGATAAGGCAAGCTTTGGGATGAAAGCAGCTGGTATGCCAGAAGTACTAGTTGATGCCTTCATAGAGTTGAATCGCATCCAAAAACAAGGTCGCGCATCAGCTGTATCACCTGTAGTAGAGCAAGTTACAGGGAAGAAACCTATATTTTTCGAGCAGTTTGCCAGAGAGCATGTTGAGGCGTTTCAATAAATATCAATATTAAATCCTGACCTCATCAAGATTTATTACATCAAATAATAAGATCTGAAGCGATTTAAGGATCAAGTTCAAGGGAATGTGATGGTTTTGTAGTAGAGGGTTCCGGTTCTAGAAAGTCAGTAAGGATCTCGTCGGGTTCATCGTCATACTCCGAATCTATCTGGTAATCATCTGGTATAGCCCTTGTGGATATAAAGGCTGTTTTCGTGTCAGATGCGGCAACTGCCTGAGCCGGTTGCCCCGCCGCAGCAAGGCGACTGACCGATCTTAAGATTTCGTCTACACGTTTCTCTACCAAGGTATCTACGAGGGATGCAATCTTTACTTCTAGGGAGTTTTGCCAATTCTGTAGATACTCTTCAACATCAACATCAACATCAACCTTGCTTTCTAAGACTGAAAGACGTTCCAACATACTCTTCACGTCTGTCTCTACAGCGTCCACACGTGTTAATAAGTTGTCTTTACGTTTGTTAATACGAGCATCCACGAAGATTGAAGCCTCAGGAGCCGTGCCCAAACCTTGCTGACAAAACCGTTCGATTAACTCCATCACAGTGCATCCGGTCTGTGTGGCGTATGTCTCAAGATTGGTTAACAGGTCGCTATCAATGCAGAAATTAACAGATATCTTTGCCATTGTTTTTACGTGTTTACAATAATTGTCAATTTATTACGTATCTACATACTATCCTTTACGGCCTAGCCCACATTAATTGCAACCAGACCGCAGTCATCCGCTCCAATCATGCTTCAACCTCATACAACGCCCGTTCAGTAATCGTTTGAATGTATACAGTTTTTGCATTAGTGTATGCTTCACGGTCCGAGGCAAACTTAAGAGCAAGTTCTCGTTTCAGGCACGCATATGAGTGCGCTTCGTCAGGATATTTGAGCAGGTAGTTGCGGAACAATAAGTGGCGTTGGAGAGCAAGGCTTTCACGCGGGCAGACATAAAGATGGTGGCGTGGCGTGTTCGGCGGCCCGACAAAGGCTTCTCGCCCTCTAATGCCTTTATCGCCCTCATACACATACCCAAGAGTAGCGAGTCGCTCTATCACATTTGGAACGTGAGCAGCCGTCGCCACTACCACATCCATGTCGATGATTGGCTTGGCTGGGAGTCCGGGCACAGATGTGCTGCCTACGTGTTCGATGGAAGACGCCAAGTCGCCGAGAACGTCAGCCACGGGAATCCGTAGCTCCTCGAAGAGAATTGACCAATGGGGATCATAGTCAACGATGACGATTGGCTCAGACATAAGGTGTCACTCCTTCATAAACATCATGCGACAAATGTATGAGCTGATAGTGCCTATTCAATACCATCATCTGCATGTTTAAAATTATAAATTGTACGCAAATTCCAGAGGCGACTTGCTACTGCACCTTAAAAAACAGCCAAACCTGATCCTCTGTGTACCGACAATTTATGACCTGCACCACCACTTTGATAAACTATTTAATCTTTGGCATGAGATTGAGCAGTTACCCATCGAGTGCTTAAACATCACAGTTGACTTTCACTACTGCGAATTCCTAGGTCACAACGGTGTTGCTTTCCTAGGCGGGCTAGTCCGCTTAGTTAAAAAGCGGGGGGGGCAAATCACCTTCGATTGGGATACACTTCCCCCCAAGCTCCGCATAAACCTCGCTCAAAATGGGTTTTTGAGCGACTTTGGCCACGACTGGCAACCGTGGGACGGCAACTCAATTCCCTACCGTAGTGATCTTCAACCACATCCTAATGCCATAATGAATTACCTCCAAGACAAATGGTTGGGTAAGGGCTGGGTTAGCGTTAGCTCAGGGTTGCGAGATGCGATCCTGGGACAAGTCTGGGAAATTTACACTAATGCCTTCAAGCATGGTCAGTCAGTCATCGGTGTTTTTAGCTGCGGTCAGCATTACCCCAACGTCTGTGTACTCCAGTTAACCGTCATCGACTTTGGTATTGGCATTCCAGCTAACGTCCGATCTCTACCCCAAAACTCAAGAATGTCTACCACAGAAGCCTTGAAGTGGGCATTCCAGCCCGGAACCAGCACAAAACAAGGTGGGGTAAGTCAAAGGACAGGTCTCAACCTACTACAAGAGTTCGTGACCAAAAATCACGGAACCCTCATGATCTTCAGTAATGATGGATATGCCAAAGTGAACGATAATGGAGTTGTATACGAGAACAGAAGCGTTAACTTCTCTGGAACACTAGTGAATATCGCCCTTCAGTGTGACGACTCCTACTACTGTTTAGCCTCAGAAGTTTCTCCCAGCTCTAGAGAGCCATTGTTCTAGAAAGGCGGAGGCAAGACGATGAAATACAAGGTTCATGAAATTGTGGGTGAATACTGCATCACCGCTGATGGTGGGCAAAATTTGTATAACCTGATCTATCCAGAACTCAAAGCTAGTAACCCTATAGAGTTAGACTTTACTGGGGTGAGGGTCTTTGCGTCTCCCTTCTTCAACTTTGGGATCGGTCAACTCCTGAGAGACATCCCAGCCGAAAAGCTCAACAGCCTCGTTCAATTCACAGCCCTGAATTCAAATGGGCAGAACGTGTTGGAGCGGGTGATTACCAACGCCAAGCACTACTACTCGGATAAACAATTTCAAGATGCTGTAAATACAGTTTTAGCAGAGCAGGCTATAAGTCTCTGAGGTATGAGCGTTAACCTCAATATCCAAGCCAATGTCGTAGATATTAGAAAAGACACCCCCCAGCAAAATGACATCTTTTTCGTAGATACTAATATTTGGTTCTGGCAAACCTACACTAACGCTAGCGTTACTGCTTCCACTTATCAGATAGAACAATATCCGACATATCTTGCTAAGGCTCTCTCAAATGGAGCAACGCTAACCTACTCTGGTTTGATGTTGGCTGAACTAGCCCATATCATTGAGAAAACAGAGCGCGAGATTTACATTAAAGCTCACAAGCCATTGAATTCCAAGGAATACCGTCACAACTACCCATCTGAAAGAGCAAATGTTGTTGCTGAAGTTCAATCAGCCTGGGGTCAGGTCAAAGCGCTTGCTGTATCTGTAGACTTGATGGTGGATGATCACCTCACCGATGCAGTATTAACCAGATTCCACGCGCAGGCTCTCGACGGCTACGATCTACTGCTACTTGAAGCAGCTACCCGAGCAGCTACGGGACCAATCAAAGTTATCACTGATGACATGGACTACACTTTCGTTCCAGGTATTCAGGTTTTTACCAGCAAAAATTATGTCATTCAGACAGCAACTGCACAGGGTAAGTTACTAGTGCGCTAAAGAGTGTGTCACACCTTCACGCTTATCTAAGCCAACTGATAGAGAGAACGGGCATTCTCGCGTAAAACCGCAGTAGCGATCGCATCCGCTTCTTGGGCAGTCAAATCAGAATCCCGGATTGCCTGCTCTAGCACTTCCCCCAAAATCTGACGCCCCCACTTTGTCTCCAGGTAATACAACTCCGGAATCGAGTGAGCATCAGATGAGTACATTTGATATTGGCGTTGTCGCACCAGAGGATGCGCACAAACCGGACATCAGCTGCCTCAAGATATTTTGTCAGTTCTTGACTCATACTGTTATCCGGTTATTAGAACTACAGTGAATACAAGGTGATTGTTCAGAATACTTGCTCGAGACAATGAATGAGGCGATCAACTTCCTCCAAGTTATTGTAATGCACCATGCTCACCCGCACGACTCCACGTTGGTTTTCTAACCCTAGGTATTCAATCAGGCGTTTAGCGTAAAAGTCCCCATAGCGAATCCCAATATGGTGTTTGTCAATTTGTGGGGGGATTGTATTGCTATTCATGCCGTCCACCAAGAAAGAAATAGTGGGAACCCGTTTAGTACGATCCGCCTTTGATTGACCAATGACTCGAACATTGGACTTGCTAGCCAGGTAATTAAGCAAGCGTGAACCGATAGTATCCTCATGAACACTGATCAAATCAAACGCTTGCACCATTTTGTCTCTTAGAGTGGGAGCCGTTTGGTCGGCATAATGAAGCTGTGCCAGTTCGCTCAGGTAATCACATAGACCTAACATTCCATAGCTAAGCTCAAAGTTCACATTTCCGGGTTGAAACTTGTATGGAATATTAGTTTGGTCAATAAAGTAATGGTTAATACCAGGTATGTTTAACAGGTGCTTTCGTTTACCATAAAGTAAGGCGTGATGTGGACCATAGACTTTATAGAAGCTAAATGCATAGAAATCCACATCCAAGTCTTGCACATCGACTAATCTGTGTGGTGCATAGGCCACTCCATCGACACAAATCATTGCTCCGTGAGCGTGAACCACTTGAGCAATCTTCTTGATCGGATTGATGGTTCCCAAAACGTTGGAGGCGTGGGTAAGCGCCACTAACCGTGTACGGGGTCCCAGCAATTTCTCTAAATCTTCAAGATGCAGTTCCAGTGTCTCAGGGTTAATCTGCCACACTTTGATTTTAATTCCCTGTTTTTGGAGATCGACCCAAGCACCGACATTGGCTTCATGGTCACAGTTGGTAACAACAACCTCATCACCAGGCTTAAAAGTCTGACCCAGACAAAGGGAAAGAATCCGAAACAGCATCGTGGTAGATGGCCCCATAACCACCTCTGATGCATCAGCAGCATTGATCAAAGTTGCCATTGAATGGATGGCTTTTGCAAGGCGCGAAGTCGCTAGCTGTGATATTGCATAGGAGGCTCCCAATTGCACGTCTGAAGTCAGTAAGAATTCACTGATCCTGTCTACCACCCGTTTTAGGGTTTGGGAGCCGCCCGCATTGTCAAAAAAGACCCATTCACCAGCTAGCGCCGGAAACTGCTGGCGGACAAAGTCAAGCTTGATCGAAAGATGAGTCATGGTCACTTCGGTTAATTCCAAAATGGTACTCGTTTGTATGCTTAACAGTCCTAAGAATTTATCCTAATTGGCTTAGTTGGTTAAAATCGAGGACGGTAGAAAATCTAATTAAAGCTCGTTAATCAGAGTTCTCCCGTTGATAACATCTGGATCAGACGGGGTGTTCCAGGGTCGAACCCAGCAATATCCCAAGACATTGAATCCTGCGGATCAACCAGGGAAATATCGTAGGGAGCCAGAGTCACGTACACTGCCTTCGCCTGCGGATTTACCTGGCGACGATACTCGGCTAACGCCTGACTGGGATGCTTACGCCCTGCCCAGCTTTCACTGTCCGTCCAGAAGCAGAACATATCTGCCTTGAACTTGTTACGGATTGCCCAGTCGTAAGCCACAGACGCATCGGTACCACCAAAGTTCTGATTGCTTGCTTTGGCGATCGCATCTTTAAACGAATCCCGTACCGTAATCTTCAAGTCACGAAAATCGGTAGCGAACCCTCGGATCACATAGTGCTTCTCAGCTTTCGCGGTTGCTAGTGCCATTGTGGTAGCAATCTCACAGCAAGTCAGACCAATTGAGCTAACGCTGTGGTACGACATGGAACCAGAAACATCGACTGCGTGCAAAAACACCTTGCCCGTTGGCTGCATAACATCGAAGGAAAGTTCGAGCGCCTGCTCCAAAATATCCACGATCCGGGGAACAGGTTGCCAAGACTTCTGGCTCCGTCCCAACTGCCCACCAGATTGGTAGGTCTTGAGAGCTTTCAGCACATCAATCGGGTGGATGCGTCCTTTTCGCAGATGCTCGGCACTATTCAGTAGCTTCGCAACCCGCTTCAGGTTGTCCCGATTATCCGCCATTAGCACACCCAGTTGGGTTAACGACCCCAAATTTCGTAGCAGTGCCCCAATTGGCATGTCGTTGAACAGCAGTTGCCAAGCTTGCTGGTTCATCTTGCCTACAGGTGCCGCCATTTCATGGGTTAAGCGACCTTTAGTGATCGCCTCATGAGTTTTCTCCGGGTTACGCTTCAGCCACTCATACCACCAGATCTGTGCCAAAGCATCAGACGGAATATCTTGAGGCAGGTTATCCCAGCCCTGAATCACCCACTGAAACAACTGGTTGTGATCTTCGGTAGGCGGCTTCACATGAAACAGACGCAGTGCATCCCGGTGAGAAAAGCCCTGACGCTGCTGGTACTTCAGCAGTTGGTATGCCAGTGCTTTCACATCAGCATTGGCAAGCCAGGACTTCCCGGCTTCGCGCACGATCTTACCGAACCCTCGCATTGACTTGGTGTAGCTCAACCACTCATAAAAGTGGCTCCCCGTCCGCACCACTTGAGGAAAGATCTCCTGAAAAGCGTGCTTTGCTTCAGGTGTTTCGCCCATCGACAGTAATACCAGGGCGAACAGTGGCGCACTGTTGTTAATTGCTCGTCCATCGCTGGCATAAACAATTTCAGAGGCAACTTGGTTGGGGTTGAGAGCGATCGCCTGCCGCAGCACCTCAACAAACTCACCCGTCAATTCCTGCTTGCCAGCATAGTGGGTGCTTTGAGCCGTTCCAATCAACAGACAACGACGCAGCACATTCCAGTTATCTGCTTTGAACATCCAGCCACCGGAACGCCCCTGGATCATCTCAGCTTCTCGTCCAGGAATTGGTTGGCTTTGTGGTGTTTGAGTCTTATTTTGCACAAAAAACTTGTAATTCATCGCAACCTCCTTTAGCCCGCGAGGGCAACGTGTGGAAATTGGCAGGGTGGGAGTTGCACCCACATCACCCGCTTAGAAGGCGATAACCCTCGCTCGTCGTCCCTTTCGGGCAAGGAGTGAACAAGGATGTTTTAGGCGTTCTACTGTTAAACTACCTGCCAGTAGTTGGTGTAGCGGCGCGGGGATTGCACCCGCATCTCCGGTGATTAAGGGAGGAGTCGTCCAAAGCGATAACCCTCAATCTGCGCGTCCCGTTTGGGCAAAAATTGGCACTCTACTGTTGAGCTAGCCGCCACATGAAGTGGAAGTCGGGGTTAGGAAGCCAGGAGTTTTATCCTTCATCCGCTACCCTTCCTCCTTTCAATAAATCCAGAATAGTTTGGTCTTCTTCCCTCAAGCTAGTTGAGTGTGGGATACTGAAAAGGCTTCTGGAGTAGAGGTTTGATAGCTAGGGGAGAACGCAGAGCTGGGGGATTCCCCTAGCTTTGTTGCAGGTGATTCATTTCGTTCAAGGGAATTCCTCTAGGTTTTCAGAGAAAATGTAAGTTAGAACCGTGAAGCAATCGGAGAAATCTGCCTCTTACTTCCCCTCCAAGCATTTACTCGTTCACCAATGGCACGCCCCAGTTACGGACCTGAAGCCAAGAAGCGATCGCACCAGCTATTCGCTGCCCTGCTCGACTACGCCAACGACGAGTTGGACGGCAACGAGGCAGCCTTGGATGTGTTGCGATCGCAGATTCAGACCCATTGGCAGACCGAGCAACGATTGGTTGTGCGAACGAAAATTCGGTTTCTAGAGTTACTGACAAAACTGGCAAATTCTCCCCTTACCGGAGAACAGATCAAAGAGGCATTGCGACGGTTTGAGGATTTTTTGGAAATCCTGGACGACAATCGCCCAAACAAAGGGGGGTCAGAAGTTTGGCACTTCACCCTTAACCTGTGGTACAAACGGAGCGATCGCCCTGCTAACTTGCACCAATTCGAGCAAGTGTGGGAACAACGCCGTTCTCAGAAGTCGAAGCAGGTGACGGGAGAGGAGGTAGGAAAAGCAAGTGAGGATGCACAAGATTGGTGGCAGCTTTGCCGTGAGAGTCTGGAAGCGCAGCAGTATCAACGGCTAACGAGCAATCCGCTCACTGTAACCGATGGTGTCACCTTTGACCTGCATGAACTCTATCTGCCATTGGGATTAGTAGAACGCAAACGGCAGGATAGACAAGAGACAGATAGCTCATCTGACAAAGGGTTACAGTTTGACGAATCCGAAGAAGCTGACACTGATTGCATTCTGTCGCTGGAGGAATTTTTCAACCGCTTTCAATCAGAAGGGCAGCAGCGAATTGCGATCATTGGTGAACCGGGTGCAGGCAAAACCACATTGCTGCAAAAAATCGCCACCTGGTTACTGGAGCAACAGGCATTACCGATCTGGATTTCTCTCGCAGATTTGCAGGGGACGACACTGGAGAACTACCTCTTACAAGACTGGCTCAAACAAGCAACTCGAAAAATTAGCGTTTCCCCAAAACTTCAAGAGGCATTCGCAGAACTATTTCATCAGGGGCGTGTTTGGTTACTGCTGGATGCGATTGATGAAATGGCGATCGATGCTGCCACCGCCCTCACAAGCCTTGCCCGTCAACTGCGGGGATGGATTGCTGATGCTCATGTGGTGTTGACTTGTCGCTCAAATGTGTGGGATGGCGGGAAGAATGCGCTCGATTCCTTCACCACCTACTGCAACCTCAGCTTTAGCAACGGGAATGAGGACAATGGACAGGTGGGGCAGTTTATCAAGCGCTGGTTTCAGGACAATCTAGAATTGAGCGATCGTTTGCAGCAAGAACTGAGTAACCCGAAACGGAGGCGCATCAGAGATGCGGTCAAAAATCCGCTCCGGTTAGCCTTGCTCTGCCGTTCCTGGTCGTTGACTCAAGGTACCCTACCCAATACGAAAGCTCTGCTCTATCAGCAGTTTGTCGAGACGATTTACGAATGGAAGCAAGACCGCTTTCCCACCACACTAGCCCAGCGGCAACAGTTGAACCGGGTGTTAGGACAGGTTGCTCTCCGTGTTCTCCTGCAACCAGAAACCCGATTTCGTCTGCCACAGTCCTTTGCTCAAATAGCCTTTGGAGACTCGATTGAGTTAATGGCTCTGGCATTACAACTGGGTTGGCTCAATCAGGTTGGCATTTCAACTACAACGGGCGAAAAAGTTTATGCCTTCTACCACCCCACCTTTCAAGAGTATTTCGCCGCTCAAGCAATTTCGGATTGGCAGTTTTTCTTTGATCAGTCCCACAATTTTCCGCTCTTCAGTCCCCAATGGCGAGAAGTGTTCTTACTCTGGATGGGCAGAACGGATATTCCCACAACAGACAAAGAAGCCTTCATGCAAGCACTGATCGCTTTTGAGGATGAGTGTGGTGGCTTCTATTCCTACCGTGCCTACTTTCTGGCGGCGGCAGGCTTGGCAGAGTTTCCTCAATGCAGCAAAGCCGAAACCATTCTGACCCAATTATTGGAGTGGCGATTTGGTTCAGTTCCAGTCTTCCTCTGCGAAGGGGCGAGAGTTGCATTGCTGCAAACTGATCGCACTTTGGCAATTGCTACGCTAGAACACTTCATTCAAATAGCCGAGAATCCCTTTGTCTGTTGGCAAGCTGCCTACACCCTTGGAAAGACACTCGATCCAGGTAGTTCAATTGCGATCGCAGCACTGACCCAACTTATTGATACGCTACATAATGAAGCACTCCGTCTGCAAGTGATTGAAAGCTTAGGCAAAATCGATCCAGGCAATCCGATCGTAATTTGCTCCCTGGAAGAGATTTTGGAATTAACCCAACAGGACACAATTCGTCGTAGAGCAGCCTATAGCCTGGGGAAAATTGATCCAGAGCATTCCAAAGCGATCGCTGTGCTTGAGCAACTAATCAGTTCAACAATGGATTCCACATTGCGATTACAAACAGCAGAAAATTTGCTAATTTTCGCTCCAGAAAATGCAGTTGCAATTACAGTGCTTGAATCCACTCAAAAGAGACTAGAAAAAATCAGCCAAAGACATCGAACTAAAGTAACACAAAAACCAACTTTAGCTCAATTCATCGCAGCATTAGAGCAACGATTAGTGACAGCGAAAGATACAACAAATCAACGGCGCATTGCGTTTCGACTAGGTACTCTACAGCCCGGACATCCTCAAGCGATCAACTGCTTGCTACAACTTCTTCTATCACAGGAGTCGCCAGCACTCTACAAACGAGTGGTTGAAGATTTAAAGGAGGTGCTACTTGATCATCAACTCACTGAGGTCGTTTCTTGTCTAAAAGGGTTGGCTGCGGATGCAGTTTTTTCTATTTCTACCCAGGACAACGCCATACAATTGTACGAGTGTCATAAACTGCTATGGTACTGCGCTCAACGAATGTCCTATGCGAACTTCTCTAACGCCTGGTGCAACTAAAGGGGTTGTGTCGCAGTTTGATTAACTTCTCAAAAGTCCCCTGTTGAATGAGAAGTTATAAATGCTTTATATCTACACCTAAAGACAGAGGCTATCGAGTAAGCCAATTGTAACAATCTACACCGGGATTCACCCTATTCACGATTGGGATTTCAGAAAAGGTATGACAACTGGGGTTTGGGTGTTGGGCGACCAACTTTGGACAGGGCAATCAGCATTGCAAAGCTGTATGCAACAGTATCAACAAACGCCTGTCTTGTTTATTGAGTCGCTGTATCATGCCCAGGAGTTGCCTTATCATCTACAAAAACTGGTGCTGATCTGGTCGGCAATGCGCCACTTTGCCGAGGAACTGCGGCAGGATGGATGGACGGTTAGCTACCTTCAGGCAGAGCATTTCAAAACGCCTTTGTTGGACTGGATTGAGCAGTATCAGATTACGGAGTTGCGGGTGATGACTCCGGTTGATCGCCCCTTCACGAAACTGATCCAATCCCTCAACCTTCCCTGTACTATCACCTACACCCCCAACAACCGCTTCATTTGGCAAGAGCAGGAGTTTATAAGCTGGGCGCGATCGCGCAAACGCTTGTTGATGGAAGACTTCTACCGGGAGGGACGGCAACGCTTCAACATATTAATGGATGGAGAGCATCCCGCAGGGGGACGCTGGAACTTTGATCGAGAAAACCGCAAACCCCCGAAAGGCAAGTTAACCCTACCGGAAGCCCTCTGGTTCAAGCCAGATACAATCACACAACAGGTAATAGATTGGGTGAAGCAGTCTCCGGCATTTAAAGAGAGTCAAGCTTACTGGCAGATTGAACCGTTTCAGTGGGGCGTGACTCGCCAACAGGCATCGCAGGTGCTTCACTTCTTCATCGAAACGCGCCTATCTGTTTTTGGCCCCTACCAGGATGCAATGGTGACGGGGGAACAAACCATGTGGCACGCCATGTTATCCCCCTACTTGAATCTGGGATTGTTGCATCCCTTAGAGGTAGTGCAAGCCGCAGAGCAAGCCTATGTCACGAATCGAGATGCATGGGAACTTAACAGCGTGGAGGGCTTTGTGCGGCAGATTCTCGGTTGGCGCGAGTATATGCACGGCATCTACCTCTACATGGGCGAAGAC
>QQTW01002205.1_pt1 | contig 14074 bp, 17 predicted proteins | sample 1904831 | NCBI WGS metagenome assembly QQTW01 (sample SAMN09435610, study PRJNA476489) | Subsurface metagenome, whole genome shotgun sequencing project. | reverse complement strand
GATTCATCATCAGGATCGAAGTTATCGTCGTCGTAAACAGTGAATTCGCAAAGCATAAAAGTTTTTCCTAGTTTTAATTGAATCAGACGCGATCGCTCAGTCCCAGCACCTTATTTCTAATTGCTTCCTCTGTAATCGTATTGTTTCAGCGTCTAACGGTGCAGGGTATTTTGTGACGTTTGGATAAGGGCGATCGCTGAACAGTTCTCTAATAAGGGGTAGATAAACGAGAAGCTGCTATGAGGGGCAAGGCTCGGAAATTTTGTAGCTTGGGGCAGTTAGAGCGAAGCTGACATGAGGGGTCATTTGGTAAGTAAGCTTTGCAACCACAATAGTTCAATTACTTAGTTCTACATCTGTAGCTAATTGAGCTTCTGTACTATCAATAATTAGGCGCTCATTCATATCAAGCCGGAAAGTACCGTAAGGATTGATGTGATTCCAAAAAAGCGGAGTGAGCGCTCGAAAGTCCTCCGGCTTCAATAATTCTAATTGCTGCTTATTCGATAAAACTTGCTGAACCATCAAAGTGTTGATATATACTAAACAAGTTTGTAACAAATGAAGCGATAACACTGCTAACTCTTGGTCTTCCAATCGATTTGTAACAATTTCGCCACCTTTGCCATAGAAGATAAAACTGTTAACGCTGTTCCAGTTCTCTACCACGTTTAGCCCCTCATGAATCTCACGCCGCAGAGCAACGGACTGTAAGTATTGGCACAAGAAAATAGTTTTGACTGCCTTGCCTAACTCTGCCAGTGCTTTATAAGTAGGATGCTGTGGGTTAGAACGATTAAACCGCCTTAAGATCGCTTCGGTTTCCGCCGTACCTAGTCTTAGAGCAGTGGCATACTTCACCATTTGGTCGTACTGTTGCCGAATCAACTCCCAGTCGATGGCACGGGTTAAAACTAATTGCAAGTTAGGATAAGCATCGTTCTGACCCGTATGAGGTCTGTACAATTTTTGCTGATGAATCCGTTTGAGGCGAGGCAGTAATTGAAAACCTAACAGATGACAAAAGGCAAAGGCAACCTCACTCTGACCATGACTATCAACATAATTCTTTTCTACGTTCATGTCAGTACAATGACGTAATAATCCCTCAATCATTGCTGCAACTTCACTAGAGGAGCAGGTTTTCAGTTGAGAGTAGATACAGGTAGACTTCTTGTCAACGTGCCAATAAATCATTACACCGCGCCCACCATAACGAATGTGCCACTCGGTCATTAAGTTTTGGTCCCAAGAGCCAAACTTCTTGGAGTCACTGGCACAAGCCGTAGTAGCTTCTCCCCAAATATGGGGAAGGCGCGAACGGAAAATAGCATTGACGACCTGAGTAATGGCGTGGCGTAATTGCTCCTTATGAATAAAGCGTCGCTGGACGTAGAGTAGATTATGAAAGCTTTCATCTAATATTGCTGCGCTTACTCGCTTAAGACCAGTGTTAGTTCCTAGTCCATAGAGGCATAGTAGTAGACGTTTTTGCAATGTGGTTCGGTCTAGTGTCTCTCGTGAGGCAACACTTTTAAAATCTTCTGTAAACCCGATACGAAGATCAGCTTCCTTGAGTACATCTAACAAACTGGTTACAGACCAGCGTTGGACGATCTCAGCTTTCAGCCGAACCAAATTCGTTGGCTCACTCTGAGCAACTAAAGGCGAAACCGAGAGCCAACCATTACCTTTTTTCAAGATTCTGACGTGTGCGTTTTTAGGCAAATCTTGATTCAGTTGGAACAGTGCTGCGGTCATCCCCTGCTGCAAACTGGCAATAAAAGCCTCAGCATCCAATGGTTGCTTAAGGGCTTGGTAATAAGTTTCACGGTTTTGCTCAAAGTCAGTGGGTAAGTCTTCTTCTGGATTCCGGTAGCGATTAGCGCCAACAACCCAAATTTCTTTGCAGCGCAGTTTCTCCCTAAGAGACTGGAGTACACAAAGCTCATAGTTAACCCGGTTGATTCTCTCTTGCCCCTCTTTGTCTATTTCAAGGATGATGTCGCGCCAATTACCCTTAATTACTCCCTCAATCGGAATATTATCATCTATCAAATAGTAATGCTGCCCACTACTTGCATACTTTTTCAGTAATTCTAGAGCTTTAATAACTGGCTGATGTATCTCATTATTCGAGCGAAACTCTAAAACATCCAAGATTTGCGGAACCATCCGGCGATAGTGATGGAGGTAAGATGCTCGCATTACCGTATAAACTTTCTCTCTGTAAGTTGGTCCTGTTGCTTTGAATTCCTTGACTAGATCCTGCAATGTCTGCTTGCTAACCACAGGATAGACGACATCTTTTACAGATCCATTAGGATTATCTAAAGTAGCTTGGGCGATGCGGAATAACAAACTGTTTTTTCCACTTACCCGTTTCAGGTCGTCGAGCAGTTCTTTCTCAACTTTACGCTCGGCTCTGGCTCCAATGCCATGCACAATTTGAATTAATAATTCAACCAAGCTATCTGTAATTTCCTGGCAGCGTAACCAACAAAATGCTGCTAGTAGGGTATAGCGAATTGGGTCAGGATGGCGGCGTAACTCATGAAGTGACTCGGTCGCAGTTCGCTGCCCTAACTGCCGCAGTACCTTGGGAGCAATATCTTGAAATAGACCGGGTGGAAGATTAAGCTCCTGCAAAAACTGGAGTTTGATTATCTCCTTAAAAAGGCTTTCTAGACCAATTCGCCCTGGGTCTGCCTTAAGTTCTTGAAAAGATGATTGATCTTCTTGAACTGAGTTAGTTAAAAAGCTGGCGTTGCTTAATAATTTGTCTAGCTTCAGTTTTGTAGAAGTCGCTAACTGCTGCATAATGGCAGCAAAGAAGCGCTGCTCATAAGTGTGAATGGCTGAACGAATCAGTCGCGTAAGCAGCAATTCTCATTATGACTTTGGACTATTCAAGCAGATGAAAACGGGGTAAGGTAAAAGAGTCTCAACCTAGCTAAGGGAGTCGAAGATGTTGACCCCGAAGTGCAAGTTCGATAGTCTGATAGGGTTCTTTCGTAACGTGCTGCAAAAGTTACCAGACAAGCGAACAGGCAAGAATACGCGCTATGGGATGGAAGATGCAGCTTTAAGTGCGTTTAGCGTGTTTTTTACTCAAACTCCATCGTTTCTGTCGTATCAACGGACAATGGCGGCTACCAAGGGACGCAGCAATGCCCAGAGCTTGTTTGGGGTGCATCAGATGCCGTGCGACAACCAGATTCGCGATCTGCTGGATGGGGTGAAACCGCAGTGTGTGTTTCCTGTATTTGAGGAAATCCTGCTCTTGCTGGAGCAAAGTGGAGAGTTGGAGGCGTTGCGGTCGTTTGGAGAAACGCTATTAGTGGCAATGGACGGGGTGGAATATTTCAGTTCTCACTTAATTCATTGTCCTGAGTGTTCGACGCAGACCGCCAAGGATGGAACGGTGCGGTATTTTCATGGGGCGGTGACTCCTGTGATGGTCAGTCCAGGACGCTCGACAGTGGTGCCAATGGTGCCGGAGTACACCAAAGCCGCAAGATGGGACGAACAAGCAGGATTGTGAGATTGCTGCCGCGAAACGCTGGTTGTCTCAGCACGCAGAAACCTATCGCTCGATGGCAATTACGGTGCTAGGAGATGACTTATATTGTCACCAACCGTTCTGCCAAGCCTTGCATTCTCACTCATACAACTTTATTTTGACCTGTCGTCCGGACTCCCACAAGACGCTCTATGAGCATCTTGACAGCATCGCCTTACCTACTGTCCTCTATAAACGCTGGACGGGCAAAACCGAGGAAACCTATACTTACCGCTACCTTAACCAAGTTCCCCTGCGCTCGGGTGACGACGCTCTACTGGTGAATTGGTGTGAACTGACCGTGACGCGAGCCGATGGCAAGCAACTTTATAAAAATGCCTTTGCCACCAGCCATCTCATCTCTGACCAAACCGTCAGCGCCATCGTCCAATCCGGTCGCACTCGTTGTCAAGTGGAAAACGAACACAATAATACGCTTAAGACCAAAGGCTACAATCTCGAACATAATTTTGGACATGGCAAGCAGCACCTCTCTTCCCTGCTAGCGACCTTCAACCTTCTCTCGTTGCTCTTTCACACCCTGTTAGACTTACTCGATGATAAGTACCGTCTACTGCGTCAACACTTGCCAACGCGCAAGACCTTTTTTGATGATCTGCGTGCCTTGACTCGTTACTGGGTTTTTGAGAGTTGGGATCATTTGCTCACCTTTATGATTGAGGGACTAGAGTTGCAAATCCCCCCTAACTCTAGTTAAATTCCATAATGAGAATTGCTGTCGCGTAAGCCGATCTGGTGTAGGTGGCTCGATTTGGCGCTGTCGAAACTGCTGGTAGACTTTAGCCAAAAGATGCTCCAGTTCGCGTTCATTTCTCAGCACTTGCTTAGTGAGCCATTGAGCTATATCTTGAGAATCAAACGCTGTAGCTTCACGAAATCCGAAGAAGTTACGGATTTGGGCGCGATGGCGCTTAATTGTGCGGCCATTCCAGTCGTATTTCAAGTAAAGCTCGGCAATTATATTGAGTTGTCTAGCAACTTGTTGTATGACAACTTGAGGGACTTCGTGTTGATGATGAGGGAATCTAGCTTCCAACTGAAAAAATTTCAGTAACAAAGCAAAACCGAGCCGATTGGGATTTGTTTTGTTTGTTAATAGTTCCAGTTCATTAGGAAGGAGTGTCCAATGCTCTACTAACTCCTCTGATTGCCAAGCGCGTTTCATTACTTGCAGAATATTTTTCTAAACAAAAAGTTAATAACAGCAGCTAAATATGCAAATTGACAAGCTCAGACTTTAGTTCTGGCTACGTTTTAAAGAAGGACGACGCAGATCTAAAAAAGCTATTGCCTCATGTGAAGGAAAACGGATCTGAGGTACATCCCTAACTATCAGTAACCATATATCCCCTTCTAACTGCAACTTCCATCTTTCATTTTTCTGTTGAGGGAGAATTTGCCAAGTGCCAGCAGACTCACAGTTACAAACAAATCCCCAAGCACTAGATTGACTCAACACACACTCAGTCATAAGCCAAATAGTGCTTGGAACTCTTTAAAATTGTGTAGAACTATAATGTTCACCTGACTCCAAAGTTAAAAGTAAGCTCTTGAGCTAAATGGAGACTGGAATCACTTCCCCCTGCCAGTCTTTATTTCAAGAGCAGTGTTTGCCGCCGTCATGACTTGAGCATTTGTTTTTTCTTTACGTTCGCTGTAGCGGTCAGTCAAGTAATCAACTTGGTTTCGCAGCAATAAGGTGAATTTATAAAGTTCTTCCATCACGTCGATAATCCGATCTTTGTAAGCAGACTCCTTCATCGTGCCGTCTTCATTGAACTCGTTGTAAGCTTTAGCAATAGAAGACTGATTAGGAATTGTAAACATCCGCATCCAGCGTCCTAAAATTCGCAGCGTATTAACGGCGTTAAAAGACTGTGACCCACCACTGACTTGCATCACGGCTAAGGTTCTACCTTGAGTTGGTCTGACTGCCCCCATAGTTAGGGGAATCCAATCAATCTGGTTTTTCATAATGCCCGTGATATTGCCGTGCATCTCTGGGCTAGTCCACACCTGTCCTTCCGACCAAAGACTCAACTCTCTTAACTCCTGCACCTTGGGATGTGTATCCGGTACGCTACCGTGAATAGGTAACTCACGCGGGTCGAAGAATCTAATTTCTGCGCCAAACTCAGAAATAATTCGAGCTGCTTCCTCTGCTGCTAGGCGGCTGTAGGAGCGTTCACGCAGAGAGCCGTACAAAAATAAAATTCTGGGTGGATGAGCGAAAGTAGTCATTACAAATCAATTCCTTTTAACTTTAACGATGGGTTTTCATCCTCCAAAAGGAGCCTTTAACCCTTTACTTCAATATCGTGGAGTGCTTGATATAGGTCGTTGGGTGCGCCTTGCGCGTGTTTCTCACTACCCCGAATTGCCTCATAAAGCCGCGCTGCAACCACTGCGCCCAGAATAGGACCAACAACATATATCCAGTAGTTTGCTAAAGCTGCACCACCTTCAAACAGCGCGGGACCGAGGGAACGTGCAGGGTTCATCGAGCCGCCCGATACGGGTCCACCGATTAATACGTCAAAAACTACAGTCAAGCCAATTGCAAGTCCCGGTACTGCACCAGCTACACGTTTATCGGTGGCAACGGAGATAATCACCAGCATCAAAAAGAATGTGAGTACCGCTTCAGTACCGACGGCAGCAGCCACTAACCCTGAATAGGGAGTATGCGCCCCATAGCCCCCACCAAATAAAAGTGCTACAACTGCCGCCGCCGCAATACCCCCTAAAAACTCTGCTGCTAAATATGGCAAGACATAACGCCAAGGGAAGCGGCGCGCAATCGCAAAGCCAAGGGTAACCGCAGGATTAAAGTGAGCAGCAGAAATATGACCAAGGGCGTAGATCATAGCTAATACCGATAGCCCAGACACCCATGCTGCCGCCATCAAACCACTATCGCTACTTGGGAGTGTACCCGTTGCCGATAGAGCAACTGGTGCGAATACAATGCCAAACGTCCCGATGAACTCAGCGATATAGCGCTGCCTCATGCTGTTTTTCACGGCTTGGGGGTATTTCCTAATTTAGTTAACAATGATGCTACCCGCTCTTTAATTTCGTCACGGACTCGGTAAAAGGTTTCTATTGGTTCTCCTTCTGGGTCGTCAAGCTGCCAATCTTGAAATATTTCTCGTAGCACCCACGCTTCTGGTAAGTTCACCCCACAGCCGCAAAGTGAAATTACTGCGTTGTAATCATCAGCTTTAAAATCGCTTAAGGGTTTGGAAGTTTGGTGGCTGATATCAATTCCAATCTCTGCCATAACCTCCACAGTTTTAGGATCTACTTTACTTGCTTCCAGCCCAGAGCTTGCGACTTCGATAACTCCCGACCCCAATGTTCTGGCAAAACCTTCTGCCATCTGAGAACGACGAGAATTTTTCTTGCATACAAACATAACTCGCTTCATTTTTTCTCCTTAAGTTTCATAGCCTGACGAGCCTTTTTCTACATCACGTTGTAAATCCTTGTCTTGACTCACTTTTGCTGCTAACTCCTGCAAAAATGTAGTTTGGACTGTCCGCAGTTCAGCATTCGGGTTAGCATCTTGAATTGTCTGCATCGCTTGCTCGTAAGATGAACCAACCGCAATTAAATAAGCAGCTAGCATCGTCCCCGTTCTACGTCTGCCGCTAGTGCAATGAACGGCAACAGCATGACCAAGCTGATTTTGAGTTGAGACAAAATTCTGTAATTGGTGAATTTGTTCTGGGCTTGGTGCAGTACCGCCTTTAGTTGGTAGCCAGAGGTAGGGAATGTCTAAGTGCTGATATAAGTCCAAGTTAGAAGGGTCATCCATAACTGAGACAACTGCCCTAATACCTGCTTTTTGTAGCTTCTTTATCTCCTCTGCTAGTGGCTTACGAACTCCTGCTAATTTATTTGAGATTACCCACCACAGGTTTTCTTGGATGGGCTGAAGCGGTTGCTGTTCTTCACTTAAGTCAGTATTCTTTAATGAGCTTTTATTAATGTAATTGGTCATAAACCTCCAGTATTATTTAAGCACCAGTATGCTAAAAAAAAAATTGCACGATATTTAAAAAGCTTTAATCAACCCAAGATGAGAAATGGATGTTGTGTTTCTAACATTGCTAAAACTTCGCTTGTTTGCGTAATAATTGCCCAGGCGGTAGGCATCAGCAGGTAAAGGTACATAACCTACCGAACTAACGGACAATGGTGCTTTTTTGATATAAAAATCTACAAACTCTTTGACTGCTGGGTTAGTTTGTGCTGCCCTAGCATTGACATAAATAAATAAAGGTCTGGAAAGGGGCTGATATCTAGCTCCTTCTACAGTTTCACGTGAGGGTAGCACTGATTCTTTACCGTTATTAATGGCAACGGCTTTTAATTTGCTTTGGTTGGCTTCATAATAAGCAAATCCAAAGTAACCTAAAGCATTTGGATCTTTACTTACTCCTTGAACCAAAACATCATCATCTTCGCTGGCTACATAATCACTGCGGCTAGCTTTAGCTTTACCAACTATTGCCTCTATGAAGTAGTCAAAGGTTCCAGACTCCTTCCCTGCACCATATAGTGTTAGTGGTTGGTCTGGCCAGTCAGAGCGTACTTGCTTCCAGCGAGTAATTTTTCCTTGGGCAAGAGGTTCCCATATTTTTTTTAATTCAGTTGTGGTAATACTCTTAGCCCAGGTATTTTCGGGATGGACTACGAGTGTAATAGCATCATAGGCAATGGGAAGTTCTATGTACCTCACACTAGAGGAGTTGCAGGCTTTTATCTCTGCGGTCAAGATCGGTCTTGAGGCGTTGCTGATATCCGTTTCTCCCGCACAGAATTTTTTAAAACCGCCCCCAGTCCCAGAAACAACGACTGTGACTTTTACATTATTTCCCTGCATTTTTTGAAAATCTTTAGCAATAGCATCTGTGATGGGGAACACCGTACTAGAGCCATCGATTTTAACTACCTGCGGAGAAAGTTTTTGCTGAGATTGACTAGAGGTACTAGATACCGCAGTACAACTGGTAATCATTAATAGCAGACTAAACCCAATTGCCGACCTATTTTTTGTGATGTTCATTGACCCCATCCTTTATCTTAACTAAGGGGTACTATCTCATCATTTCAAATTAAATTGATTTGTCAAGCTATTAATAAGGTTTGTAAATTAATAACAGGTTAAGAAATAGTTGATGTGTTGAAGTACACTTCAGCAAGGACGAGCAGGTAACATTGGTGATGTACGGCGGAAATCTGCTAAGTACTGTTCCATAACAACAAATTGCGGCAAGTTTAGACTGTAGTAAATCCAGCGTCCTTCCTGCCGAGAGCGAACTAAGCCCGCTTCCCTCAAAGTTTTTAAGTGAAATGATAGTTTAGATTGCGTCACACCTAAATGTTCACATAGATCGCACACGCATAACTCCTGCGTCCTCAGTAGTTCTAAAACTTGGACTCGTAAGGGTTCAGAGAGGGCATGAAAGCTAGAAGCTATTTCACCTGGTGTTTGTGTAAATAATACAGTTTGCATCAAATTTTATTGAATCATTATTCTTATAGTAAATTCAATTTAAGGTAGTTTTATGTTTGAAGTAAAATTTCTAACTGAAGTTAGGTAAGTGGGGCAGTCCAAATAGAAGTTAGCGAGAGGCAGTAGACATGGATACTAATGAAATTTTGGGGAAGTATGCGGCAGGAAAACGGAATTTTACCAGGATAAATTTGGCTGAAATGAACTTGATTAATGCCAATTTGAGTGATATTGACTTGAGCGGAGCTATCTTGACCGGGATCAAACTTAGCGGAGCCAACTTGAGTGGAGCAGACCTTTTGTGTGCAGACCTATCCTGGGGATTTATGCCTGGGATAAAGCTAACTGGAGCCAATTTGAAGTACGCCGATTTAATTCAAGCTGATCTAAGAGTAGCTAACTTATACGGAGCCGACTTATATAGGGCTAACCTGCATGAAGCCGACCTGTCAGGGGCAGACTTGAGTAGAGCTAACTTAAAGTATGCAAACCTAAGCGGCGCACTCTTAAATGGAGTAGACCTGGCTGGAGCTAACTTAAGTGGAGTAACTATGCCTGATGGCACAACTTACAACTAAATTTAGCTCTAAACTCTTTTTCCATATAAAGAGTATTAAGGGTAGTGCGTCAGACTATTGTGGGATAGGTCGCGATATCATTCCAAGTCCAGGATCGAGATGTTAATCCTGCTCGTTGTGCAGCAGTGGATTTGAAACGACTATGCTGCCAAATCCAGTTAAAGTAGCTGACTATTAATCGCGTCGTCACTTTCGTCTGTTCCCACACTTTGCCAAACTTGTTCTGTCGTCGATGCCATCGTCCTATGTGTTGTCGAACAATGCCGTTGGTGCGCTCCAGTCGCTGTGTTCTATCTTTACCAACGTAGTGCTTAATCTCAGGCGGTAAGACGCGCTCATAGCCACCCCAATTATCGCTGTTGAATTGTTTACAGTCCGTCTTTCCTTCTGTACTCACAACCAATTGTTCAATCAGTTCATCGGTGTGTTTGCCGACTCGTGCTGCCAGAATTAAGCCACTCGAATCGGCAAGGCTTAACCCAATCCAGCAATCTCCGACCTCTTGTTCCTGGGCGCAACACTGTTTCTGTTTTTTGAAACAAATGACCACATCTCATCTCCACTCACTTCCTCAGTTTGAACGGCTTGCACTTCAGCGTTATGCACCAGTTGTGCTTTCTGACTCGCAGCGCGAACAATACTCACGACGGTATTGTAAGCAAGTCCGGTGATGCGACTAATCCCGCGCAAGCTACTGCCTTCGCTGTGGGCTTGCAGCACTTGACGAATTTGCTCAGGATTGACATAAAGCGCGATAGGACAAACTATCAAAGCTTTCCGAGAAGGTTTGCTTGCAAACAGGGCAAAGATAGCGTTGATGTCCGCTCTTGCATCTTGCCGTGTTTATGGGCTTTAAGATGATTACATAAAGGGCATTGCATAGATGAGTTGCAGATGAGAGATCCTCTTTACTCTACCAATCCCACGTTCGTTTGACGCACTACCGTCCATTTTGCTGTTTGCACTTGAGTCTTATAATGCCTGATCCTTTGTGAAAGTTCATTTTTCAAGTTTCAAGTTTTGTAACCTCTACACAGTCGATGTTTTGAGTTATCTTGCCCCTCATAGCAGCTTCGCGCTTATCTACCCCAATTAAAACAAAACCGAACAGAGTGATTACTCAATCACTCAAGTAATAACTCAATCACTCAATAGCTAAATTAATTGAGTTGTTACTGTACACTATTACTATCCCATACAATCCATGACTCAAGATGGAATGACAGCGTATGGCTACGATTAGCTTCGTAAATCAAAAAGGTGGATGCAGCAAGTCTTCTACTACTGTTCACCTAGCTCACTGGTTAGCAAAGAGTCAGCACCAAGTATTAGTAGTGGATGCTGACGTGCAACACTCTAGTTCTCGGTGGCTACATTCTCTAGAATTAAAAATTCCTTTTCAAGTGTTAGCAACGCCCAACGAGTTACTAGATAAACTGCCGCAACTAACGGAACAATACGAGTATGTAATTGTCGATGGCCCTGCGGGACTAACGGAGGGAACACGAGCCATTTTGCTTAGATCCGATTTAGCGGTAGTGCCTTGTCAGCCAACGGGTTTAGATTTGGATTCTGCTCATGAAACAATTTACCTAATTCAGCAGGCTCAGTCTGTCCGAGGTGGATTACCATTGGCGGCGTTGTTTATCAGTCGGGCAGTAAAAGGGACAAGACTAAAAACGGAAGCTGCTCGGTTGCTGGGTAAGTCAGGATTGCCTACCTTAAAATCTGTGATTCATCAACGCCAAGTTATAGCAGATGCCTTTGGACAAGGTGAAACAGTTTTAAGTTTAAGCGGTCGTCCAGCAAGTGAGTCTAGTAGAGAGTACGAAAAGTTGTTCAAGGAAATTTTGCAATTACTGCCATGACAAACAAGCGTAAACCCCTCGATGATACTTTTGAGAAGAGCTTTGTATTTGGTAATTCTCCAGTTGCACAACCCTCAGCAGAGCCAGCCAAAATAGACAATCCCACCCAAAATCCTTGGGCAGAACTAAAGGCAGATGAGCGGGAGCCAACGATTCGTTTAAATGTAGATATTCCGCTGTCGTTGAACGACAAGCTAGCAGAAAAGGCGCGAAAGCTACGAAAACCAAAAACTGAGCTAGTTAGACGCTTACTTGAGTGGGCGCTTGATGAATCAAGTGAGTGAGAGGTTACTTAAATAAATGTTTATTCTTTTATCTCAGAATAGGTAGATGGTTGAGGGCTTTGAGTGGGATGAAAACAAGGCACAGCAGAATCTTGTCAAGCATGGTGTCTCCTTTATAGAAGCCGCGACGGTTTTTCTCGATCCGCTCTCGATGACGGTTGATGACCCCGACCATTCACAAGGCGAACAGCGATATTTAATCATCGGCTATTCCAACCGAGTCCGGCTGTTGGTTGTCGTTCATGTCGATAGAGGTGACAATATTCGTATCATCAGCGCTCGACCTTGCACACGCCATGAACGCAGAATCTATGAAGAAAACACCCGCTTCAACTCAGGATGAACAAACGAACTCTGAGCCAGATATGCGCCCGGAGTACGATTTTCGAGGTGGAGTGCGAGGCAAGTACGCCCATCGGTTTGCCAAAGGTATCCAACGAGACATGATTCCAGAACACGCGCAGGAAGCATGGGATTCTGAGGTAGCCGCAAATGGAGAACTAATTTCAAGAGCGCCAATACAGATAGCAACAGAAGAAGACTAAGCTGGCGATTCAATATCCTGCTAAGTTTACTGGCTGCTTGGATATTGAACCTAGGAAGCTGGCTCGGCGTAGAATGCAAAATCTGTAAAGACCTGGTAGAGAAAAAAAAGCCCCAGATTGGTTACTGAGGCATATATAAGGCACAAAGCCCCAGACTGATTGCTAGGGCTTTGTGCCTTAGTTAGCTGCTTGATAGGGCGCGTTTATCTGCGCTAAATACCTGCGATTCAATCCAATTGATGACTTCAAAACTTGCCTTATGAATCACCTGGGCGCTAGATTTGATTTGCTCCAGCGTTCCTTTAAGATCCTTGTCCGCGTCTTTTTGCCAGTTAGCGATGTAACCGAACGAATAAGCCGCAGAATCAAGCCCGAAATGATTCAGAATTACATAAGCGGTGCTTTCGGCTTCTAATTCCATGTCGCCGCGATGTTCGCCGTACTCTTTAGGGTTGTGTGCGATCGCGTGGGCTAATTCGTGGGCTAGTGATTTAGCCTTGTGCAGAGGCGCAAGTTTTTCGTTGATGGCAATCTCAATCGGCTTCCCTTGGGCGTATCGGCAAAGTCCGTTATGAGCCATCTCTTTAACGTTAACGGGAATTCCAATATTTGTAGCAAAGGCTTGGAGCAAGTTAAATAATCCTTGGTCGTCGCCTTGGAGGGCGTGACAGACTTCCAGTAGTGGAGCGCCTTCGGTTTGCGCGATATCGAAAACTGCAACAGTGCGAAAACCTGACAGAGTTCGTTCTGTTGAGCCATCTTCGGATGATTCCACAGAGCGCACTAGGGGCGCGAGTATAGAAATACCCTTTTCACCCTTCCTTACGTTGCGCCCCATTTGCTTCCAAGTATTGAACCCGGCAACTTGAGCCGCATCAGGACGCTGCATTAAAATCAGCATACAGTTGTTAAAAGAGTAGCGATGAAACTTTGCTTGAGTCTGTAGATACTTATGCCAATCACCAGAATTGAGCAGTTGCGTGATGCCTTGCGATAGTTTATCAAGCGCTTCTTGTCTCTTTTGCTGGGCTATTTCCGCGTTAGGTTTAAACTTGCAGGATGTCATAATTAGGTGTAGTTAGGTAATCGTTTTGTTGCAGAGTGGGCAGTAATGTTTTGGGTTATGTCTGCGCTTTAGTTCGCGTTCTAGCGCGATCGTCCCGCCAGTCCAGTGCCGGACTAGCTTTAGCTCCCTGCCGTAGTCTTTGGCAGCAGCACGGGTTATTTTCGCTCCTGTGCCGGAACGGTGTTGCTCTAACCTTTTCTTGAGGCTTTGGCTTGTAAATCCCAAATAATGGTTAGCCTGCCCGTGTCTAGAGTCGGGGTTGCCGATGGGCGTACCGAAGCAAATCAAATAGCAGTAGCTCATAGGGTTAGACCCGCTATTGATTTGAGCGGGTCATCCTCCTAAGCTGCTTCGTAAGCGATCGCGCTGTAGCTCTCGCTCAGGCTCCAATCGCGGCGAATGGGTGGAACGGGCAGCGCTTGAGGCTTGCGGTTGCGATCTCGTTCAATGAGTTTTTCAAGCATTGATTGAGGCATTCCCCAAGTTTTTACTTCCCACAGGTATGAGGTAAAACGTTCGCTTTTCCTTACCTGCGCTCTAGTGCAGTGCTGACGGTCGGTGATGTACTTTAAAAAGTTGTGTGCCTCATCCCAAGAATCAAAAGCAAAATAGGCTACTTGGGAAAA
>QQTW01002204.1_pt1 | contig 14075 bp, 16 predicted proteins | sample 1904831 | NCBI WGS metagenome assembly QQTW01 (sample SAMN09435610, study PRJNA476489) | Subsurface metagenome, whole genome shotgun sequencing project. | reverse complement strand
AGGGTTAGAGTCATTGGGTTTCTTGGTTCGTGACGCTGCGCGAGGCTTTGTGCTTGCTGCTGTTTTCGTACGCTGGGGCTTTCTGTGAGGCTGACGAGAGTGATTGTGATCGCGGTGATGTCTTCAGTGCTGGAATTTGGTGATGGAGTTGCAGAAACGGACGAAGCCAAGACTTCTGTGATCACCATCATAGTCCCTGGTGTTGTCAAGGCTGCAACCGTTATGTCAGGCGTGACGGGGTTTGAATATGGCGTCACCAGCTCGTGAGCGATAACGACCACCGAAGCGCAGAGGACGAGCGAGGCGAAGCGAGAGAAATGCATAGTTGCTACGTCTTGGCTGCGAAGAAGCCGGACGTTATGCAAAAAGCAGGAGCTTAGTTGAAGTACTGACAGCAACGGAAGTAGTGAAGATGATGTACAAGTACGTAGAGAAGCTACTGGTTGATGGTAAGAAGAGCCGACTGATGGGTACCTCAAGAATAGACAAACAAAGAGATGTCAGGCTGAGAATAGTGTTATGGAAGACCGAAGAATTGTGTCAGTCAAGCATTGTTCATTGTTTATGGTCAATTTAGGGGATATTTCAAGGGGCTCGTTTGGGCAATAGCATCTCTGAACACCGGGCAACTGCAGAAGGGAATTTCAAATAAACATGCCATAGTATTATGGCGGTCATGCTCATCAAGTTTTGCCTCTCATGTCTTGTAGAGGACCTAAGTACCTGCATCTAGAACCTGAGATGAGACATATGAATGCTTGGTTGTTGTCATTATTGGTGGTGATCTCTCCATTGTGAAGAGACGTTTCGGGTGGAAAGAACAACGGAGGCAAAAGGGACTAAATTAAGCAAGACAACTTCTCCCAAATATAGGGGCCACTAGTTGTGGAACAGATCGAGATGAGTCAGCAGCCAGGAACAGAGGGAACTTGTTGAGCTTATGTAATGTGCATCTAACCGACAAAGGAGTGTTGGTCAGACCATGGCAAGCGCATACTTACACGCATTTCAAAAAATAGAGGCACTCATATGCATATATCCCTCAACTCGTTCACTGGCCTCAGAAGATCACATCAAGAGCCTGATTGCTCATCCTGGACAATCTTCGTGACAAAATAATGCGAGCCCTATCTGCACGGTTTGGTGTTAGATCTTACATTACAGTCCATTTCCGAACTTGCTTCTACTCTCTTTGTTACAGCTCTAGTACGCTTTGCGCTAAAGAACATCACTGGAGTCAAACGAAGAGCAAAAGACGAGAAATGTCGTATAAGAGAGGGATCAGAACGCCCCCTAAAGAGAGGCTGACCAAAATCCATCTGTGCAGAAAATTGTCTATCGGCCAACCCTCATGAAAATCTCACAAGTCTAATACAACAATCATTACGAAATGTTTAAGATTTTAGTCTTCTTTGTGGCCAGGTGGATTTCGCTTTGCCCCAGTCCGTGAAGATTATGTCACGTCCGTTCGTGGTGATTGTCTCGGGCCGAGTCTAACCGGACCCCCAGGAGGCCGAAACCCTCATCATTCTGCTCATGCTACTGTTCCGTCAGCTTTGTCTACTCTGCACATCCATTAGTCAGTTCTGGAATCGAGAACTTACGGGATCAGGCTGCGCTGCGGATGCTGCTGAAGGCCCAGATGTATCTAGTCGAGCGCTCCGCAACTACTGCAATAGCTCGCAATGATACTGCTCGATTGCGGAATGAGAAGATCGGGGTCGTGCTGTTGTGGGGGTTGTTGCTGCCAGTTCCTCCTTTTCTACTCGATTTCGTGGGATCTTGCATTTTAAAATATAGTCTGACCCCTCTGATGGAATTCAAGATGCTGGGGCTGAGCTGGACTGCTCCGGCTGCTCCTGGCGCTGCAGGTGCTGTCGGATGGGTTCGAGGATCTGTTCGTCTTGTGACACTCTCTTGTCTGTCTGCAACTGCTTCACTGCTTTCACCTGCTCTCCTGAAAACATTTACATCTCTGCTTGGACCGGCTCTTCGGTTTGATTCTGGTCCGGGTTGAACTACTATCTTGATCCCGTGAGTGTCTCCTCTAGTTTCTTCAAATTCAATGTTGTTTCACTCAATGTCTTACTAAGAATTGGACCGTGCTCGCTCTTCTATGAGTATAACCGCTTTACAGAGTTTGGCCTTATCTGCCTGAGCCCGTACATTATCAAGCTGCGCAGCTAGATCCTGCATCGAGGAAAGTATTGATGGAGGTGGTGGAGCTGAAGAGCGAATGTAGTGCCGTTTGTCCGGCTGTCTGCGAATTGAGTGTCATCTGTAGCTATATTTGGACCGTGAGCTATTCGAAGTCACCTTCGAAGATCTGGACAGGGGGCACGAGCATGAGATGGATGCGTCTCTTGCAAACCGTAAATTCACTGCTCATACAGCATGGCGGTTCGACGATGATCACTTTCGGGGGCAACTCTCTGGTGGACACAACTTATGGGGAAGGTTCCCTGCCCCCGAAATGTGCTACATGTTCGCTAGCACGGGCTTTACCTATACCAAGCGGTAGCACCGATACCTGAAGTTAGCTTTTTTTAACAAATACGTGGTCGGGGAATTGCAGTTTTCACAAAGTTCTAGCCTTCGAAATCAGCACCAAGGCCCTCATATCCTTAGCTCTGCTGACTAACTAGTTAGCTCCATGTCATTGTTTACTTTCGATGTAGCACAAGCCTCAACTGACGGAATGCTCAACTAATGCACAACACATCAACCAGCTTCTTGGACATATTCTTCCTACGATCAGTAAGAGCTTGAGGATTCTCAAGTATGGATTCTCAGCAATCAAGAAAACGAAAGTCAGGCGCGATAGAAGCAGAACACGAAACACCTGCTGTCACAACACCTACAGGCAGTCCAGCAAGGAAACGCATGAAAATTTCTCAGTCCCAAAAGCAAGCACTGATCGATAACTTGCAGCTCGAAAGTAAGTGACGAGTGACCTGATTATGTGCAGTCAAAGCTAATATTATTCTCCTAGTCACCGAGCGTGCTCGCCATCTACGAGCCCATTATGCTCTCCAAGCCACCGATCTCAGGTCTCGAATAGAGCGTCGCATTAACCGCATACCACTCAGTCTCAGAAAAGCGAAAATGGGAGAACTTTTGGCAAAACATGCAGACGCGACAATTGCAAAGCAAGTGCCACAAGCCGGCAACACCAAAGCACTTCCAAATGTACCTACTATAGAGAGCAGCCGACCTCTCCCCTCTATTCCTCAAGATATTTCGTCGTCAGCAGCCAAGCCGGCCACTTCGACTCGTACAACGCCGATGAAGGCAACAAGGAAACGCAGCTCTGAGATTGCTATCTTGTCAGACAAGGAGAATGAACCAACAGTCGAGGCGGATGAGCTCTCCAACCCCAAAAACCCCAAGCGTACGAAAACAGCAGCAAGCACAAAGCCTCGCGCAGCGTCACGAACCAAGAAACCCAATACCGGGAATGTCCTCTCACCAAAGTCCCACAACTCGCGCACACTTCCACGATCGCCCATCAAGGACATGCAACCTCCTCCACAATCACCTTCCAAACCATCCTACATCGCTCGTCCCACATCTCCTCTCAAACCGGCCTCACCCCTCAAAACCGCCGCCAGCGCCGCCACAAGCGCCATCTCCGCCTCTCTACATGGGATGGTCGAGCATGCCAAACGCGGCGCCGGGAACGCAGCTGCAGGCCTCAGACGCACTGCTTCCAAAGAAAAAGCCGCAACTGCCGCAGCTGCTGCTGCTGCTTCTGCGAATGGGAAGGGCAACATGGCACCTCCACCACGCCGAGCGGCCGCAGCAGCACAACGACAACAGCAGCCAGAGCGGCCAGTCAGCCAAGTCAGCAACCATTCGGCCGCTTCCAACTCGTCTGCGATATCGAGCGCGACGACAGTGATAACGAAAAAGGCTGTTGGGAAGGGGAAGACGACGCTGAGTGCTACAAGTACGAGGAAAGCTACCGGGCCAATAACCGCCAAAGCTAGTGCGCTGAAAGGGGCTGGTGGGAAGGCTGGAGGTGCCACAGCAAAGAAGGTAGTTGTGGCTGAGCCAGCAGCTGGGAAGAGGGTGTTGAGGAAGAGGAATTGAACTAAAAACAAGAGTCTCGAACAGGCAGAAGAAGAGATGAGGTTTGGGGGGGATCTTTTTTGGCATAGCAGATTTCGGGCGCATTGGAGTTTCTTCGGAAAGTTCCTGCATTTTCAAGCAATATATTCCTTCGGACTACTCTTTTCTGTCTGTAATTAGAATTTTCTGTTCTATTTCACCAACCCCCCCTTCTAACTCACTCTCCATCGCCATGCCGGACGCCAGTACACGGACAGTAGAAGCAACGCGCACTGAGGCAATACCCACGGGATGAGAGAGCAGCCCCGTACAATCAGTCTCTGAGACGGAACTGAGGAGGAGGAAAGAAAAAGAAAAAGAAAAAGAAAAACAACCCTTCCCGCATGGCCTCCCCTGTCTCTCTCGTCCGCTCCTAAATTAGATCAGTAATCCAGCTCCGCGCCACCACCCGCACCAGCAGCGCCGGTGCCCACTCCGCCCTGACTAGGCTGGGCATCGAGATCCTCGTAGCTCTTGATACTCCTTCCCTGCACCGCTTCTCTAGGCATGCTCCCCCCGGCACCATCGCCCCATTTCCCACCGCCGCCTCCACCGCCTTGGGCCAGGAAGCCCATCCCCCCAGCACCGGAGGGCATGCGCATCATCATGCCGGGTGGTCCGAGGGCGCCCATGGGCCCGGCTCCAGGAGGACCGAATCCGCCACCACCGCCGCCTGCTCCGCCCATGTAACCGTTTCGACCACCGCCACCACTGCCACCACCGGCTCTGCGATCATAGGGTCCGCTCCGCGAGTTGAATCGATTCCCTCCCTTCCTCATCACGCCGGGATTGTGCATCCCACCCATACTGTCCATACCGGCGCCCATAGCGCCATTGCCCATGTATACTGCACCGGCACTTCCCATGCCGGCGCCGACGCCCATGAAAGGGTTGCCAGCAGCAGCACCACCAATACCGCCGGCGAAACCCGGCATGCCGTTCATTCCGTTCTGGCCGAAACTCATCATGTTCTGTAGGTTAAAGCCACGGGGAGTGCCGGCCGGCATGTGGTTATTGGGCACTGGGAAGTGGCCGTTGGAGTTTGCGTCGGAGCGGGAAGGGGCGATATGGGAGGGGTCTAGGACGTAGGCGTTTACTAGTTGGAGCTGCGCGAAAGGAACGTTAGTCATATGTTACCGTATTTGATGGGGAAGGGGATGAAAAGATTGGAGCTTACATCAGCTTTCAGGGCTTGGAACCATTCTTCGTGTCTCTTTTCGACGTGCTTACGCCAGAAATGCTCGGCTTTGAAGAGTTTGGTGCATTCGGGCACTTTGCAGCGGAATTTTGATTCGTCTTCTTGCTTGACGAATTTGGCGAGTTCTTCTTCCAGTGCCTCTTCGACTGGCTTGCCGCCGAGTTTCTTGAGATCGACGTACTCAGGCTCGAGGAGCTGGAGGATTTTGTCTTCAAAGGTCCTGACCCAGTTAAACGCGCGGAGTAGTTGTTGATCGGTCTTGTTTTGGAACTTTGGTGGTCTTCTCTCTTCGGTCGGACTGACGTTGTCATCACCGTTTTCAGTGTTGTCCTTCTTCTTCACTGGGAATGGTTGTCCAAGGGCGCTTGCTTTGGCCGCAGCTTTGGCAGTGCCATTTAGACCCGCTCTCGGCCTCCGCAGATGACCACCTGGACATTTGCGAACAAGTTCGTGAACGGAGTCTGATTCAAATACACAGAAAAAGCAAAAGTTGAACACGCGGCGTAGATATTCGACGATAAGATCAAGTTTCTTTTTGGCAGTGATAAGCTCTTCGTCATCTACCTCCTCATCGTAGGCGCCTTCGTCTTCCTCCCCTTCCTCTACTTCGTCTTCGAATTTTATTTCGTCATCGTTGTCGACAAAGGCATTTTTCTTTGCTTTTGCAGGAGGCGCTGCTGGGGGTTGCAGGAGGCCTTTGTCTTGAAGGTACTCCACTCGTTGGTCGATTTTTGCCAACCCACTTTCTGCCGCATTCTGGTTGAATTCTGCTTCCAGTTTGGTGGTTAGCCTCCTTGCGAGTTCCAGATCACGTACTACTCTTTCCGGAGCAGAGAACAAATCCCAAAGTGCTTTCTTTCTTGGAGCAGTTGGAGGGTTGTGAACACCAACATGACATGTGAAGTCGCCTCGGACTGGATCAGCAATGACCTTCTCGTTAACAAGTTCGAGAGCTCTTTGTGCTGGTGTCTTGCCAGCGTTGCCATTTGCAAGAACTTTGCTGCTGTCCCCTTCTCCATCTTCGCCTTCTTCTTCTCTGCCATCTCCTCTTTCAGCCTCTTGCATGACCTCGTCTTCTTCGCCACCAGGATGCAGCATAATCCAGCCAATTCTGTGACACTTCTTTGTCGGATTCGGATCACTCAGCGAGAGCCATCTAAAACCACCCTCTCCTTCACCAAGGTGTTCTTTGCAGAAATCCTCAACCTTCTCGCGACTGACGTTTGGCGCCAAAGTCTTGATAAGTAAAGCGGGCTGCTGTGCTGAATCATCCCTCAAATCTCCTCCTCGAGCGGGTACGAGATCCAACACGCCGAGAACTTCTCCAACCCCAGTAGCCTCACCTTCTTCTTTTTCGATAACGCCTCCAGCTCCATCACTATCGTTTTTGTAGATGCCTTCCAGAGTAAATTCATCGAACAAACCATTTTCGATATCCTTCTCCCATTGCTCATGCGGACCTTTCCTGAACTCGATCAGACGCTGTCGAATAGGGTCACGTATTTCGGGGACATATCGCTCCTTGAACCACTCTTCACCTTTATGCTGCTGGACAAAGCTTCTTGCCATTCGGATTTGCAGGTCAATCTTGTATTGATCATATGCAGCCTGTATCTGTGCTCGCTCTTTCTCACGATCCTCTCGAGCTTCTCGCTCTCCCTTGACTCGATCCGAAGGTCTTCGACCGCCGTGTTTTGCACGCTCTTTCTCCTCCCTAATCTGGTTCTCCACTCTCCACCATTCAGCAAAGTAGTTGAATCCTACTTGCATTTCCATGGTGAGAGGATTGTGGAGGGGGTTGTTCCGTACAGCTGGTTTTCCACCGTCTTGTCCTGGCACATAACGGTCGATATTGGCAGCCGTAGGTGATGGTGCTCGTCTACGGTCCTCTCGGTCTCTGGATGCCACTGTTCGAGAGTCATTGTAATAGTCGTCTCTAGCAGAGCGGTCTCGATCACCAGGCTGATAACGATCGATTGCAATTGGGGATCGCGAGCGATTTCGGGGCCCATTTCGACGTCTGTCATTCACTGTAAAATTTGCCATGATCAGTGCTTGTCAACATCCTGGATTCGCATGAAGATGGGCCGGAAGACGACTATTCAACTAAAGCATCTAGGACTGAGCAGTATCCTTGCGATGTCTGAGCTGCCTTCAAAAAAATCTAGACTGCTCATTTTTGTCTTTCCGTCCCATATTCACTAGTAGAGGGATGGAAGTTGGTGAATGCTTCACTTACGCGGTGATCTTCGACGATAGCCATCGTTGGGTCGGCCATAGTTCTCCTCATCTCTGCTAAATCTCGAGGTTGGCGCGTCCTCTGTCGGCGAGCCGAATGTCTCGTAAGGATTCATATCTCTTGTGGCTGATGTGGAAAGTCAGGATCGTTGAAAGGAATCATTGAGAGCCTCGCAGATGAGGCGCGTTATGTGATTGGTGTGTCGAGAATCTTGAATTGCCTAGATATTTGGCTGTTTGAAGAAGATAAAGAGGTCAGATGAGGTCTTGCAAAGAGTGCAGAAGGCATATTGCGTAGCATTTCAGATGAGTTTGTAATGAAAAGAGAAGCAAAAGAGACGAGCTCAGCGCCAACGGCCTGAATTGAGCTCATTCAAATCTTTGCGACAGCAGATAGCAGATTGATAAAGACTGATTCAGGCATGGAATGCCGGTGTAGAGTCAAACAAGGTCGCTGTCAGAGGAGATGAGATAGTTGGGGAGCTTGAAGATTGCAAAAGGCCAGCAGAAGAAGAGAACGAGGTTGTCAACCTACAAGATCAGACGCTGGCGATATCATTCAGGATGCTGTTGAATGCTATCCGTGTTGGAAGCTGGTGGTTACTCAGGAACCATGAATCCAGTCCCTAATCGCAGCCCGTTTCGCGCTTCGCTCAGCCGCGGCTCGCTTGTCAATGCGGAGAAGAAGTTGCGCCTCAGGTACTCAGGGTTCTAAACACATCAATACAAATGTATGTAGAGATCGACCACTGTATTTTGCAGATCACCTCACAGGTGAAAACATTATCCCAGACCCTGCTGTACTGCCAACATATACTATAGTACTTCATTCTTACAGCACATTGGTGCCCTTTTTAGTTGATCACATTGGCCTAGCCCTTGAAGGACCAGCGTTAGAAAGACGACACGAAATGTCCTACATACCTTCACTCACTCTACCTGATGCCATCTTTAACACACCCGCGGCGTCAATCCTCCTGCCAGTCAGTACCGGTCTAGTGGTGGGTTATTACGGCCGGGGAACAACACAAAAGACCTACATGGAGTTGAAGCAACCGCCCTACCGACCTCCACCACAGGTCTTTGGACCAGTGTGGACAGTCCTTTATGGGCTTATGGGATACGGTGCCTACCGTGCATGGAAAGTTGGCCTGTCGTCGTTTGATCCACTCAAAGTCGAATATGCTAAGGTTGGAGCTACTTTGTACACAATCCAGCTGGGTATGAACCTGCTTTGGATGCCGCTGTTCTTCTATATGAAGAGACCTGTCGAAGCTACAGCCGATATCTTTGCTCTGACCGGAACGGTTGGATACCTGACTTATGTCTGGTCCAAGGTCGATCCCATTGCTTCGTATTGCCTGGTGCCTTATGTGGCCTGGTTAGGCTTTGCATCGTACTTGACAGTGGGCGTCAGTCATCTCAATGGATGGAACCTCGCAGATAAGGAGAAGCCGAGGGCTCAGAAGGAGGGAGATACAAAATTCGTCAACGAAGACCCCAAGACACGGTGAGCTGCGGGGCTCGGACATTCGAGGAAGCTTCAATATGTCGCGTCGAACACATTGAACATGTTCTACGACCTCTTTCTCGCCTCTTTCATGCGTGTTCATGATGGGCTGGGCATGACCTTCTTGGCCGGGTATCGGGTTATGTATATCATTGTTCAAAGCAATTAGGACATAGGAGCAACAAATCTCAATCATGATCATCCTCAATTATGCCCGGACAGCCTTCCATGCTGCTATCCCCATACCGGTACTTACACCAGAAACAGTAATGCCATCGTTCTCTCAGATACTCCACCAATTTCTGCAGCTTCTCAGCACTGTCAAGCGCCTCGAACTCGTCCAGCTCCTCGTCCTCCACATCCAGATCGCGGTCAACCTCCTCCGTATCTTTCTTCCCCAATGCCATCCTGTCCTCTTTATCCTCATCGGGATCCTCATACGTAGGAAGCCGTGACAACGACTGATGTAAATCGTAGCGCATACGTTTATCCCTTTCAGCAAGCTCCCGTTGCTTAACAGCTCCCCGCCACAGAACATTGAATTTGCTGAGTGGCTTTCTGGTCCTCTTCTTGCCTGCCACCTCTCTACCACTCTCTCCCAGCCGTCCATCCTCCGCAGTCCCGTCCTCTCCCTCTTCATCAAGCCTCTCCGCCACCGCCTGCGCCCCCCTGATCAAGCCCTCCCTCCTCCTCTCCTCCCTCTCCAACCGCCTCCTCTCCCTAAACTCTCCCTCCTCAACCTTAACCTTCTTTTCCCCCTCTACCCTCGCCTCCATTTCCTCCCTAAACTTCCTCTTCTTCTCCGCATCGGCACCAATGCCAGCCCTGCCCTCCCTCATCTCGACCCCCACCGGCTCCAACAGCCCGGAACCACCCCCACCACCGCCGCCATTGGCTTCGCTTGGCCTTCCCAGGGCACTTCCCGCTTTATACCCCAGCTTCGCCATCATCTTGAACCCTTTACTCTGCGGGTCGAGCGTGGAGGTAGCAAGCGCCTCGTCTCTTTTGCGGGCTTCTTCTTCGGCGAGTTCCTGTTTGGATTTCGGGTGAGCTCGGAGTTCAGATTCGCGCTGTTTGCGCTTGAGGGTTTGGGTGAGGGATTCCTTTTTCCTGGGGATGGTGGAGGTGGTGAAAGAGGAAGGGGTGGTCTCTGCTGTGAATGTCATGCTTAGGTAGTCGTCTTCTTCTTCTGCTTCTGCCATGTCTTGTTTGGCGGGTGCCGGATCCGGGGGTTTGGATGGAGGGGAGAGGATGGGGGAGGACAGCGCCATTGTGACGTTGAAGAGGGATGGAGGTTGAATGTAGAGAGTTACAGGTAGAGGAGCGGAATTTTAAACCGCGCAGTGAGAATATGTAGATAGAGGAGAATAAAAGCGTAGGGATTCACTGCTCTACAACTCAGAGACCCATGTATTCGATTATTCACTCGAATCGATTACGAACGAAGGAACTCCACTCAAACATGTTAGATGGTGTGCGAATGTGACTGATTTTACACCTCCATGTTTTGGAGCTTGATCGCTATTTTAAATATTATGCGCGCCTTGGGTATCATATCCTGAACGGATTAGTTATGCTTCGCCCCTTGCCATTTTCCAGTTGTCATGGATCTGTATCAGCTTCATATACCTTCGCCCTCTTACCTGCCCCTGTTTCCTCGGCCTCCTCCACGAAATCGACTGCTTTCCTCTTGCCGTTATTAGTCGCATGCCCGTTAGTGGTTGTATTGCTTGCAGCCGACTTCTCGTCCACCGTTGGTGACTTAGCTTTCTTCCGCTTGACCAGATCAGTCAGGTCTTTGGCACTCAGGCTTGCTTCTTCTAATCGCTTCTTCTGCTCCTCTTTTGATTCACCCAAAATCTGGCCTAGAATACCACTCAGTGGTGTCGACCCATCCAATGTGCCTGCGCCTTTCGGATCGTTGATGGATACTGGAGGTTTTTTGAGCTCGACAAGCCTTAGTTGCATGTCTTCTATCATCTCTTTCACGTCCTCAATATCAAGCTTGAGCTTCTCTCTTTTGGGTGCCATTTCTTCCCCTTCTAGAGCCTTCAAATCTTGCTCGGCCTTGACCATTCGTAACTTGCAGCTCTCAATCGCTTTGTGCATCTGTGTGGCGGCTTCATCACGCGCCTCTTGATCCACTGTTGCTTCCCCTACTGGATTGCCGTCCTTGTCCCGCTGCTGGGTCACTGATGAGAACTCGAGGGCCAGTGATAGTTTGTAGTGACATTCTGCGAGCACGGAGCTCTCTTTAGGATACAATTCTTCTTTCAGAGCAAGCGCGCCTTTGAGGTCAACAACTGCGTTCGAGAACCGCTCGCCTTCCAGTGCAATTTCTGCCTGAAGGTCGTGAATGTCGGCTATTCGTTCTTTTACTGTTCTCTCTTCAGGAGGGTCTTGGCTGGAAGCTGTTGATTTGCCCTTGTCAGTAGTAGCTGCAGCTGAAGCTTCATCTTGTAATTGGTGAAGTCTCGATTGAAAAAGAACTCTGGCCAGATCAAGAACCTCAAATGCATTCGCAAAATCGTCTTCTTCTTCTACTGCTATTGCGTCGTCTCCTTCTGCTGGTGCACCATCACCATGCTCATCCCCGTCTGAGTCGTCCCAATTCTCATCACCTGTAAACTGAAACAACGGTTTTTCCGCACCACTTTCGTCAACCTCTTTTTCGCTTTCCAGCTCATCGCCTGCCTTCTCTTCCACCAAAGCTGCTACAACTTCTTCTGCTTGTCTCTGATTTCCATCAGTAACGGATAGATTCTCCAACTCCGCCGTGGCCGCTTGGCCATTTGCGATGTTCTTTCCTTTCTTTTCCTGGCCAGGCTTTGCAGCGCCCAATTTTGCACCCGTAGCTTCTCCACCGAGAACATCACTGTTCTTTACGGCGACAAAATACAAGCATTTACCGTAGCTGTAGAGGAGGTCGGCGTTTTCCACTGCCATCTCGCCATTGAGCTCAGCTTGCAGTTCAGTGGCTTGTGAGTAGTATTCGACAGCCGGAAGGTAATCTTTGATGGCATATTTTGCGGTGGCTTGAGCGATGAGAGATGCCAGGCGATCTTTGTCGCTAATGGAAGGTAGGGGCGCGGTGGAATGAGGAGCGGGAACTGCGGTTACGGTTGAATCGGCCATATTGGTCTTCTGTAGATTGATGGAGACGTAACAGAATCCCGAATGCGAAGATCAGTGGGCAGGTTGCACTCTATTAAGAATTGCGATTAGATGTTTGCTGATTCTGAAACGATGCGACGGGGAAAGGCAGATCAATCGTCATAGGGCTTAGCGTGACACGTCTCCAACGCGTCTCCCCCGGAAGTGTAAATGGGTTCACCAAGGCTGCTTGATCACACCAGAGATCTCTCACGGGTCTTTGATGGCCACTTTATGGTTGAAATACTGAAGATCGATTAAATGAGCCGTCAACTGGCATGCTCATTCAATTTCCAATATGGGAGACCGAGATTCTGTAGAAACCCCACGAGCGCCCGCCCCTCTATTCAGGACCGCAAACACCGCACACGATCCCATCCCATCTTCGTCCCCAGCATTCGCAACCCCTGCATATCCTATAACCTCGCGCCCGGCAAGAGAGGCGGTTCCATCACCCGCTCCAGCATTCAAGAAGCCAACGACCCCTGCCGTCCTTCCGATTCTACTTCCCCCCCGCGATATTGCGCCCATTAGCATTTCGCACAATCACAAAGAAACACAATCTTACCATAACATCATCATCGCTGCAACTGCTAGCTACTTTCATAGGGAGACATTGCGGAAGTGGATGGAGAGAAGAAGGACTCGCAGAGCGAGTTCTAGACGAGGTTGCAAAAGCATGGAAACGCAATAGTGGTGGGGTGATTCTGGACGACACACCAGACAAGAAGCTGGTAGATACTCTGAATCAACTGGAACTATGTATGAGCGGTGGAAGAATAGACGTAGGTCGTCAGTCGAGAAACAATAGTGGGCTAGGAGGCAATTTACTGGACTCCCGACCAGCCCTGCCCTCCCGAGAGGAAAGCCAGATCAGCCTCGGTCTTTCTGGCCTTGAAGTTGAAGATGGCCTGCCGACGAATATCTCTGATGACGAGAAACCCTTGACAAGACAAGACGCCCGGCCCTATCTCAAAGTTATTAGCGCATTCACGCAGCCACGCCTCACATACTCCTCAACCAAAAAGTCTCTTGAGATAGTCACCACACCACCTTCGCTCTTTCCACCACCATCTCATAAAACCGCTCTCTTTCGCAACCGCTACAACCTTATCCACCAACGCCTCATGCGCAATGAGTCTTTTCAAACACCCTCTTTCTCCACTACAGCCAAAAGCAAGGCATCCCTCCAACGTTCATCCTCAACCATAACAACAGTGCAGCAAGCATACAAAATAACACCTATCGCCAATCTACTAGGCCGTTCCGGCTCCTCACACCTTCTATTAGGCCTGCTAGCGACCGCACCAACAACGGGCGAGTTAGCCCTAACCGACCTCACAGGGTCGATAACGCTGGACCTATCCTTGGCTCGTACAGTCCCTAAAGACGGAGCCTGGTTCTGTCCGGGCATGATTGTCCTCATAGAAGGCATATACGAAGAGGATGGCTCAAACGCTGGTGGAGGTGTGGGCGGCATGATCGGAGGACGTTTCTTTGGTAGCAGTATTGGCGGTCCTCCTGCAGAGCGACGGGACATGACATTAGGCATAAGCGGAAGCTCCAACGACGGTAGCTCATCGATACTCTCAGCAGGGGCCGGGTTTGGATGGGTAGACTTCCTCGGTGTAGGGAGCGAACGAGCTCAGGGAAAAACAATGAGGAGGATCCGGCAGAAGATCCTGGGGAGCTGCCACGACGACGATGACGAAAACCGCAAGAGAAAGAAAATCGCAGTGCTAGGTGAATGTCAACTTGACAGTCCACGGACACTGGAAGCAATCCGGAAGATCCTCGCATCCTATGCGGCAGCAGATTCAATAGAAGACTGGCCCCTCTCAATCGTCTTCATGGGCAATTTCGTCT
>QQTW01002203.1_pt1 | contig 14078 bp, 18 predicted proteins | sample 1904831 | NCBI WGS metagenome assembly QQTW01 (sample SAMN09435610, study PRJNA476489) | Subsurface metagenome, whole genome shotgun sequencing project. | reverse complement strand
GCGAAGGCGATGACTTTGAATTGCATATTGACTGCTGATGAAACCCGTGTAGACTTTGTGGTTGAGATGAAGGCTGTACTGGACTGGAGGAAGAAGCTGTTGGTGATGGGATACAGATCGAGAACGAAAGACTGGTTGCCTGGGAAGGTAACTGGAGTGTTGATGATGATTGTGTAGTAGTTGAGAAGGAAGGAGTGGTTGGTGGTGAGATAAAGGGTGGTAGGTCCAGGGCCTTTTATATCTATTCCACCAGTATAATTGGTCTTTTACTCATGGAAGATTACCTCCCTTCGACCATGAAGGCCCCTCGTATACGACGACGAAAGATCCACAGAATTCGACGAAGGAGATCAACATGCTTCGAGAATAGGGGATCAACAGACTCTGACTAGAACAGGAAATACCAAGCTGTCACGACTTTATGTCATGCTTCACATTGACCTGGTGAATCCTGAACCGCGAGCACCCTGTCAAGGTCGACGGGCTTCAGACTGACTCCGGGTGATATTTTCGATGAATTCTGTGATTGTCAGTACCTATGACGTCCCATTGGCCGAGCGGCCTGCGCCACGGTTTTGAATATAGATGGCCGCGTGTTCTCAAGTGCCGAGAGGTCCTACTAAGTATGCATAACGCCGACGGTGACGAAGATCAGGTCTTCATACAGGTCCGCAATGTGGCGTCAGCTGTCCCTGATGGACAAATATCATCCACTAGAGTCCGCAAGCCGACGGATCGACTACTAATCCAGTCTCATGGAGCTCGCCGAGAAGAGGTTGTTGTGGCCGGGGACAAGATGCCGCTCGGCACTTTTGCCGAGTTTCGCGCAATTCCCTCCGCTTCCTACTTTCCCATTCGTATCGGTTGATCGGTTTCGTCCCGGTTTTGGGCAGAGCCATCATGAGACCGCCCGCATTGGTAAGCCGTGGCCGGCTGCGGCTCCTAAAACATTGAAACATGGAACATACGTTAGCAATGAGCTTGACTCGGCACAATGAGCGCTTCTATAGCGGTACAGGACAGAAGTTCCCAGGTCGACATGTTGCCATGATGATTCTCTCGGGATACGAGATCATTTGAGGTTTGAGGTCTGCAACAGCCACCTGTTTGGACAGCCAGAAGTGTGTGGTTTGGCTTACGCAAGCTCGGAAGCACCTCGGTATCAACTGATTGGACTGAACATCCATGGATACCTACTTGCGCCAACCGGCGGACGGCGGACGGCTTCAAGTCCGAAATCGGACTTCCCCAATCAAGATAACAATCCGACATTTTCTGTGAATACATGAGAGATCATCACTCCACTACACGCCTACCGAGCGTCTCAGGAGAGGATCGATCACGAACGTGTATGAAGCTCCTACAGTCGACCTAAGAAGCAATCTGACAGTCTCAATTTCTTCCTCCGTGTACGACGAAAAGCACCACCCACCCATGCTCGAGTCATTGCCATGCTTCGTCAGGGTCGTCATGGAGCAGCCTCTGTGCTGAGTAGACACGGGGCCACTTTCGATGCAGGAAGTCAGACTCGAACATACCCAGCTACGGAGCGCTATGGCGGCAATGCCCCTCGGCTTTGGCTTGCGTGACAAGTTTCCGCAAAGATGCTGCAACGACTACTCGGAAATATCTGGTGTGACATGTATCAGGTATGCTTTGTGTTGTGCTGACCCAAGGGCATTGCAGGGGATTCTGTGCCATATCCTATGCTTTCATTCCGGCTTTCAGCTACTTGATTTCGAACATACCAATCCGGAGAGATCTCAAAGTCATACACTCTTTCAAGGACTTTGCTACAGTCGGTTTCGCATTCTAAAGAGACGCTCGTGCTCCGGTGCATCGTTGGACTGGTTGAGCCCACAGGCAGCGAGAAATGGTGACGGATCGACAGACTCATTATCTTTGGCATCAATATTGGAGGCCGCAGACATCTTGATTCCCCGTCCCATCCTCTCAACTCATACGGACGTCGCTTCAGAGAAACACTCATTACAAATCTGAACGGCAATCCGGATGGGCAAGCGAAGATTTGAAGCCGCTTCATGCGCTGAGCCAGGGCGAACATTGACTCACAACATGGCCACCAATAGGCTCTAGTATACAAGCAGATCAGGAAAACACAGAGAAGATTAACTATCCACGCAACGTGTCACGCCCATGAGGAAAGCGACTGAAGCGGGAATATCCATTGGACTGATAGCAATCACTCGAGCGTCAACATAGAAGGACATTGTTGACACCCCAGAAAAGCCTTTATGTCACCAGAAGAGACATGGCAAGAGTATAGAATACAACCTCGAATGCAGGATCTCCAAAATGCACGACACCCGGCAAGAGTCAACCTCATCACTATATGCCTCACTACTCGTTCTTTGGAGCTACGCAGCTCATATAATCCGCCACAATGGGAGTTCCAACAAAACCCGAATCCTCTGTTTTCGACAACAACCCAGATTCGACTATCTTGTCGCCCTCGTTGTCATCGCTGAAGACTTGGCACTTGAGCGGACCGACTTGGGAGCCCTTTTCGACAATTTTGATTCGAACGGTGCCGACCATGCCGTCTATCCACGTATACAAAGTCAGCCATTACCCCTTCCGTGGTTCAAAGATCAAAGAAAGGCGGGAACCAACCCATGGGCATCAATCCGGCCAACCCATCCGTCATCTGCTCCATTTTCATCTCACCAGTGACTTTGCCGCCCGAGGAGAAGAAGTCCACGAGAACGCCATATTCGCTGTCAATCTCAATCTTCGGTGACGGCAGGGCACTGCCAAGGGCTGCAAGAGCAAGGGCGATGGAAACGAGTTGAGCGCGCATATTTGTGATGGATATCGGAACAGAAAAGGCTTCTGGTCAATGGAATGGGGTCTTGGATGTTTGGCTGAGATCAGATGTATGATGAGTTTGTTGAAACTTGGGTCGATGGTACTGATGGTAGCTCCTGACGGATCACTCGGCTTTTTAACCTTGCGCCTATTGCATTATTATTGCTATTGAGAAAGAACCAAACACCTCCACGCGTCAATTTTGCACGTTCCCTGCGTGACTCTAGGCAGACAGATACGATTTCATCATCACGGACAGCGAGGCAGTGTAAGTTATTAGCACTCAGAACCAGAAGCGGTTGATGATTGTGAATATTTACGTATGTCTTCCCTCATCTGGTGACACTGCCTCCATACAATTTAGCTGGAAGGATTGGAAGGGGTATATGAGGGCTTCCACGGATCCGAGCGTTCAACTAGGGGTATAACTGCCTGCGGTGCCGCAATGCACGGCTCTAAGCTGTGGTCTTATACAGGTGCCGGCAGTGGATTGACGTATGAAGCTGACGACGCAAATGTGTTTACTGGTAAGCAGACAAGCTTCGAAGTCGGATCCTAGATTCTGCCTTGTAACACATTATTGAAGCGGTTTATCACATTATTGCAGTCCCGGAGTAAGCATAAGTGCCAAAACACTAGCTACCGATTTGGTTGGGAAGGCCGTTTCACTTCTGGGGGACAAAGACTCGAGGCGGAATTATTAGGTGCCACGGCTGTGTAGTTCATTTCCGGGTTCCCCATAATCTATCATCCATCAGCAGCCTGCTGTTCAACCGTTTTCCTGCTGTTCAACCATTTTAAGCGTACTATGTAATCGGGAATCATTGGGACAGCAGGCGTACCCAAAAGCATTGTCGGCAATAACGACCTATTAATCAGACATTGTTAGAATATAATCACTAAAAATCACGTCGCATCTCCAGATCCACTGTGGCGCAATTGGCTAGCGCGTTCGGCTGTTACCTTCTTCTGAAAGTCCACCGAGAGGTTGTTGGATCGTGCCCAACCAGTGGAGTTCTTCGAAAGAAACCTTTTTTGGGGTTCTACTTTTGCTCAAGCTGGGGAAAAATAGGTGAAAGGCGGAGTGTCCCTTCATTCGAGTGAAGAATCAAGGACATGAATGGCTGGTGATGTCGACTTCTCCGTCTCGCTGTGGGAGTAGAGCTAGCGCCTTTGCCTCGTGTGTGCCGGCGTGCTAACGAGCCGAGAGAGCTCCGACGACCTCTTGTTTTGATGTTCCATAAACAACAGCTCGACGAGGCCAAGAAGAGCTTTCACGCAAGTCGAGGTTTCACACTCTAGGAGCTGACTTTGAATACAGGAGCCTGTCGCAATGCGCAGCATATATCTTCACAGATCCCCAACACCTCGGTCCTATCACTTAACTACTACGACCGCAACGAGAATTCCATCCGACCTAGCTTCGCGGCCACGCTCCAGGTGTCATATGCGGCCAAACTGCTCCTCCTGCTTGTAGCATCACAGCGAAAAAGGAGTGAATGGACCCCGAGACCCGGATGGCCTTCAGCCGCGCGCTAGCTTATTCTTGTCATGGTGCTGAAGAGGCCATATACGGAATGCCACATGGGACGGGCTCGTGCGCCATCTACAGAGATGTCCTGGCGGCTTCAACTTCCAGCACGCAATCTTATGATGTCGGCGCCGCAGGAGGGTCCGATGCTCGGAGCGGGTTGAACCCAACCACGAATCGCAGGAACCGGGACCCACAGACCAAGCGGGATCGTGGGATTGGATGCTCTTAATTTGACATTAGGAAGGTTGGCAGAATGCCTTTAAAGACCGTTGACCTGTCCATGGTTTAGCGGTGAGTTCTCAGAATCGATGCAACACAAGATTCAACCGGTTATCCTCCGCTATGCTGTTGGTCATGCTTGTGTCGCTGCTATGCGCTCTTCTCAGCCTCGACGCTCTTCAAGTATACGCGTCAGATGTCGATTTCATGTACGAGATAATGGTTGAACGAGCGACTACTATCCGATCGGAGATTTGCGTCATATGCACCTGGACTTGTCCGAGACACAGCCTGATAGATCCACGTGTATTTCAGAGCGTAAAAAATTTCGAGATTCTTCGTATTCTTGAGTTCGTGAACAAGGGACTGGTAAGAAGCATCCTGCATCTGTTGATTCGATGAGGTCGTGTGTGGTCTATATGCCGTGGCTGACGTTGCTAAAAGGACTCCGCAAAAGCACATACCTATGGAGGGAGCCCTATACCAGCGTCTGAATGCAATGTGCGGCACAGCATATTTCTGGGACTCTAAACTCTCTCACTGCTGACAAGACGGTGTAGGACGTATGCACCAGCATCCTAAAGGGCCATCTCGTCGTCTCTGCGCGCGACTTTCTCGCAGACCCGACCGAGTTCGGAGAAGGCAATGGACATGTCGAAACTGAAGACTTTGAGGACGATTTCGAAAAAGCCATCCAAAGGTTTCTGACATATGTTCAGGGTCAGGACAACGATCTCAGGTGCAATGACGACTGTGTTGGGGTCATGTAGGACGAGTAGAATGTGCATGCACTATACGGCCGCCTACGCAGAGATTATTGGTTAAGCGGTGTGACTTAAGAGGAGAATATACGGTGGGTGAGCGGACTCACCTTGGCTGCCGACTTTGCGCAAACAGTCCAAATGCGGGCATACAACAGGACGAACAACTATCATTGTGCTCTCGGTCCATCTTACGGGACAGCGGACCAATGGAGTCGGGAGGCGCAATCACCATTAAGAGAATAAGAAGCACTTTCAATCCGAGGAACTGGGGTTCTTTCCACCTGTCTCTAATCAAACCAACAAGGCTCCGTACATCTGCTGGGATGCCGTTGATGACAATGCATGTAGGAGATTCATTTTCATTCTCGAAGCATCCTGCGCTATCGACGCGAAATACATGAACATGGTATAACTCCATCAACCAGAGACAGGAACGAAACGCTGCAAGACGCCAGTGTTAATGCACAAATCCCGCCATGTGAAAGAATAAAGCAAAAGAATAAAAGGAGCCGAACTCCCAGAAATGGCAAGCAACGCGTGACAAGTGCTCATGGACTCGTGAAACCCCGAATATGCTTTTCAGCAACCGAATGACAACGCCGCGCTGAAAACATTGCGTCCGCAAAGAGATGGAGAACATCAACGACAAACGACGTGCAAGGGTATTAATAAGAACCAGCAGTCAAACAAGACAAGACACCGATCCTCTATGTCTAGACCTGCTGGAATCTGTACGCATCATCCTCCTCTTCATCGACCGCCTCGACCGTGATATGAACGACTTCCGCTTTCTTAGTCTCGGATGGCACGAGCCGGCACCCGCCGACGGCTCTGACGTGCGCAGTCTTATTCTTCTGCCTGGGCAACAATGGCACCTGCAGCGCCCCGATAATGGCCACCAGCCCCGAGAACCACCATGCAAGCGCGGTAAAGTCGAGCTTGACGCCGACGCTGTACAGCAGGCCCGCAACAGGGCTGGCGAGGGTGCGACACGCGGCGCCGGTGCTGGCGGCCAGGCCGTTGATCTTGCCCAGATGGGTCGGGTCGGGCGCGGCCTCTTTGATGAGGATGAGGAGCAGCGGGTAGGAGAGGATGGAGAAGAAGTTGCGCAGGGCGAGGCAGGCGTAGATGGCGGCGTACATGTACTTGGAGGGCAGGCCGGCGAGGAAGGGGACGACGAAGTACGCCGTGGGATGGCCGACGGTGACGCAGACGAAGAGCTTCCACACGCCCAGCCAGGTGGCCATGAGCGGGAAGATGACGGCCTGCACGAGCAGCGCGATGATGCCGTTGACGCTCATGATCAGGCCGACTTGCTTGGTCGTCAGGCCCAGGCCGCCCGCGGGAGCTCCGGTGAGGGAGGCGGCCATGACGTTGATGCGCTTGTCTTGCAGGAAGATGGGGAGGAGATGGTCATAGCTCATGGTGTGGTATGTGAAGATGCCGAGAGCGGCGACGAGCATGAGCACGGGCTTGCCGAAGACGGTGGCCTTGGGGTCTGACGAGCGCGAGGACACTGACAGCGAACGACCGTCGGGCTTGACGTGCCAGTTCTGCTCCTCCTCGACGTTCACAGCATTGAAAGTGCCATAGGACTCGGAGCGGAGATCCGCGGCCGCATGCGCCGGAGCGGCAGCGGTGGGCATCAGTGGAGTCTCGGCAGTGGTGTTGTCGAGGTCAGCTTGGGTGCTCCAGGGCTGCATGTCCGGGTGGGTCTCATCAAGGAACAAGTAGCCTGCGGCGATTGAGCCGAGGAGCAGGACGGCGCAGACGACATTGGGCAAGAGGTAGGGGAACACCGCAAAGACGCTCGTGGGACTCACGACTTCGGGCAGGTTCTCGCGGGGCTCGGCGAAGTAGCCGCCGATGGAGGCTGCGGAATTAGCAGGTCCGTCGGAAGACGTTGAAGGGGGTTGAGAACGTCACTCACGCCCGATGATGGTGCCGATGCTCCAGACGAAAGGCATGATCGCGAATGCGCGGGCTGCAAGAAAGTCAACCAGATTGATCCTGGACAAAAATAATGATACAACTGCTTACGTTCATGCTCCGGCTTGGTGACGAGCTCGCCGACCATGGTTTGGATGACGCCGATGTTGCCGTTGAGGGCGCCGCCCAGGAGGCGGCCGGCGAGAGCCATCCAGAAGTTTGAGGAGAAGCCGACAACCAGCAAAGAGAGGAGGGTCCCGGCGCAGCCGAGGAGCAGAACGGGCTTTCGTCCGATCCTGTCCGACAGGCCGCCCCAATACATGCCGGTCAGGGCCTCGGCCAGGGAGAAGGCCGAGATGAGGATGCCGGCGAAGAAGGCGGCATTGCTCTCGTCGCCGATCTGGAAGTGGAGGACGAGCTTCCAGGCATAGGGAAAGATGGAGGTGAGAGCGATGGGTTCGGCTACTCTGACGAGAGCTTTGAGACAAAATCAGCCAGCCAATCCGGAGACGATGGCGAGACGTGGTTGCAGTCGCTCACCTAGAAGCAGGAGCTGAGCGGTGGGGAAGTGATCCGGGTCGCGGGGGAGTCTTTTCTGCTGTGTAAGAAGCATGTCTTTGACGCCTGGTCTGTATCTTACGGTTCGTCAAGGCGCAGTTCAGAGCCAACCTTTGCTAGTGAAAGAAAGGAAGCGGAGAATGCGTGCGCTTGACCCGGTCAGAGACCTTGAGGGAGAGGATGATGAAGAGAGATGAAATGAAGAGGAGATGAGATGAGATGACGAGGAGGTCAAGCAGTCGGCGACGACAGAGCGAGCGTGCTGTCTGATCGCTGCGCTGGACTCTGCTATTGAAGCAGTAGCGATAGGAGGCGATGGAGAGAAAGAGAAGAAGAAGAGCAGAAAGACGAGGAAACGAGGACGAGGAGACGTTGTTATCAGGTTCTGGCTCCCCGCCCCACCCACCTTTCCATGTGCGTTTATCTGTCTCCCTGCCGGTCGTGCACTCCAGACTCTGTATAATTATACGGTACGGATCAGTACCTCTATGGCGGGATGCCGCTGCAGGCTGAATGCACGCACATGCCCGTTTTCCTGAACTTGAGTCTGTGAGCATGTGCATCTTGTTCACCTGCATGTTGTTTTCCTGCAGCGATAAAGCCCCAGAGACGTCGGGTTGTGCCGGTTGTGTTGCCGGATGCGTCTTGGCAAGGCTGCCGAGATCGCCAGTCTCTGTTTTGAATCTCGTCTTTTTCCCTGACGCTGTCCATCGTGACTTTTCCACTTCACTTCCCGCTCTCCTCCACACCATCTCCGTCTCATTTCCGCTTCCGCTATCGGACCGTTCTCCTGCTCGACAAAGCCGACGGTGCCTTGAAGTCTCTGCGTCGGCCAGACGCAAGCTGATAGAAAACCCAGCGGTATCCCGTCCGGAATGAGGTCTCGCGCCCTCCCATCCGCACTTTCTTCTCAGCTGTCGAGAGAACAAGACCACCAATTCTTTCCAACCCCTGCTCATCCAGATATTGTTGAATAAGCAACCATCACCCGCCCGGTTGGGCGCGTGTGCGTCCGGCTGCAGTCCGCATTGGGCGGCGTCGGTCCCCTCCAATCGGGCCAATTGGCAAAACTCCGCTCCACCCCTCCGTCTTACCGTGTTCATGCCATTTAGACATCTTGCCTGTCGCTCAGCACACAGAAGCGATAGGTGTCGACCGAAACCGGAGTCGCAGTCCGTCGTCGGCTCTCAGGCATCAAGCGATGTGTGCACGTCAAAGCAGATATGCGAGTCACAAGCGGGGGCGAATATTCCCGCAATTGTTCGCCGTGAATTCGTACTTATTGTGGCACCTGCGCATGTGCTCCACACTCTCTCCAGTAGCGCAAGGCCTGGAGTGTCGAGACCGGAATATGCGAAAGAGGCGGTCAGCGTCTGCGACATTGACATTGATATTTCTTTGCGCCTCCCACCGTCGCGGGAAGCGCACATGATGGATGCCAGATTGGAGAGCCTGGGGCGGAAGTGATGAGTGACATCCGGAGAATCTGCAGCATGCGACGTTATCCGTGCATTTCTTTACGCTGGTAAAGAATCTTTCGGCATGCCGCATGCCGCACCTGGGCATAAGGTGGCGCCTGGAGCGGGCGACGGAGATCATCCCCTCCGCGGTGTATCCGACTGAATCTGCCAGGTCGCAGACCACGGCCTAGACGCCGAGAGATCAGAAGTGCTGCTTCAAATGTATGCGGCATGTCGGATGTGCAGGCTGTCACTCCTAAGTTGCAGCTATGCTGATGTACGAGGATGCAGCGTACAAACATGGATGCAGACGAAACGGCTCGCGCCGGCGATAGGTAGCTTGTCGCTGCAGCGGCTTAATATTCTCTCCAAGGCTCAGTAGTTCCCCTCAGTGATGTTGGTTATCGTTGTCTCTGTTGCCATCAGTGAAGCGAAGGTTCTTATATCCGTTGTGGAGATGTCAGAGTTATGAGATGCGGCCATCTTGCGAATTTGATATGGGCAGGTGTTTCGCTATATTTCATATCAGGTCTTTATCGCCTCCCTCTCGAACTTCAGCACTGTCTTCGTCATCGCTATAAGTATCCCATCAGCAAGCTCTTCCTCCAAATACGGGCATAGATCAAAGAAAATTGGCGATCTTGTCCGCTCTTGCTTCCACAAGCTTCGAATCGGTGGATCAGTAGTTATGTTACCAGTTAGGGAGTTGAGCTACAAAATGCCGGACGTAAAAATGCTCTCTACCCAATAAGAAAGCAGAGCGACGATAGTTTTGCAGGTGCAGCTGGTTTTAATAATCACCGTATCGCTCCTAGATTGCTAGCTGTGAAACGCTCCAGGCATTTTGGGGTTGAAGTCTTGATGTCCATCATCTCCATCCTCATCCTCATCCTCATCCTCATCCTCATCCTCATCCTCATCCTCATCCTCATCCTCATCCTCATCCTCATCCTCATCTTCATCTTCATCTTCCAATCCCGCCACTATCAATTCGATTATCATATCGCATCGATCACAAATGGGTAGCCAAGGCCACCAGTCAGGCTTAGAAGAAGTTTCGCTGACCGTGGACTCGTCGTCAGTAGAGGCTGAAGCCCAGTCAACCTGATCTGTAGAGGCTGCTTTCGCGTTGCTCGCATCCGTTTGTCTTATGCTTTCATCACCGGTGCCAGTAGAACTCCTGTCCTTTTGCTGTTCTTCCGAAGACAACTCGCACGTAGCTGTACCATCAATGGCTTGTAGCTCCGAGATTCTCCCTTGCCTAATCATCGCCAACTTTCGCTGCCACGGTATTTCGCGGCAGGACCAGATGAGGCAACCACACTCTAGACAGAAAGGGGGATGTTTGACTGGCGTTTCGGTTCGGAAATCGTACTAAAAGAGATGACGAAGAGTCTCTTCCGTCCATCTACGGCTCACCCACGGTGAAGTCTGCATCTCTTTAATGACAAATGAGCGCAAACATTGTCCCTCTTCAACAAGCACTTGACGCCAGTCAGAGAACGCTTAAGAGCAACGCATAGCTATTATAGTCGGCGTCTGAGGCCCTATAATAGGAGATATGTCGCCAGCGGAAGCATCGTATGCTACGCGGTGAAGTTGCGTCCCAATTTTCACCAGATATCTTAGCGGTTCGAGCCTTGTCTTGGGATCTTGATGTGGATGTGCGAGTATTCGGTGTAAAAGTAGAAGAAACTTACATTCGTTGGTGACGTCAGCAGCTGTATCCAGGATTGTGGACAGGCATTCAAGAGTAGGGACCCTGGGTTGAAGAGATGCCCACAAATAGGCAGATTCAATGATCAAGCTCGAGTCTTCATCTTTCAACTCGAAACGACATTCATTCACTAGCCACTGAAGAACCTCATCTGATCCAGGAAACGAAGTTGTAGAAGCCTGGAGCACAAGTGCAGCCAAGAACGAATATGTGCCGTTGCGCTCATCTGCAATTTCTGTGTGCGGTAGAAGTAAGCGAAGAGTGTCAATCTGACGCTTTTTATCGAACTTGGACCTGGTAAGCTTGTAAGGAATATCCAGGGAAAACTCGCAAGTAGCCGAAAAAGCAGAACTGAATTAGTTACATCCTAGTCAGCGTGATTTCGGCGAACTATCTTGACGGATCTAGCTTACTGCGATCGATCAATTTTTGAAGTACCAAAGCGGTATGTCCTTGCACTTGGGTCGGCACCTTCACCTAAAAGTAACTTGCAAACTTCCACATGGCAGCTGTGCGAAGCTATCTTTCTAGCCGGTAAGCTGGAGTTGACGACTGTCAAACCGCAGAAAATTATACCACGACGGTAAAGGACTGATATAGCCAAAAAAGGTCGTTCGAGATACTTTAGCGGGTCACTAGACAATAAAGGGTTTTGGTGCGGTGCACAAGAACATAATAATGTTAGAGAATGGCTTACATGCAATGGAGTCAATCCATAGGAGTTCACATCCCACGGTGATGCTTCCTTCCTCCTAAATAACGATATAATGCCGTCCAGGTTGCCCTTCTGGCAAAATTCGAAGATTAAAGAATCATCGGGAACGGTTCGAAGAGTTCGTAGTTGATATGTAAATCCCTGCGTCGCCTGCGTAAATAGCACATCAATACCATAACGCAATCCTCCCCTTAATAGCCATTGAGCTGGATGGAAAATGAATCTTGTCTCACGCTCGAGCAAGTCGGTACTAAAAAGCGATTCTCCGGAAGTGGATAAGCCCGTTCTGATTTGATATGTGTCTGTTTGAAGGCGAATCCGTCCAATGAAGATATCCTTGACGGTCACGGTGCTTTGGTATGGACATCGGATCCGTCGTCTCTTGTGGACGCGCTTGTCAAAATCCGGAGACGCAGATCGCTTTCTGCTCCATGAACTGTTATTACCCACGGTGCGAAATGCGTCCTCCGACTGTTCGAGAGCAGGCGATACTGCTTGCTGTAATGCTGGCTGCTGACGTAATGTCGCCTCAAGGTGGGACTTGGCGGCTGCTTGGATAGCATTTTCTAGAGCCTTGCGTATCATTGGATCCGGAAACATGGATGTCATATGCTTTATCTCCTCAAGTAGTTGTGTCGAATGAATGGAGACGTTGGCCGCTTCTGATTCAGTCGAAACAAGTCGTGACTTAACGTAGAGGGACAATTCAGCAAATTGTGTTAAAAGCTGTTGATGCATGGTAGAGAGCTCGCCGATCTCCCGTTTGCTTGCAGTCTCATTGCAAATCTGTCGCTCTATTCGGCTGATCTGTGTTGTGTTGGATTGACTAGGCACGATTAAGGTGTCAGCTAACCGCCATCTTAGAAGTCTGGACGAGGCTCACTTGTCTGTGAGGCTTTTAGCCTGCATTGCCAAAAGCAAGGTGACCTTTGTCTCCTTCAGCGTTTCACGGAACTTTTTGAGTATCGAACTTTTCCGTGCCGCCTTGAACGCAGTCCATTGTCGGTGCTTCCTGCTAACGGATTGGAATCCTGGCTCCAGTTCTTCAGTAATGGAAGTCAACATCTTGATCTTCTCCGCGCATGTATTCTCCACTTCCTTGTATCTTGGGTCATCCAATTGTAGTGCGCTAATAATGGAAGAAAGCTGCCGAAGATCCTTAGTTATGAGCTTGACATCTTCGTCAGCCGATCTCATGGATTCGAAAAAATCCTGGAGTTTTGAGATGCTTTGCACAATCTGAAATGAGAGAGACACAACGGCTATACCGCTAGCAGCGCCAGAGAGGCCGTCCATGCTTTCTAGTGGTCAAGATTTCGTAGGGAATCGAAAAGCTCCTAGGCTAAAAGGTCTAAGGCTCAGCACTATTAATCAAGTTAGTTGGAGTTCACTCCTGGACCAAATGAGACGTTGGCATCAACATTGAACTTTCCGCGAACATCAAGTACCTGTATTTCTAGCAAGTAAATGAGTCACGAGGCAACCGGGCTGTTGAAAAGGATCTCTTCGGAACAACAGGTGATGCTGATAACTGGACTATGAGGGGAGGAACGAATGTTGTTAACAGCACGAGGTTATCCTGTAAAATGGCGATGATTCTCTATCCACCTAGAAGAGCATCGAAGCTGCTTCGAACAGCGGATAGAGACCGAGGCTGTGTTCAAATGTGATAAACCTTGCAAGGTTGGAAAGCATGAGGACAATCGTGGCTGGATAGTGAGGCTGAGTGCGCAGCTTGCAGCGTGGCAGCCCTGGAGGCCCCGGGCGTGTCCACGGGTATTATGTCTGCCTTGCTACAGTCTACCTAGGTACCTACATAGTACCTACATAGTACCTAGGTAGGGGCGCTCTACATTAATAGGGAAGGAACGTCCTCCTCTTGGCCTCGCCCTTCTTTTCGGCCCTCGCTGTTTGGGTTTGCTACTTCATTCGCTGTTCATGTTGTTGCATGCTTCATATTTGCCTATTCAATGGTGAATACTGCTAGTAATTACCAGCCCAGCCCTCCTTTTCGACTTCGGGCTCCTTCGATTTCTGCTACATCATGGCTTCTGCTCCCATGATGGCTCCCGCACCGTCCGTGACTTCTGTGCCAGAAACTGATGACCTACAGCTTGAGCAGTGACATGACCGCCAGGGCAAAGTGCAAACTCCAACATCTCCTGTGGGTTGTAAGACTTGGATTAATTATGAGAGAAACTGGAGACATCGTAGAGACGCCCAATGGGACGAAGTCGGGTCAGGTTGCCTTTCTTGCGTAATTCGCATTTCTTGCGTTTATATTGAGGCAGGCTTGTATTGAACAGACTTCAGTCCTCTTCTGCTGTTTCAATGCCAGCAGTATCCTTTTGCC
>QQTW01002202.1_pt1 | contig 14079 bp, 11 predicted proteins | sample 1904831 | NCBI WGS metagenome assembly QQTW01 (sample SAMN09435610, study PRJNA476489) | Subsurface metagenome, whole genome shotgun sequencing project. | reverse complement strand
AATCTCTTTGCTGAAGATAATGACTACATCAGGGCTTCTGTAGTCTTGAGTGAAGCTGTTGTAACTATTCCATTCCAACCGCCTCAGAGTGCTCTCTTCACTCCATCCGCTGTCATTCGCGCCGCCTGGGCATTGACTATTTCGTGCTATTCTGACTCCTCAGACGTGATTTATGGAGCTTCGACAACTGGCCGAAACGCCTCTATCTCAGGTGTTGAGAATATTATCGGTCCATTGCTGGCAACTATACCAATAAGAGTCCGCGTGGACCCTAATATGACCATATCAGATCTGCTTATGGCCTTGGTAGATGATATGGTCAATACAATGCCTTTCGAGCATTTCGGAATTCAGAATATCAAGCGACTATCTTCAGCTTTTAGTCGTTGTTGCGACTTTGCAAGTCTCTTGGTCGTGCAACCACCTCAACAGATTTTTGGTCAACAACTTTCCTCGCCGTTCAAAGAGCCTTTATCAGCCCACAAACTGCGGAGGGGTGATTACTCATATCCAATCACTCTTGAGTGCCAACCGTCGCATGACACAATCCAAGTTCGTGCGGGCTTCATATCGAACACCATATCCAAGACTCAAATGTCAAGAGTCCTCAATACGTTCGAGCATTTCGTCACCAATTTCTGTGCGAAACCCGATAGTCGAATTGGCGATATACCCACAATTAGTCAGACCGATCTGATGGAAGTCGTCAGTTGGAATACCTATTGTCCGGAACTGCTCCCTGACACGGCACAAGAGCGGCTCGAAGCTCAGATGAAGCATAGGTCGGAGGCACAGGCGGTCTATACTTCGGACCAGGTGCTGACATACGGAGAGCTCGATGTACTGAGCTGGCGCCTTGCACGCCATCTTATTTACCTTGGTGTGTCGACGGGCGAGCTGGTTCCACTCATCTTCGACAAATCGGCCTTCTACATCGTTGCAGTGGTTGGCGTGATTCGCGCGGGCGCATGCTTTGTTCCCATGGATCCAGCGTATCTACCACCTGATCGTCTCCGCTCTATGATCCAGCAGTGTGCCGCCAAACTCGTCTGTGTCTCACCCAATGCCGCGTCAAAGGTTCAAGCGGAAACCAATGTATATTGTGTTGAAGTCAGCTCTGAATTATTAGGAACGATCCGTCCCCCGAAATATGACAATGGAACATGCAAAAAGGTGGCACCTAGCTCTTCACTATATACAATCTTCACCTCTGGAACTACGGGAGTTCCGAAAGGAGTTTTGACTTCACATGGAGCCTACATGTCGGGTGTAGAGGCCAAGCAGCTGAGATACAGTTCTGACAGTAGCAGCAGGGTGCTGCAACTAGCTTCGATTGGTTTCGACGTTAGTGTTGACGATATTCTGCTCACCCTTCTTTCCGGCGGCTGCGTGTGCGTTCCGACTCAAGGTGAACTGGTTGATGCTCTCGAGCAGTTCATAGTCCAAGCACAGGCCAACTCGGCTCAAATAACCCCCTCCGTTGCAGCCCAGATGGATGTGTCAGCTGTCTCCAAAGTCCTTAGTAAATTGCGCTTGGGTGGCGAAGCAGTGAGACAAGCTCATGTCCAGCAATGGGCGGCTCACGTTGACTTGCAAAACGTCTACGGGCCTACAGAATGCTGCGTGAACTGTGTATCGACTGGATATACTATCTCTGAGACGGGTTCGAATGCATCAAACATTGGCCGACCCCTTGGGGCACATAACTGGGTTGTCAGTCAACATGACGCCAGTCGTCTGCTTCCTATTGGAGCGATAGGTGAGCTTTATATTCAAGGCCCAGGAATTGCGAACGGGTACTTGAACAATCCGAGTGCCACAGCAGCGTCCTTCATTGACGCTCCATTGTGGGTGCCCACCGCAATGACGACAAATGCTGGTTTGCAGTGTCGCTGTTATAAGACTGGCGACTTGGTTTACTATGACGACAACGGTTCCCTCATCTATCTTAGGAGGAAAGACGCACAGGTCAAAATTCGTGGATATCGAATTGAGCTAGCTGAAATTGAACACCATCTCTTCGCCAGTGCAGAACTGACTGATTCAGGATGGACGGTTGATGTGGCGACTCCATTAGGGCGGCCTGATCTGGAACTTCTTACGATATTCATGGCATCTAGAAATGAGTTCACAGGTAACTACCCCGAGCTTCTCGCGCGTGTTTTGACCGGACTCGGCCGTCATTTACCTACATACATGATCCCGACTGCAATCCTGGTTTTGCCAGAGATGCCTTTGTCGGCGTCCGGAAAGACGGACCGGACGAAGCTCCGACAGCTTGCTGGAGAGCGTCCAATAGATGAATTTGTTATGGCTCATGCATCGTCGCACACGCGGCCTCCACGTACCGCCACGGAGAAGCAAATGCAGATGCTCTGGATTCAAATTCTACAAGTTGAAGAGAGCTCAGTCGGGGGCACCAGTAATTTCTTCGGTTTAGGGGGGGACTCAATCTCAGCAATGCGCCTGGTACGAGCGGCAAGATCACAGAACATACACATAACATCAAGAGACATCTTCACCTGTCCTACCTTGGAATCTTTATCTGCAAGTGCTACAGCACACGAACCACAGCCGGAGAAAGCAGCAGATGAATTGTCTACATCCTCGCCACGGCTTTGCGAGCTGCCTCAGTCCGTCCTTGATGTTCTTTCCATCCGAGGAGAGGATGTGAATCGTGTTGTAGAGGGGACCGATTTTCAGTCATGGTGTGTCGAACAGTCCTCTCTCATCTCCAGCAGCTGGCGGAACTACTTCATATTTCAACTCCCACCCAACGTGGAGTGGACAAACCTGAAACGAGCCTGCCATGAATTGATCAAGCGACACGAAGTCCTCCGAACGCGATTTGTGGTTCATCATGGCCAGTTTTTGCAAGTCATCATGAATTTCCGCCCACAGGACTACCCCCTGGTTTCCATAGATGTTCCGCCTCCAGTTGGTCGGCACCTGCTCAAACAGCAGATCCAGGACCGGTCTATCTGCGATAATGCTGTGAGGTTTTACATCAGTGAGAAATCCGAGCAGCTCGTTTTCCGCATTTCACATGCACAGTACGATGGTCTTAGCTTGCCACACATACTTCACGATCTAGGAGCCGCTTATGCAGGGACTGTTCTGCCCAAAGTCGCCGGTTTTTCTGAGTTCGTACTAGCAGCGCGACAAATATGGAATGCTCGGAGCGAAGCATACTGGCGAAAAACTCTAGACGGCTGCAGTATGACACCGGTTGTTATGCACGCAACACCCTCTTACGACAATATTCACGATAGTAAGGTGGTAAAGAAAGTTGCCGCACTGGACACGCGCAGCTTGAATGCAACCCCAGCAGCAGTTCTAAAAGCAGCATGGGCGGCGGTGCTAATAAAGCTTACACAATCGAGTCGTGTGGTCTTTGGCTCGCTAGTTCAGACCCGAGAGATTGATATACCCGGTGTTGATGATATAGTCGGGCCTTGTCTCAATTTTCTCCCAATCCAGGCACGAGTCAACCAAAGCACCACCATGCTCGACCTCTTGGACGACCTTCAGAAGCAGTACTTCGACAGCCTACCATATGCCAGCCTCGGCTTCCGACGCATCATTGAGAACTGCACAGATTGGCCGAAATGGACTCGTTTCAGCTCCATCGTTCAATATCAAAATATTGACGAGACTGATGAGATTGACTTTGGTAATTCAGAGTCCAGGGTGGATTTCTTTGTTCCACCAGCCGACTCCTGCGACGTTTGGATTATTGCAACGCCGATGAAGGATGAAATGGAGATAAGGTTGCTTTATTGCAGCACGAACGTCCCGGAGCAACTGGCCACATCCATGATGGCAGAACTGCTCGAGAACATGACATTACTGGTATCCAGCGCTCCCAACACCAAAATCTCGCAAAATTGGGAATCTCTTCCGAAATGCTTGCCGATTCCAGCAATCAACAATCGACCATCTCCTTTTGCTGACGACATCACGCTGCGCCAGGAAACTTTAGTTGACGCGAACATTTCTGAGGCAGTCATCGATGCATGGAAAGAAGTCCTTGGTTCAAAGTTCAAATGGTCTAACGAAGGTGAACCGCCGCTGGATACGCCGTTCTACGATTTCTGGGGTGATTTGATCGTAGCATCTCAGCTTGCTGTCTTGTATCGGAAGTCTGGCGTTGAAGTCACGGTGGAGAGACTTATTCAGAGTCCGACGATTGCGCAACATGTGCGAATCCTTAGTGATAACGTTGGTTGAAGAGTTATCTACGACTTTATGAAGTTTCAAGACCCTCTTGTCTTATATGTACAAATAGGCTGCCCGTAGGGTCGGGTAGGGTAGCCAAAATAGCTACCCTACCCTACCCTAGGCCCAGCCTAGGCTGAAGCATAGATGATAGGGAACTTCTCAAGGATCTTCAGAGGAACTAGGCAAAAGGCCTGAGGTATATCTATTTTAAACCGTCAATCATTGATGAGATGTTAAAGAAGTGAGGAGCGCTCCGTGCAACCCGCTGTACGTGTTGATCGTGCTGCTGGCTGTTTTCGTTGTCGGTGTTGCGGTAGCCAGACACTCGGAGTCGTCTGCGGGAAGTAAGTAGGAGCTGTTAACTCATAGGGACTTTGCTTAATTGGTTTCTAGTCGAGTTTCCGTCCTTCATTAACGCGACCATCGATGAGCTCTCGGAAGGTCTAAGTAATGGCCATTTCACAAGTGTTGTTAGGGAGGCTTTGTGCCGTTGGCGTTTGCGCTGTATGGAGGACGGTTCTGGTTCTGATAGACATTCTGGTAACGACCAGAAGGCGGTCTCTCGTTTCCGGACGTTATCTGGAGCGGCGGTCTTGGGCTTGGAATCTGGCATGTTTCAGGCGGTGGATTCGGTGCCTGTTGCTGGTTATTTCATTGTCCATATCCATAGTCGGAGGCCGAGCAGTTCGGCGGCCTTTGAGTAGATTTTCAGTCAGCTTAGGGTTCGGTAAGTATACATCACAAGAGCAAGGATGCATTAACAGTAGAAGCACACCTAATATCTAGACGTTGGCTAACTATATGTTGAGCAAGGATCGGAATTTATATTCGATGTGTACCTGTATTACTTCTTGTTACACTCAAAATGTCTCGTCCATGCAGATTGTGACGCTAGCGCGTGATCGACCTCGGGGAATAAACAACGTCGTGTGCCACATTGTGGCTCGGGTACCACCAAACACAGCATCTCCACAGCGTCAACATCTGCACCATCTCCTAGACGAGCATCTTGCTGAGATTGACATTGTGGCCATATCATCTTCCGTTTCTTCTCGTCTACTCCAGATAGTGACGTATGGCAAGCCGTGATGCGTCTCCATCTGGAAGGGCGACGTCAAGAGCACCGCACGACGATGATTCGGTTCTGGGAACCGGTCTTACGGTATGGCCTTGTAGGAGAACATAGTGAGCAGACACTAATCACACACACGATAGACCCGTCACATAGAAGCCTTCGGCCGGAAAGTCACCACCACTGCAGGTCACCTCATCGGTCCTCTTAGCGATCCAAGCAGTAGCACTCACTATCAGCATGCCATGAGCGAGCTTCACAAAGAGCTGCGACGGCCCAATATCCAACGACGAGTGTTTTCTTTTGCTCAAGCGTCACCTACGGAGCTTGTACGATCGAAGCTATCAACATCAGAAATTCAGTACCGAGCCCTTACATACCTCCCCGACGAGCTACTGGCGAACATCCCCGAAGATGATAACACCTACTCATTATTCCAAGGCTTTCAGGCGACGTTGCCCGAGAGTGAGAGCGAAAAGAAGAAAGGGCATCGACGGCAGAATACGAAGGGGCAAAAGTTGCTTGGGGAAGATGGAAGTGATTCGGACGGACCACCTTCGCTTGTTAAGCTGAAGAAGGATAGAAAGCGGCTGAACCACAAACTAGAGATGATGGGCATAAGGAAGAACATGTGTAGTGCGGAGATAAGAGGGATCGACAACAAGATCACGAATCTAAACAATATGCGGAAGATTGTACTGGACAGGCTGGCAGGACTAGAACAGGAAGAGGCCCATGTCGAGCACGAGTGTAAGTACACATCTATGATATGTGCCGCAAACTCTGACACAATAGTTAGTACTCAACATCGACAATAGAATGGAGGAGCTACAAGAAGAGCTGGAGGATGCGGCGGCTCTATCGCAGAGATCACCCACTCTTGATGCCGAACTCGCAGAAGACTCAACAGCTAAAGATTCCGAGGCCATAGACACCTCCTTCATGTCAGAATCTATCTACCAGAAACTACCCTCACCGAAGGCTAAAAGGCATAAGACCATACGGCGGAAGTCAATGCCTATACTACACGAGCACTTCGAGCCTGGTTCGAACATCAAGGAGCTTCAAGCGCACAACGACATGATTACAGCATTAGATTTTGACGTACCTTTTGGCACGATGGTTACGGCAGCATTAGATGACACAGTACGAGTATGGGACCTAAATCTTGGTCGATGTATGGGATTGCTGGAAGGCCATCAGGCGTCGGTAAGATGTTTACAGGTTGAGGACAACATTGTCGCTACGGGTTCCATGGACGCATCTATAAGACTGTGGGATCTGAGTAAAGCCGAATATTCACCTCAAGATAACCCGGCCAACAAAGACGACGAAGAAGACGATGGGCTAGGCTTCGACAATCCGGAAGATCTTCCCCCACCTCCACCATCGTCAAGCATGCAGGCTTGCCCACTGTTTTCTTTGGAAGCTCACGTAGATGAGGTAACGGCCTTGCATTTCAGAGGCGACACTCTCGTGTCTGGCTCAGCAGACAAAACACTGCGACAGTGGGACTTGGTCAAAGGACGATGCGTGCAGACACTCGACGTCCTATGGGCCGCGGCACAAGCTTCAGCCACGCTGAATTCGAACGACGGGCAATGGCGAACGACAGGACGGTTACCCGATGCATCCGCTGATTTCGTAGGGGCACTTCAGTGTTTTGAGGCCGCTCTAGCGTGCGGCACAGCAGACGGGATGGTGCGGCTCTGGGACCTGAGAAGTGGCCAGGTACATCGCAGCTTGGTCGGGCATACGGGTCCGGTGACGTGTCTGCAGTTCGATGATGTTCACCTCGTTACTGGGAGTTTGGACCGGAGCATCAGGGTGAGTTATCAATACACCCAGTTGTGAAGCATTCTTGGTCCTGCCATGCTGATCTGAACAGATATGGGATCTACGAACCGGCTCTATTCACGATGCATACGCATACGATAATCCCATCACCAGCATGCAGTTCGATGCCCGGCGGATCGTGTCCGCCGCCGGAGAAGATGTGGCCAAAGTGTATGATAAGACGGACGGACGGCACTGGGATTGTGGGGCCGGTGTGACAGCCGACGAGTTCGGTCGAAGCCCGTCTACAGTCGAGAGAGTGAGGATCAAGGATGGTTATCTCACCGAAGGCCGCAAGGACGGCATTGTGGGTATCTGGGCATGTTGAGAAGAGGAGAGAAGAACAATAGTTCTTATGTCCATCGTCCCGTCTGCTGCTGTATACATATACTTGTACTGTAGCCTGGAGAATACATTGTAGATACCATGTGTATAAAGAGCCACTCGCCAAAGTACCTGAGGAAGTTCAATTCCGCTGTGTTCAATCGCCTGGAGAGGAGCGAGGTTCTTGACATTGATAGTTCAACGCTAAATCAAATAGCCCGCTGCTCGTCATACAGTAAGAGGCTAGCCAATAATGCAGGTACCAAGGGCGGATGAGAGTTGTTGCAAGGTACGTCCGGTAAGGTCGGTGGTCATACCAGGGTAGTCCCTACCGAGTTTTGATATCTGGAGGTTACGAAGTCATATGTTTCTCAATGAGTTCTAAATTGTTAACTGAGGCTTTCATAGATGCACTTTCAGATATTCTCCGAGCATCCTGGTTACGACTCTCTAAGGTGGATTTGAACCTTGTCTACCTTAGGTATTAGGTATATTATCGAGGTGTAATCTCCCACGCGAAAGTCTAAGCCTCACTTGGACTAGCTCCTTCCTGCTAAGTGTACAGTTTACAGCGCGGTAACCAAGGCAAGTCTAGCCCGTTGGTAGCACTGAACCCTTTCCACCTCGCTGTTCCTGACTTCGCTTCTCGTCAACTTCCAATCCAATCCACTCGTTTGTAACATACATCTTTGTAACCTTCATTCAATTCTCACTTCGGTCTTCTTTCTTGGTGGTGAGCTTTTGGTTACCTTAGATTAGAGCACAGCAAATTCTCCGCTACATGCTTGGTCGGTCGAGCGAGCCCGAACCTCCCGAGGAAGCTTGACGCCGATCAGCATGGCTGATCGGATGGAGGATGTTTGGGGACGGGAAGTGGCAGAACAACTTCTCGAGTACAGGGACAGCACCATACAAACATTGAGCTTGACAGCACTCATGCCAGCTCCGCTGCCATCACTGCACGAGGTCGACACATCATCGACAGTCAAATCAAGGCTTCGGTGCTTAAAGCGGAAGCAACCACCTACGATCAAATCAATTCTCGTGGCCTCGCTCGCCGCAACACCAGCAATAGTGATGGCGCAGAATTGCATCCCGTTGACTGGATCCGTACAGTGCCCAGCCTTCAATCAGTCTTCCATCTCCACCAATCCCGCTCTCGTTGCACAATAGTACGGTTTCTCGTTCCACCGCAATACGCGCTGCATCTGCTAACGTAGTCCCAGTCCGTTCCTGTCCTTTGTTTCGAATACGGAGCAGTTCGATGAGCAGCTTGGTCAATATGTCCAGTCAGACTATGTGCAGTTGAAGTATGCTTGTTGTTACCCATACTCATACACCCAAGTCTGACCAAAAGCTCAGATACCAACAACTGCTCGGATGCAGCAACGTCGATCTCTCGAATACCACGGGGCTCTATGCACGGTACACCACAAGTGTGATATGCAATGCAATTGTTCAGAACTCCATCCAACCGTGTCAACTATCCGGTGCAAATGCTCGACCTCTCTGCGCAGAGTCTTGTGTGAGTTTTCAGAGGCGGTGTACAGATGCCTGCGCTAACCACGTCAAGGCCCAACAAGCTACGAGCGAGGAACAGGTGACGGCTAGCATCCAATGTGGTACCCCAGGGCCCAATTTCATGGATCAAATCCGAGCCGACTTCACCGTATGTGCATTGCCAGCCAATTCGTTGAGTGGGGAATGTGTGTCAGGTTATATGAACGAGCCTAACAACTGTGGTTACGCCAACAATCTGCCAAGTCTGTGCGGCTATTGCGCCTCCAGTTCTCCCAACGCAACCGATTCTTGCTGCGTCGGCTCAAACGTGACAAGTCGTTGCGAGGGCGTGGAATTACCGGTGTTTGCGTCGATGTCGGCACTTTTCCCCAGCTCAACTTCCTCAAGCTCTCCTTCCGCTACTAATACCGCTGGCGACCCTACCTCTTCTGACGGTGGTCTCACTGGTGGACAGATTGCCGGTGTGGTAGTTGGGTCGATTGTGGGAGCAGCGTTGCTGATCGGTCTTCTTGTTCTCTGCTGTATCTTTATTCGTCGAAGAAAGCGAGGTGGTCAGCAGGGTGCCAGCGTTTTCAACCAACCGTCACCGCAAAGGAGAGGAGAAACCGGAATGGTCTTCGCACCTCAGCCCAGCAACCAAGCACCTCAACATGGCTATGAAGTCTTGCCTGGCGGCAGAATTGCTCGCATGTCAGCTTTGGAGGGCAACTCTGGTGATGCAGCAGAGCGTGGCGGCGCTGTAGCTGGTGGGGCCGTTGCAGGTGCTGCCAAGCATTACGACGAAAAGTCTAATGCCGAAGTTTATGAAGACAGCCCGACATCGCAAACCCGAGCGGGGCCTCCTGTTACCGGAAAGAGGAATGGGTCCTTATCCAGCAGCTCTGTACTTGGTGGGGCCGAAGATCCCAATTCACCCAATTCAGGGAGCGGTGGTCAGTACTCATCACCGGAAGGCGTCGCAAGCGGCCAGTCGGAGCAACTGCCTTTCTTCAAGGACTATTATTCACAAGACGAGATTCATCCAGGCGATAAGGTCGCTACGCTATGGGCATACCAGCCACGGGCTGGGGATGAGTTTGAACTTGAGAGAGGCGACATGCTCAAAGTGGTTGGCATCTGGGACGACGGCTGGGCTACTGGTGTCCGTATTAGCGACCGAGCAGAAGACTATGACGGCAAGCACAAGGTGCAAAGGGACAGTGGAGTGTCGAATGGGTCGAACAGGAATTCTTCTCCCCCGCCAACTGGGGAGATCAAGGCGTTCCCAGTAAGTCGATCGATTCAATTCTAGAAGAAGTACCCGCTAACATGTTACCAGTTGGTCTGTGTATGCCTGCCAGAACACTGGAAGCAGACCATCGAAGGTGATGGATCCACCGATGGCGGCTCGCCTCAAGTTCCACGCGCCGATGTATAACGGGTTCCTCTCTTGTTCGTGCATCTTCCATGTCGGCATGACGGCGTTACATGTTTAGTATATGCGATGGCTGGCGTTGGCGGTTTCCTCCAAGGGCGATGGTGTTCGAGAACCAGCAGACTTTCAGATACTCTACACTCGACGGACCGACCAACACCATGTCTCTTTCCAACGCTTCTAAGAGCATTCCTTCCACGTCCAAAATTCCACAAAAGTTACGACTCCGAAGCATCGGCACTCGGTACAATATTTTCGCATCGTCGTCTTCACTCTTTGTTACATTTTTGCAGCATTGCTATATACCCAGACAGCACTTTCCGGCGGCCTTTTTTTCGCCTGTATTTTCTTACGCGATTCTATCGAGGCTCTTATCCTCTGTTTAGAGCATACATTTAGACCTTGCCTATCTCATGTCTGTCATAGCTCCCTTGTGTGTCTCTTGCCATACATCCGGGATCAGATGTATAATTAATTACTGCACTTGAGAGATGGACAGTGGCTAGTTATAGGGTACTTATAAGAGCAGGAACAATGTTTATATCTAATGGCTACGAATTCTGCCACTCCGTCGATCTGAACATGCCTTTGAATGGGGATCCCTTGCTGCCATTCGTTATGCTCTTGTGCTCTCACAATCCAGATTCTTATACTCCTACTTCTTCCTAAGAACTCAAACACATTAAAATTGTAAGTGTTCGGGCTTGCACCTGCGTAGCAAAATACTTCCGCTACTCCAACAGAGTAACACGATACCTTAGGGTCGCGTCATGCACATGCGAGCCCACAGATGACATCACCAGGCAAAACTGCCCCACTAAGAGTCAATTCAGAAACATAAAGTATCAATACTAGAATCGAAGGGCATTCTCACTCTACAAATCGGACAATACAGTCCTCGTGCCCATTTCTCTACTCTTCTCAAATTCGTCCGCATTTAAAAACAATCACAACATGAGCGGCTATTCGAGCGTCGGTCAGGCGTCGGTATATGAAGCAGATGACCAGCGCACTTCGAAGGACTCCGAGACCAACAATGCGGAGCGCTTTAAGGAGGGCAAGCCCAACAGCCACTTGGCCAACGACGCCAGTAAGATATAAAGAGCACCATTACACGTCCGTGGCGCCGCTACAAATGCTGACATCCTTTGTTCTGCACAGAGGACCAGCGATCAATAGCCAACAAGTTAGCCAGGGAGGAGAAGGTTCTATGATTCTTACCCGTACTCCAGACCTTCCAATACTCATACCACAATAGCGTCAGGACGAGTCGGAGAAGAAAAGCATCGAGGACGAGCAACGCGAGAGAGATCCTACCCTTCCTGTACGTATCTCAATACCTCTACTGATAACTTGTCATTGTCTACGAAGTTTGTGCCCCTTGAACGAAGCGCAGCGGCTGACTTAGGTTAATACACAGGCTCGAAGCCATGGCAATGAACCGAGCAAAGGTGCCAAGATTGATGCGGAACTCAAGGCCGAGGAGGAAGAGGAGCTGAGAAGGAAGGGCAAAGCGTGAACGCGGAGCTTGAAGATGCCTACGGGCTCTTGATTGGTTTTTCGAAGGCCGATTGGCTCCAGTCCCAAGGCTTAGAAGAAAATACCAAATCATGGTTCTCCGGAATTTTTCAACGAAATCCAGAGTACCGTGTCACTCCCTGTCGCTGTAGCTGATGATGCAGTAGAACATGCTTAATGAAATAGATTGCCTAGCACGATTCATATTTAAATGTAGAGCACGACTTGTAGCATAATCTATGGACCCCGGCGGCCTTGTTCTTGCATGCAATTACTATTGTTGTGATTGCACCCCTTTCACGATCCAGAATGCATTGTTGGTCGAGTCAGGCAACCGTATCCAATCTAATTCAGCAGCATAGCACGAGACCCGTCAGTGATAGTGAGCTTCAAAGCTACCTAAGTGTTCTGCACAGGTGGACTTAAGGTGAATGGATCAGTCAGAAAGGGAGCTGTAGCTGAGCGGCGAATCCCCGCTTCAGCTTGCGCAAAATGCCTGTTCCGTCCGATTGCATTCAGCTATTCAAGTGACAGCTATTGCAACCTAACCGTCAACAATGGGCCAAGGGTTCTCCGTCACGACCCTGTCCGCGGGCTCCGCGGGTATCGATGTCCCAGAGCTCTCGGACCTTGCGTATGAGAAGTCTCTAGGAACGGCAAGGTTTATGAAGAGTATCAGGGCACGGCAGCAGAATGGGTTGGTTTGCGTCAAGGTGGTTATGAAGCCCCATGCGGACTTGAAGCTTGCCAAGTATGTAAAGGCCATATTGCGTAGGTCGCATCGTCTCGATGCTGGATCACGGTCCTGAGCTGATGCTCTATGCAGGTGAACGAAGCATCCTTGCAAATGTTCCCAATGCTCTGGCCTACCAGCGCGTCACCGAAACTGGAACGAATGGGTACCTAGTTCGGCAGTATCTTTACAGCTCACTATACGACCGGATGAGGTACGATTCTGCGGTGTTGTTTGAAGACGAGTGCTGATCAACTTAGTACACGGCCTTTCCTTGAAGATATCGAGAAGAAATGGCTCTCCTTCCAGCTACTCTGCGCACTTCGCGACTGCCATTCGAGAGATGTCTATCATGGAGACATTAAGACGGAGAATATCCTAGTCACCTCCTGGAACTGGCTCTACCTGAGCGACTTCTCTTCGTCCTTCAAACCCACGTACCTGCCCGAAGACAATCCGGCCGATTTCTCATTTTTCTTCGATACGTCTGGGCGGAGAACATGCTATCTCGCCCCAGAACGTTTCTTGTCCGTCGGCGACCAAGATGATGGCAGAGGAGTCACATGGGCTATGGATGTCTTCAGCGCCGGTTGTGCCATCGCTGAATTATTCACGGAGGCTCCCATCTTCTCTCTAAGTCAGTTGTACAAATACCGAAAAGGGGAATATGATCCTGATCATGCTCATTTGAGCAAGATTGAGGACAAGGATATCCGGGAGTTGGTGGCGCACATGATACAGCTGGAGCCAGAGTCGAGATATACGGCAGAAGAATATCTCAATTTCTGGCGCCGAAAGGCTTTTCCAGAATACTTTTACAGCTTTCTTCACCAATACATGGGCTTGATCACCGACCCATCCTCCGGTCGTGCCCCAATCACGTCTGAAACATCGAACTTTGGCGAAGCCGATGACAGGATAGACAGAATTTTCTTTGATTTCGATAAGATATCATTTTTCCTTGGGTATGAATCCGGAAGAACCACGGAGGATCGGGCAGGCTTCTCTCAAGCCCTTGCGAACACTGTTCTCCCTGTCAAACTCAATATCCCAAATAACCAGCATGAAACTTCGGTGACTAGTAAGCGTTCATTCGACGATGGCACGTTGATTTTCCTCACTGTCATCGTCTCTTCCATACGAAACACTGCCAGAGCTGCTGCTAAAACTCGGGCATGTGATCTCCTGCTGGCTTTCGCTGAGCAAACCACGGATGAGGCGAAACTTGACCGTATTCTGCCGTTTGTGATGGTATTACTGAACGACCCAGCGGATGTTGTCAGGATAGCTGCCATTCGCACCTTGACACAACTTGTGAGTACAGATATATATTAGAATTCTTGTGAGGCTGATTTGGTAGATGGCTTTAGTTAATGTCGTCTCGCCGGCCAATGCATACGTCTTCCCCGAGTACATCCTGCCGAGGTTTCAGCAGTCTCT